>RCNC010003186.1_pt1 | contig 10760 bp, 11 predicted proteins | sample 2041301 | NCBI WGS metagenome assembly RCNC01 (sample SAMN09708231, study PRJNA481090) | Marine sediment metagenome, whole genome shotgun sequencing project. | biome: marine sediment; feature: ocean; material: sediment; isolation source: Sewage treatment plant 13A marine sediment (STP13A) ... | reverse complement strand
CCAGGGAATCGCAAAATCAAAACGGAAATGAACAAAAAAACAGTGGTGCTGATCGAGCCGGACATCTCTGTGTGTGATGCCCTGACCGTTTTGCTGGAAGGCGAAAACTGGCGGGTGCTCAGCGTGGAAAAATGCCATGATCTGGCCACGGTTTTTGAAGATAGCGACGTGGTTGCAGTCATTAGCGAAGCCAGTTTGCCGGGCTGCACACCCCAGGAGATTTTTGAACAGTGTTCACGACAGGAAATACCCGTGATTTTCACCGGACATGACCTGTCATTGCAAAGTGCTGTAGATTTGATCCGGCAGGGAGCCATGGATTTTCTCGACAAGCCGTTCCCGCAGTCCAGATTACTGGATTTGCTCGACGGTCTTGAAAACAGGCAAGATACTTAATTGAAACTTAGATCATTCCCGAATCCCGGAGGCAAGTGTGAAAAATGACAAACTGATTAACCGTCGTAATTTTCTGAAATTTGGAGTCCAGGCCGGTGGTGGCGCATTAGCGCTAACCGCTATTCCCATCCAGTTGCTGGCCGGTGATGAAGTGACTGAAGACGAGCCACTGGCCCAGGCAATGGGATATGTACTCGATGCCAGCACGGTAGATACCACTAAGTTCCCGAAACGGGCGGGCGATGCCGGAGCAGAACAGTTCTGCAATAACTGTGCACTGTTTGCTGGCAAGGCCGAAGACGAAACAGCTCCCTGCAGCATTTTCCAGAACAGACCGGTCCGCGGCGCTGGCTGGTGCAATGCCTGGGTGGCAAAATCCTGATCTACCAGAACCCGGCCACCTCGGCCGGGTTTGTTTTACCGCGTTCTGAATAGCGCTTGGCGTTTTACCTTTTGTGACTGAACAACTGGAAAATTGACATGACCTACAACGATAAAGTGGTGCGGCAGTTTGTCGTCATGACTGTAGTCTGGGGAATAGTGGGCATGCTGGTTGGCGTGATCATCGCTGCCCAGTTATGGCTCCCTGTTTTAAATTTTGATATTCCCTGGTTGACGTACGGCAGGCTTCGCCCGTTGCACACCAATGCCGTGATCTTCGCCTTCGGCGGGTCTGCGCTGATCGGTACCTCGTTTTACGTGGTCCAGCGAACCTGCCACGTCAGGCTTTTCGCCGGTGGACTCGCGTCCTTCGTTTTCTGGGGCTGGCAACTCGTTATCGTTGCCGCGGCTATTTCGCTGCCGATGGGCTGGACCCAAGGTAAGGAATACGCGGAACTCGAATGGCCGGTCGATATTCTGATCACGGCGGTCTGGGTCTCGTATGCGGTGGTTTTCTTCGGCACAGTGATCAAGCGCAGGGTCAGTCACATCTATGTGGCCAACTGGTTCTACGCGGCCTTCATTATCACCATCGCACTGCTGCACATCGTCAATAACCTGGCGTTACCGGTAACCATGACCAAGTCGTACGTGGTTTATACCGGTGCAGTCGATGCCATGGTGCAATGGTGGTACGGCCATAACGCGGTCGGGTTCTTCCTGACAGCCGGCTTCCTGGCGATGATGTACTACTTCGTGCCCAAACAGGCCGAGGGTCCGGTGTACTCCTACCGGCTGTCTATCGTGCATTTCTGGGCACTGATCGCCATCTACATGTGGGCCGGTCCCCACCACCTGCATTACACCGCATTACCTGACTGGGTTCAGTCACTCGGAATGGTTTTCTCATTGATCCTGCTGGCGCCAAGCTGGGGCGGAATGATCAACGGTGTCATGACACTTTCCGGACACTGGCACAAGCTGCGTACGGATCCGGTACTCAAATTCATGATTGTCGCACTCAGCTTCTACGGCATGTCGACTTTTGAAGGCCCGATGATGTCGATCAAGACTGTAAATGCATTGAGCCACTACACCGACTGGACTATTGGCCATGTACATTCCGGTGCTCTGGGTTGGGTCGCCATGATGACGATCGGTTCCCTCTACAGCATGATGCCGAGATTGATGGGCAACAAAGTGATGTACAGCGTCAAAGCCGTGGATGCACACTTCTGGATCGCGACCATCGGTATCGTACTTTACATTACTTCAATGTGGATCGCCGGAGTTATGCAGGGCCTGATGTGGCGCGCTTTCAATGATGATGGAACCTTGACTTACACCTTCATTGAAACGATAGCGGCGACCAAGCCCTATTATGCAATCCGCTTACTGGGTGGCCTCATGTTCCTGTCCGGAATGTTCATCATGGCCTGGAATACGGCCAAGACCCTGGGAGCAGGCAAAGCACCTGAATTCAAGGCTGCAGAACCAGCCATTTGGGGAGAGCACTCATGAGCCAGGGACACAAGAGACTCGAGAAAAACATCATTCTGATGTCAGTATTTATCGTTATCGCTGTCAGCCTCGGTGGTCTGGTTGAAATCCTGCCTCTGATTTTTCAGGACCAGGTGAGGACACCGTTGGAAGGCATCAAGCCTTATCCACCGCTGCAGCTTGCCGGTCGTGATGTCTATGTCAGGGAAGGCTGCTACAACTGTCACTCGCAGATGATCCGCCCGTTCCGCAGTGAAACCGCACGTTACGGCAAGTTCTCCGTCGCCGGCGAGTCTGTGTATGACCGTCCGTTCCAGTGGGGCTCCAAGCGAACAGGTCCGGACCTGGCCAGGGTAGGTGGCAAATACAGCGATGAATGGCATGTCATTCACCTGATCAATCCCCGTGACGTCGTGCCGGAGTCCAATATGCCGGGCTACCCCTGGCTGCTGGAAGACACCGTCGACGGTGCTCTGGTTGAACATAAGTTGGGTGTGCTTCGGACGTTGGGCGATCCGTACACCGACGAAGATGTCGCCGGTGCAGCCGCCGCTGTTGAGGGCAAGACCGAAATGGAAGCACTGATTGCTTACCTGCAGGGTCTTGGACTCGCCCGAAGCGGGCGCTAAGCGATGTTCGAGTTACTTGATTCAAACCTGATCAGAGGGGCTGTACTCATCCTGATGATCCTTGCATTCCTGGGCATCTGGGGTTGGGCCTGGAGCAGGAACCGCAAGGAAGATTTTCATGAAGCCAGTATGCTACCGCTCGAAGAAGACGATGGCCAGGTGCCAACAAACGACAGCAAGAAAGAAAGGACCAAGGAGTAATCCATGCTGAATTTATTCTGGAACTGGTGGGTAATAATTATCTCTGTGGGCAGCATCCTGGCCTGCTGGTGGTTATTGCATTGGACCAAGGGCGTCGCAGACGAGTCGACCAAAGACGGCGAATCTACCGGTCATGTATGGGACGAGGACATCAGGGAGCTGAATACGCCTCTGCCGCGTTGGTGGCTGCACCTGTTTAACATCACGATTGTCTTTGCACTGATCTATTTGGCCATTTTTCCGGGCCTCGGTAATTTCAAAGGCTTCCTTGGCTGGACTCAAATCGGCCAGTACGAGGCGGAAGTAGCCACGGCTACCAGTGCGCAGGAAGGCGTATACGCGCGGTTCCGGGATATGGATCCTGCGGCGCTGATGGCCGATGACGAGGCAATCGAAATTGGCGGTCGGCTGTTCGGCAACAACTGCGCTATGTGCCACGGCTCTGATGGGCGCGGCGCCAAGGGTTTTCCGAACCTGGCTGATGGCGACTGGCAGTGGGGTGGTAGCTACGATCAAATCATGTTCACGCTGAACAATGGCCGCGTGGCAGCCATGCCCCCAATGGCTGCGGTACTCGGTGACGAGGGTGTGGTCGAGGTGGTTGCATACGTACAATCCCTCTCCGGCCAGAGAGCTGACGCCGAACTGGCCGCTGCCGGTAAAGCTGGTTTTGAAATGGTCTGCATGGCTTGCCACGGCATGGATGGAAAAGGTAATCCTGCACTCGGTGCGCCGAACCTGACGGACGATACCTGGCTGTACAGTAGCGATCCTTCAGATATCGAATACGCGATCCGTAACGGTCGCAACGGCGAGATGCCTGTGTTCGGAAATACGCTGAGTGAAGATCACCGGCGTTTGTTGGCAGCCTACGTCATGGGACTGTCCGACTCCTGATCGCGGGGGTCGGTAGGTAACGTAGCGTGAGCTCCGAAACACAGGGAATACCGGGACGCTGGAGCCGCCGCAAACGGGATATCAGCACGGTTATCTGGATTTCCTTCCTTTCAGCCTGTGTCGGCACTTTTGTTATTTTTGCAGTAATGGATGCGGATGCACTCAGCGATGCCTGGGTGCTTCCCTGGGAGATGGGCAGTCGACTGGCTTACAGCCTCGGTTTCCTTTTTCTTTTTTCAGTAAGCCTTATCGCCAGTGGTCTGACCGTATTCATGATCCGCACCGGACCGGCCAGCGGTTATGCGGCCGGGAAAGGCCGCATGGCACCCCCTGAGATCCGGTCACCGGAAGAGGACAACCCCGATCTGGATATTGGAGACTGGAAGTGAGCAAGGAATCCAACCCCGGCCAGGAAGGCGCCGGGGAGTCCCTCTATCGTAAAGAGCCAAAGATTTACTCACGTCAGGTCAGTGGGCGTTTTGCACGTTTACGGGCGATTGCCGTTTGGGTTCTGCTCGGGCTTTTTTACTTAGTTCCATGGGTAAACATCAACGGCAATCAATCTGTCCTGTTCGATTTGCCTGCTCGTAAATTCTACATTTTAGGCATGACTTTCTGGCCACAGGATTTCATCTACCTTGCGCTGCTGATGATCGCCGCAGGACTCACGCTGTTCTTCTTCACCGCTTTGGCCGGCCGCTTATGGTGTGGCTTTGCCTGCCCGCAAACGGTGTGGACCGAAGTCTTCATCTGGATCGAACGATGGGTTGAAGGTGACCGCAACAAAAGAATGAAGCTGGACAAGGCGCCCTGGACAGCAAACAAAATACTTCGTAAATCAGCCAAGCAGGCTTTGTGGATTCTTCTGTCCGCATGGACCGGGTTTACCTTTGTAGGGTTTTTCTCACCCATCAGAGAGTTAGGCGCAGGCGTCGCAAGTCTTTCACTTGGGCCGTGGGAAACGTTCTGGACTATTTTCTACGCCTTTGCAACCTATGGAAACGCCGGGTTCCTGCGAGAGCAGGTTTGCAAATACATGTGCCCGTATGCGCGCTTCCAGAGCGCCATGTTTGACAAAGACACCCTGATAATCTCGTATGACACAGAGCGGGGTGATCCACGCGGGGGCCGCCGGAAGAAGGACGATCCCAAGGAGAAGGGCCTCGGTGACTGCATCAACTGCACACTGTGTGTTCAGGTATGCCCGACCGGAATTGATATCAGAAACGGCCTGCAGTATGAATGCATTGCCTGCGCTGCCTGTATTGATGTCTGTGACGACGTCATGGACAAGATGGACTATCCACGTGGGCTGATACGTTATACGACGGAGCACGCTTTAAAAAACAATGAAGGGCACGTTATTCGCCCCCGAATTATCGTCTATGGCCTGCTCCTGCTGGTGATCATCAGCGGCACGTTATGGGGGATGACGCATCGTATCCCACTAAGGGCTGACATGATCCGTGACCGCAATGCTCTGTACCGTGAAGTTTCCGGCGATATGATCGAAAACGTCTATACCCTGAAAATCACTAATATGGACAATGCACCTCATCAATACAGTGTTAAGGTGCTTAACAACGATGCAGTAGTTGTAGACATTTCCAAGCCCCTCAGCTTGCAGGCTGAGGAAAATGCCGGAGTTTCCATGCGGATAAGAATCCCTCGCTCAGCAGGGCAGGGTGTACAAAGTCTGGAAATAGAATTTCAGGCTGAAGATGACCCTTCCATTCGCAAAGTTGTCACCGCGAAAGCACTGATGCCCGTAGGATCAGGAAATTAACATGACAGATAAACAACGCCCGCAAGGCTCAACCGACAATCCTGATATTAAGCCCTGGTACCGCGAGCCCTGGCCGTGGGTTGCCATCGGCATTCCCGCCGCCGCTGTGATCATGGGTATGACCACACTTTACCTCGCGCTTGCCAACCCGGATTACCTGGTTGTGGATGATGAGGAATACAGCGTGATCAAGTCGGAAATGCGAGCCCAGGTTCCTCCCGACGAGGCATCGCAGGAAGCTCCGCAGGACCACGAAGATGGAGAAGGCTGAAAGCACTTGCTTTCACTGTGGTGAGCCCATTCCGGAAGGCATCTCACTGTTCGTACTACGTGACGAACAGGAGAGACCCGTGTGCTGTTCCGGCTGCCAGGCCGTAGCAGAATTAATTTTCGGTTCCGGGCTGGGCCGTTATTACCAGTTCCGACAAGACCTGGGCCGTAAAGCCGAAGAAGACCTCCAAAAAGACCTTGAAGCCTGGCGTGGCTGTGACGATCGGGAGTCGCTCTGGGGCGTTGAGTTGGCGGAAGGGCGACGGGACCTGTTGCTGCAAACCGAAGGAATACGCTGTGCGGCCTGTGCCTGGCTGATCCGCAGCCACATGGAAACCAAGCCGGGCGTGCAGTCTGTCCAGGTCGATACGGCGACAGGCTATACCCGTATCATCTGGACCCCCGAAAAAAATACACTGAGCAGGCTGGCCGGTGCCCTGATGGAATTGGGCTACAAGCCGCATCTGCCGCTTGCCAGTGCTGAGGAACAAGGTCGTCAGGAAGAGCGTCGTGACTCCATGAAACGCCTGGGCGTTGCAGGCCTGGGCATGATGCAAGTGATGATGTATGCGGTAGGCCTGTACGCCGGAGACGCTTATGGCATAGGCGTGGCAGAGCGCAGCTTTCTGGAGTGGGTCAGCCTGATGGTGACCCTGCCTGTATTGATCTACTCCGGACGCATTTTCTTCGAAGGCGCCTGGCGCAGCATCCGGACCGGTCGTCCTGGTATGGACGTTCCGGTCGCGCTGGCGATCAGTCTTGCCTTCATCGCCAGTTGCTTTAACTTCTTTCGTGGCGCAGGGGAGGTGTGGTTCGACTCCGTCGTCATGTTCATTTTCTTCCTTTCTTTGGGGCGCCACATCGAGATGATGCTGCGTCACCGTAACCTGCAGGCCGGAACAGCCCTGGCCCGATTGCTGCCAGAGTGGGCAGAGCGAATTACGACAACAGGTCGGGAGACCATTCCCGCCAGCGACCTGGTTGACGGTGACCGGGTGTTGGTTCGTGTCGGCGAAAGCTTTCCAGCGGATGGTGCATTGAAAGACGGTGCGACAGATGTCGACGAAGCTCTGTTAACCGGCGAATCCCGCGCGGTAAACCGCCGTGTTGGTGACGCCGTCATTGCCGGCACGATTAACCTGTCACAGCCGGTAGAAATTGAAGTGACGGCCAGCGGACAGGAAACCACCATTTCATCGCTGGGCAGGCTGCTTCTGCTGGCCCAGTCGAGACGTCCTTCCAGCAGTGCGATTCCCCCATGGCTGGTGCCGGTATTCATCATAGCTGTTCTTCTTATCGCCGGCGGTACCTGGCTCGGCTGGCAGTTCATTGACCCGGGTCGCGCGTTCTCCGCAATGCTATCGGTACTGGTTGCAAGCTGTCCTTGTGCGCTTTCACTTGCACTTCCGGTGGTTTACGCGGCCGCAAGCCGCAGACTGCTGGATGACGGGGTTCTATTGACCCGGGGTGAGGCGTTACAGGCCCTGACACACATCAACACTGTCGTTTTTGACAAAACGGGTACTCTGACCCGCGGCATCCCGGAAATCACACGAGTGGAACTCAACGCGGCACGCAGCTCATTCGACGAGAAACAGGTGCTTCACATAGCCGCTGCACTTGAATCAGCTTCGGCTCATCCAATTGCCCGGGCTTTCCAGCTTGCCGGTGATGAGGCGCAAACCAGGGCACCTCTAAAAGCTGAAAACATCAGTGTCCATTCGGCCCGCGGGTTGAAGGGCGTGATCAACGGCAAGCAGTGGAAAATCGGGAATGCCGGTTTTGTGATGCCTGACAGTGAATCTGTCAGTGATGACCCTATCTGGCTGGCAGATGATGTGGGATGGATCGCATGCTTTGAATTACAGGACTCGCTTCGGGAGGGCGCCACAAATTGCGTTCACGAACTCGTTGAAGCGGGCCTGAAGATTACCATGCTCTCAGGAGATAGCACGGACGCTGTGGATGGTATTGCTGACAGACTGCACATTACCGACCGTCACGCCCGGCAGACACCGGAAATGAAGCTTGAGAAACTGGAAGAGATGCGTGCTTCCGGCGACCATGTCCTGATGATCGGCGATGGGGTCAACGATGCTCCTGTCCTGGCCGCTGCTGATGTATCGATGACGGTCAAGGGCGGTGCGGAATTGGCCAATAGCGCTGCCGACATGATTCTCACCTCGGATTCACTGGGTCTCGTCAATTTGGCAATCGACACGGCCAGTCGAACCCGGCAACTGGTGCGTCAAAACCTGACCTGGGCCGTGCTGTATAACGCATCGGTGATGCCATTAGCCATCTCGGGTATGTTGAAACCCTGGATGGCCGCGTTGGGGATGTCCCTGAGTTCGCTGCTGGTGGTCGCTAATGCCTCACGCCTGGTACGCCGGGAACAAAAGGAGGGCGAAATTGTATGAATATGCTTTACGTTCTGATCCCGCTCGCTTTGATGCTTTTGGCGCTTGCCGCCTGGGCGCTTATCTGGGCCATCCGGGGCGGACAGTTTGATGATCTCGAATCACATGGCTGGAGCGTGGTTCTTGATGACGACCAGAAACCCCCACCTGAAACTGAAGAAGAAAAAGAGCAAAAGGAAAGAAAATAATGAACCCCGAACACCTCTGGTTGGATCCCGCTGTGTTGAGCACAGCCTTCCTGGCCGGACTGCTTGGCAGCGGCCACTGTTTTGGTATGTGCGGCGGGATTGCCGCCGGTCTGGGCGCAATGTCACAGGGCAGGGCGGTGGTTCCTGCCCTGCAATTCAACCTCGCCCGCCTGGTCAGTTACGCCATTCTCGGATTGCTTGCAGCAACCGTGCTAAGTGGTGTTTCAGGTCTGGTACCGATAGGCCGATGGCTTAGAGTACTGACCGCAGTAATGATCCTGTTGATCGGACTTAAGTTCCTGTTCAACTTCCGCGGTATCGAATTCATTGAACGGGGCGGGGCAGGGCTGTGGAAGAAAATCTTGCCATTCGCGATGAAAGCCAGTAATCGTCAGGATACTCTGGGCAGGATTTTACTCGGCGTGTGCTGGGGCTTCATTCCCTGTGGCCTGGTCTATTCTGTGCTGATGACGGCCGCTTCAACGGCAAACCCACTGGGCGGCGCACTGACCATGCTGGCTTTCGGGGCAGGAACTTTGCCATCCATGCTCGGCCTGACGGCTGCGGCGCCGACTCTGGCATCATTTCTTGAAGACCGCACGGTCAGGCGGCTGATCGGGTTCGCGTTGATCGTACTGGCTATCTGGACCCTGCTAATGATGTGGGGCTCGATGACCCAGGGCGCGATGAACCATGCACATCATTAATCAGGCAGGCTGGCCTTTATCATGAACGTTTTTTTGATAGGGTCGCATTGTAGAATGAGATACAATAGTTGTTGAATCTGAACATCTTCGCAGGAAACACAATGAAAACAATATTATCCCTATGCTTGATAGGTCTGGCGCTTGCTGCTGCTTCAAATGTGGCCGTGGCACAGGACTACCATCCTCAACTTTCCGACAACTTCGGAGTTTCCATTGGGTGGATGAGGTCTAGCAACTCCTTTAAGCTGGAATCCGATCTTGGTGGTGACATAGGAGATGAAATTGACTTCGGGGACAGCCTTGGTGTCTCGGAACACTCCACCTTTTTCAACGGCCAGTTGAAATGGAATTTCGGCAGTCAACGAAAATGGGCAGTTTCTGCCCAGTACTTCAGCAACGATGCCAAAGGCAGCAAATTTCTGACTGAGGATATCGAGTGGGACGGATTGACCTGGCGGGAAGGCAGTTTTGTTAATTCCGGCGTCAAACTGAGCGTGTCCCGTCTGTTTGTCGGCCGCAGTTTTATCAAGAATGATCGTCACGATTTCGGCATTGGCGCTGGTATTCACAACCTGAAAATAAAGGCCTTTATCGAAGGTGAAGTCAAAATTGACGATGAAACGACCGATTTTCAGGAGGGTGATGTAGATGCGAGTCAGATCCTCCCCAATGTAGGCGCCTGGTACCTCTTTTCACCCGCGCAAAAATGGCTTCTTCACGCCCGCGTGGATTGGATTGGCGCCAGCATTGGCGACTATGACGGACACATGTGGAACACCAACATCGGCGTAAATTGGCAGGCATTCGACCACATCGGTTTTGATCTTTCATGGCAGTACTTCAACCTGAACGTCAATGTTGACAGTGATGACTGGACAGGCGGAGCGGACATGCGTTACAGCGGTCCCGTTATTGCGATTACCGGTAACTGGTAACAAAACCTGACATAGTTCCGGGTAGTTGATGAAGCAGCTACCCGGAACGGTTTGGCGATTGATGCTCGCCTACTCCCTGATGATGGCCGGCACCTCGATGATGGTGTTGCTGGCCGGTATTATCGGAACTGAATTCGCGCCTTCGACTGACCTGGCTACGTTACCCATTGCGCTCGTCGTGGTGGGTGTTGCTGCATCAACCTTACCCACGGGAAAATTGCTCCAGCGCTATGGGCGCAGGCCTATTTTCATTGCCTACGGGTTTATCGCGATCACGGCTGCCCTGGTAGCGATGCTCAGCCTGATCACCGATTCATTCACTGGTTTTTGCCTGTCCGCAATCATGATGGGCTGGGCCGGAGCAGCAGGCCATCAATACCGTTTTGCCGCTCTGGAATCCGTACCCGCCGAGCAGGCTGCTAAAGCAACCTCTTTTCTGCTGCTTGGAGG
>RCNC010003184.1_pt1 | contig 10769 bp, 11 predicted proteins | sample 2041301 | NCBI WGS metagenome assembly RCNC01 (sample SAMN09708231, study PRJNA481090) | Marine sediment metagenome, whole genome shotgun sequencing project. | biome: marine sediment; feature: ocean; material: sediment; isolation source: Sewage treatment plant 13A marine sediment (STP13A) ... | reverse complement strand
TTCAATTCCTCTGCTATTAAGCTTCGCTTTTAGCTTCAACTTCAGGTTTCGCAGCTTCAGGCTTGGCGGCCTTTTTCTTTGAAACCTTCTTTTTTGGTGCTGAAGCAGCAATTCCAGTAATTTCAATCCGGGTGAAATCCTGCCGATGACCCATACGTTTCATATGGTGCTTACGACGTTTGAATTTAAGAATCCGAATTTTATCCCCACGACCGTGTTCAACCACCGTGGCTGTGACCTTACCGCCTTTCAGATAAGGTGAACCGACTTTAACGTCTTCACCTTCACCGACCATCAGCACCTGGTCGAGTTCGACCGTTGAGCCTTTTTCAGCGTTAAGTTTTTCAATTTTTAAAATATCTCCAGTGACTGCACGATACTGCTTGCCACCGGTTGCGAATACTGCGTACATGGTTAACTGCCCCGAGTTGAAAGAGCCCTACAAAAGGGCGAGAATATTAGCGGTTTTATGGGTGCCGGTCAACCTCCTTAAGCGTAAATATCAAATGTATTTCAGCTTTTATTAAAACAGCTATATTTGTTACACCTACGTTATGGGGGCACGGGTGCATAATCTCCGGTCCAATAGCTGTAATTCCGTATTATTTATAAAACCAACGAGCCACACCTGGTCCATGCGGGCTACCAGACGCCAACCTTTGCAGAGAACAGGTGCCTGCGTAACCCTTTGCCCAATTCCCCTTAATTCCTAGTATACATAACACCACATTCATAGCAAAAGGGGGGTATAGTAGATGGTTCGGAATCGTATCGGCAAATTAAATGCAAACCATCAAAATTCGCGGCGCGCGCACCCACAACCTGGCCAATATTGACCTTGATCTGCCACGGGATAAATTGATTGTGGTTACCGGACTTTCCGGCTCCGGCAAGTCATCGTTGGCTTTTGACACTATTTACGCGGAAGGCCAGCGCCGTTACGTCGAGTCACTATCAGCATACGCCCGCCAGTTTTTGTCTGTGATGGAAAAACCCGATATGGACCACATTGAAGGTCTGTCACCGGCTATTTCAATCGAACAAAAGTCCACCTCTCACAACCCGCGTTCCACGGTCGGAACCATTACAGAAATATATGACTACCTGCGTTTGTTGTTTGCCCGCGTCGGCACGCCCTGTTGCCCCGAACACGGTCAGCCACTGGAGGCTCAGACCATCAGCCAGATGGTTGACCAGGTCATGGCTATGCCAGAAGGCACAAAGATGATGTTGATGGCACCGGTGATTCGGGACCGTAAAGGTGAGCATGCACAACTATTTGATGAATTGCGCTCTCAAGGTTATGTCCGTGTTCGCGTCGATGGAAAGGTATACCCGATTGATGATGTGCCCGTGCTGGAATTGCGAAAGAAACACACTATTGATGTTGTAATAGACAGGTTTAAAGTACGGCCTGATCTGAAACAGCGGCTGGCTGAATCATTTGAAACCGCATTGCTATTATCCGATGGGCTGGCGTTGTTATCCCCAATGGACAAGGCGGAAGAGAACGAAAAAAGTATCTTAAAGGAAAGGATGCTGAGCTCCCGCTATTCCTGTGTCCATTGTGATTACAGTTTGCAGGAAGTAGAGCCGCGCATGTTCTCTTTCAACAATCCCAATGGTGCCTGCCCGGGTTGTGATGGTCTTGGGGTGGCCCAGTTTTTTGATCCGGATCGCGTTGTCAGCAACCCACATGTGAGCCTGGCCGGTGGCGCCGTGCGCGGATGGGATCGTCGCAATGCGTATTACTTTCAGATCATCAAGGCCTTGTCAGCCCATTACGGTTTCGATATTGAATCGCCATTCGATAAGCTATCAAAGAAACACCGCGACATCATTTTGTATGGCAGTGGTGATGAGATAATTGAATTCACCTATTTCGGCGAACGTGGCACACAGAAGCGGCGGCACCCGTTTGCCGGTGTCATTCCAAATCTCGAAAAGCGTTTTCGTGAAACCGATGCCCGCATTGTGCGGGAAGAGTTATCCAAGTACATATCGCGGAAACCCTGCCCTGAGTGCCATGGCCAACGCCTGAATCAGCAAGCCAGGCACGTATTTGTTGCGGACACCAACCTACCCACCGTCACAGCCTGGCCGATTCTGCGTTGTCTTACATTTTTTGATGAACTCGCTTTAACCGGCAGCAAGGGCAAGATCGCTGAAAAAATTGTCAAGGAAGTGCATCAACGTCTGCAGTTTCTTGTCAATGTCGGTCTGGACTACCTGACACTTGACCGAAAAGCCGGCACTTTATCCGGTGGCGAGGCGCAACGTATTCGGCTCGCAAGTCAGATTGGCGCCGGCCTGGTGGGTGTTATGTACATTCTGGATGAACCCTCAATCGGTCTTCATCAGCGTGATAACGAACGCCTGCTCTCTACACTAAAACGCCTGCGTGACATAGGAAACACCGTCATTGTCGTAGAACATGATGAAGAGGCCATCCGTATCGCAGACCATGTCGTTGACATGGGTCCGGGTGCCGGTGTTCACGGCGGCGAAGTCGTTTTTAGCGGTAAACCGGAAGACCTGGTCAATAGTGATGCGACGCTGACCGGAAAATATCTCTCCGGCAGGATGGAAATTGAAATCCCATCGAAACGGACAATGGCTGACCCCCAACGTGTTTTCAAATTAATTGGTGCCACTGGCAACAACCTCAAGAATGTCACATTGGACATTCCGGCAGGCTTATTTACCTGTGTAACCGGTGTTTCCGGCTCAGGTAAGTCAACCCTTATCAATGATACCCTGCACCGCTTGACGGCCCAGGAACTGTACGATTCCAGCACCCCGCCTGCTCCTTATGAAAAGGTAGAAAACCTGCATCTGTTCGACAAGGTCGTTGATATTGATCAGTCCCCCATCGGTCGTACACCACGCTCCAACCCGGCCACGTATACCGGTTTGTTCACACCGATTCGCGAGCTATTTGCCGGCACCCAGGAAGCACGCTCCCGTGGTTACAAACCCGGGCGTTTCAGTTTTAATGTCAAGGGTGGCCGTTGTGAAGCCTGCCAGGGCGATGGCTTAATCCGTGTCGAAATGCATTTTCTTCCGGATATCTATGTGCCCTGCGACGTTTGTCATGGCAAGCGCTATAACCGTGAATCTCTTAGTGTTCACTACAAAGGCAAGAATATTCATGAAGTGCTGGGTATGACCGTTGAGGATGCTGTTAAATTTTTTGCACCCGTCCCTGTAGTGGCACGTAAGTTACAAACATTGATGGACGTTGGCCTGTCCTATATAACACTCGGACAAAGCGCTACCACCTTATCCGGTGGTGAAGCACAGCGAATCAAGCTGGCCAAGGAACTGTCCAAGCGTGATACCGGGCAGACCCTGTACATACTGGATGAACCCACCACCGGGTTACACTTCCATGACATCAAGCAATTGCTCCATGTACTGCACCGCTTGCGTGATCATGGCAACACCATGGTGGTCATCGAACACAACCTGGATGTCATCAAAACGGCTGACTGGGTCATAGACCTTGGCCCCGAAGGCGGTGACCGAGGTGGCGAAATCATCGCGACCGGCACACCCGAACAACTGGCTGAAGTCGCTCAATCCCATACCGGGAGTTTCCTTGCGAAACTTTTTGAGCGACACAAATCCATGCGAAGGAAGTCTGCCTGAGAATACCGGACTGGCCTGCATATCGCTACAGCATGACACTATAGCAATATACAAGCCCTTACCCATATCAGTAGCCGCGAACTCTCTGCGGGTAAGTCTGGTAAACCAGCACGACACCATCATTTGAATACTCGAAAAACGCACCTGCTTCAAGATGTGGCGCTCTATAGAGTTGTGTATACCCACCATGGCGATAATGGCCATCGTGGCGGTAACCGTGGCGGCGATCACCGTGCCTGTAATGGCGATAACCATGGTGTTTATTGTGATGTCTTTTGTGTTTGCCGTGATGAGAACGGAAATGTTTGTCGTGATACCCATCCCGGCCTTTCGCCTGAACGGAGAAACTGGCGAGTAGCATAAAACCAAAAACAATAGTGAGAATTACGCGAGTCATTTTGTAGCTCCTTTTGATTGGGTGCTTAAAGTCTGCGTTATTTACACTGAATCGAGACTGAACAAAACCAGACACGCCCGGCAACAAAAAACTTGCTGACAACAAGGTTGCCTGCGAAACAGTCATTGATTGATTTACTGATTGCCCGGGAGATTCGAGCCGTCAGGGGCGCATGATCATGACACCGGAAAAAACCCAGCCTGAGCTATTAAGACTCTACCGGTCGGGTCGAATCCCGTATCCATTCGCTCCATGAACCTACATATAATTTTGAGTCATTGAGTCCCGCCAGTTCTGCAGCGAAAATATTCTGGCAGGCGGTGACGCCTGAACCACACATATGTACCAGATTTTGTGCAGCAGGGTCCCCGACCAGCTTCAACAGTCCGCTACGTACTTCGTCCGTTTTTTTAAACAGACCGTCTTCGGAAATATTCCTCTCACAGGGATAATTAAGCGCACCAGGGATATGGCCGGCAACCGGATCGATTGGCTCGGCTTTTCCCTCGAAACGATTCTGTGCACGTGCATCAACAAGAATTATCTCTTTTCTGCCAAGGCCTGAAATTATTTCGGACGTGGATATTATCAAATCATCGCAAGCTTTCAGATGTACAGCGGGCCGGGCCGGCACCAAAACTTTTCCACTTTCAAGCTGAAAACCCGCTGCCTGCCAGGCACGGATCCCACCATTTAACAACGTGGCGCAATCATGGCCGAAAAATTTCATCAGCCACCATAAGCGGGACGCGATCGCTCCACCTGCATCATCATAGACAATCAACGTTTTCCCGGGCTCCCACCCCGAACGCCCTAAAAACAAGGCAAACTTTTCGGCGTCGGGTAATGGGTGGCGGCCACTGCTTCTGGTCACAGGGCTGGACAGGTCATCATCAAGATGGGCATACACTGCACCGGGAATATGTCCATTCAGATAGTCCTGATATCCGGCTTCGGGCCTGTTAAGAACAAACCGGCAATCAACGACCACGCATTTTGATTCTTCCTGGATCCCGCGCAGATCCTGTGCGGAAACTAAAATATCCCCTGCCATTGGATTTCTACCCTGGATGGGCTGTTACACCCAACGAGCCAAATGGGAATTTTCACACTTCACACCTTCCATGCGGCCACCAAGATTCAGCAGAATGGCCGCCGTGATCCCCCATATTCTGTGTCCCTGCCAGTGAAGTGAGGAAATCACAAAGGTTTTGCCATCACTTTCAATCTCCTTATGTGAGTACGCGCCATGGTCTATTGCCAGGCTTAGCGGGACGGTAAAAACCTCGGCTACTTCACGGTGATCCGGTTGCGAGACAAATGATGACCGTACCAATCCCACTACCGGCAAAACCCTGTAATCTGAAATTGTGTCTATACGATCCAGAAAACCCAACGGGGAGACCTGTGAGAAATCCAGGCCAATCTCTTCTTCTGCTTCACGCAGCGCCGTCGACACGGCTGAACGATCGGTTTGCTCAACGGCACCACCTGGAAAACTGACTTGTCCGGGGTGCTGTACTAACAGTTCGGAGCGAACAGTTAATAGTATTTCCGGTTCAGGCTTGTCCAGGATAGGCACCAGTACGGCCGCGGTACGATTTGGCCTTGACTGGTGCTCACCCGGTTTGCGCAATTCATTGAGCTTTAAAGCGGACACACCCTGATCAAAGGGTGAAACAGCTCTCAGAAGTTTAAGATGCAAATCAGGTGGCATATGCAAGCATTTTACTAAAGCTTAACCATGGTTAACAGACCTTGCTGAAGGCAAAGCTGGACCGGTGCTGAAGGGAGATAGCGCCGTAGCGCCCACAAAAAAAAACCGGGCAGCACTTACTGTCCGGTTTTTTCAGCTTTACGGCAGTATTTCAACCAGTTTGAGGTCAAACATCAAAGCTTCATTCGGACCAACCGGCGGGTTGCCGCGGGCACCGAACGCCAACTCAGGTGGCACAAAAATCTGCCAGGTAGAACCAGCTTTCATCAATGGCAGCACTTCCTGCCAGCCTGCCAGAACCGCATTGACGGTAAATTCTTCCGGCGTTCCGCGGGCAAATGAGCTGTCAAATTCACGTCCGTCCATTTTGGAACCACGATAGTGAACTGACACTTTGCTTTCAATACCAGGACGGGCACCGTCACCTTCTTCGATTATGCGGTATTGAACACCACTTGGAAGAGCGACAATACCGGTCTTGGTTTTATTGGCGGTGAGAAATGCCTCGCTGGCAGCCTGATTTTCTTCAGACAGAACTCGGAACTGCTCAACCTGCTCTGCCCGTACTTTTTCCTGAAGTGCGGTCAACAGTGTCCGCATTTCTTCAGCGTTTACTTGTGGCTCTTTTTCTGCGACAACGTCGCGGATAGCGGTGATCAGTGATTCCACATCAAATTCAGTGCTGCGGCGTGCAATGTCGGCTCCGATGTCCCAACCAACTGCGTAGCTGAGTTTGCCTTTTTCAGTATTCACATCCTGAGCCAGGACGGAACCGGTAGTTATTAGTAATAAAAATGTTAGCGCGAGTCTGGATCGCATTGGATACTCCTCCAGAGGATTTCAGTTTACTGGCCCATTGCCAGATCATAAAGGGAGGCTATTCTACATGAGCAGCCTTGGGTATGTCATGCTTAAAACGACATCAATTTTTGTAATAGCAGCCAGGTAGACTGTGCAGAGCATATCAAGTTCAACCACCTGTTGGTAAATTTAGCCAATCAATAAGGCCAAAGAACTACGCATATTTCAGAGACACTTAAATTTATCTTTATTATCATATGGTTAAAACCCATATGATAATTGGCATGAAGCATGCATTAAAGCTAGTACAGAACATTAATGCAGGAGCATGAGCAATGAGTGTCTTTTCCAGATTTACCGATATTATCAATGCCAATATCAATTCTTTGCTTGAAAAAGCCGAAGACCCAGAAAAAATTATCCGTTTAATGATCCAGGAAATGGAAGATACGCTGGTAGAAATCCGCTCCTCTGCTGCCAAATGCATCGCAGACCGGAAAGAGCAGCGGCGCTATGCAGAATTTCTTGAACGTGAGCAGAAAGGCTGGGCCAAACGCGCGGAATTGGCAGTGCGCCAGGGTCGGGAGGATTTGGCGAGGGCAGCACTGACTGAAAAGCAGACTTTGGCGGACGAAGTTGAACAAACCGGGCGCGAAATAAAAATGCTTGACAAGCAAATGGAAAAATTCAATTCGGATATTTCCCAGTTGCAATCCAAACTGACTGATGCGAAGACCCGTCAACGCAGCATTGTGATTCGACACAAAACTGCAACCACTCAATTAGCAGCACGCAAACACATACATGACGACAAAATCGACGAAATGCTTTTCCGGTTCGAAAATGCCGAGCGGCGTATCGACAGTGTCGAAGCACAAGGCGAATCACTGGATTTAGGACGGCGTAAAGGCCTGGCTGAAGAAATTGCCGGGCTTGAAGATGACGAAAGAGTTGAAGATGCACTTACCGCGCTAAAAGCAAAGGTTGGTAAATCTGATAAAACTGACGAGACCGAACAGGAGAAATAAGATGAATGAACTTATTCCCATTCTACTGCTGACAGTCTGCGCGCCGTTGTGGATCATTTTTCATTACATAACAAAGATGAAAACATCCAAGGGATTGACTGCAGAAGATGAAAAGATGCTGACCGACGTATGGGAGTCCACCAAGAAAATGGAAGACCGTATCGTGACACTGGAGCGCATCCTGGATATCGAATCACCCAGTTGGAGGCAGCGCCATGAGTGATCTGTACGAACGTAAAAATCCGCACCGTCTTTACCGCGACAAGGATAACGCCATACTGGCGGGTGTCTGCGCCGGCCTGGCAAATTATTTCGGTCTTTGCCGGAGGGGTTTACGTCTGATCGTGGCTATCTGCACCCTCTTCTTCTTCCCCTTCGTAGTGCCGGCTTACATCATCCTGGCAATCATTCTTCCCGCCAAACCGGAAGACCTCTACAAGGATGAAAGCCAGGAGAAGTTTTGGCGCGGCGTAAGCATGGCCCCCTCCGATGTGTTTAGCAATCTCAGCCATCGTTTTCGTGAGCTGGATTTGCGTCTGCAAAAGATGGAAGCCTACGTTACCTCGCGGGAGTTTGAAATGGATCGTGAGTTGGGACGAAATTCACGCTGAGAATGCGGTAAAGATGCCTATTTACGTTAAAACGAGTGTTTATCGCGTTGTAATGTAACGAATCAGGCGCCGAGAACGTCAACTTAATCATACTTGAATTGTCTTTATTAGTAGAAAGACAGAAAACCGGTCAGACCTAACAACAGGAATACAAAGAAATGAACCACTATGACACTAATAAAAATGGAGCTCTGGTTAACACCGCACCATTATTTGCATCGGTCTGGCTGGCCCTGTTTAACGAATTACGCAAAAGCTATATGGAACGTCGTCTTGAATCGGCTAACAATACAAGACACCCGGAGGTCAATGAAAAGAGCTAAGCTGTCCCGTGTTGTGTTAGCTGGAATCCGGATGAAAATCCTTTTCACCGGCAGTCACGAATAAATCCATACGGTTGCGTTGCGGTGGCAACGGGCAGGTAGAATAGGGATTGAACGCACAGGGCGGGTTATAGGATTTATTAAAATCGACCACCAACCGCCCATTTTCCGGCATGCCGTCACTATACAAAAACCGGCCGGCACCATAGGTTTCCCGACCACTGGTCCGGTCAGCGAAAATAAACCACAAACTCTCAGAATCCTCAGAGCCCAAACCCAGCAAGCTGTGGGTTTTGCCTTCCATATCAAATTCAAATGTGCCGAGTACCTGGGAGTCACTGACCTGACCCAGAACATTGACAATTTCGATACTTGCGCCCTCTTCCGCGCGTATGAAGCGGCCATCAATAAGCCATTTTTCATCGATAGGGAAATTGTCCACACCCTTGAAGTTCTTTAACGCCTTCGCGTTTGCATCCTTGACTCGCAATCCGTACGAACCTCTGAATATAACGTAAAAGCTCATTGCTTCGCTGCTGACCAGGGTCGGTGTGCCATCAGTGTCCGCGATCAATGCGGTCTCCGCTAAAGATTCGTTATTTATTTTCACGTTGGCACTGTCGGAAGTGGTAAAACGAAGCTTGTTATTCTCCAGAAATACGCTACCCCAGTACGCCGGGCCACCGCTCAACTGAATGTCATTATCCGCCGCGCTACCAACACGACTCTCCCCTTCGTTTAGCCATTCCAACCCGACCAACGTCAACCAACCATCGGTTTTTATAAGGCGTTCATACCGGGCAGTCCGCCATGCTTCAACCGCCTGCTGATGACCTGAATTCTGCACTTCAATGACGAGTGGTTCATCTGCCATCAACGGCAATACAAACATGCTGCTGCCCACCACTACGGCCAGCATTAAAACGGATATAACTTGCCCTAAGAATTTATTGGTGAGCGATTTCATCTGATTCTTCCGTATATATCTTCAAAGCGCTCAATATCATCCTCACCAAAATAATCGCCAGTTTGAATCTCAATGAGGTGAATGTCCTGATCACACGGGTTCTCAAGTCGATGGAGCGTTCCAGTCGGAATATCTATGGACTGGTTAGCTTCCAACAGCAACTCTTCTTCGCCCAGGCGAACTTTTGCCGTACCCTGAATAACCGTCCAGTGCTCTGCCCTGCGATGGTGTAATTGTAAAGACAATACCTGGCCGGGTTTAACCACCAAACGCTTTACTTTGCAGTCCGAGGCATCTTCCAAAATGGAAAAGCTGCCCCATGGACGATGCACCGTTTTGTGGAAATCAACAGCCTCATGTTTTAAGTCCGAAAGTTGCGCCACCACTTCTTTAACATCTTGCGCCTGGTGACGGTCGGCCACCAGCACTGCATCCCCGGTATCAACAATAACCAGGTCCTTGACCCCGACAGCGGCAACCACTCTCTCAGCACTTTGTACAAAGCAATCGGTTGAGCCAACCAAAATCGCCTTGCCCATGATTCGGTTACCCGCCTCATCAGAATCATACAACTCACTTATGGCTTTCCACGAACCGATGTCGCTCCATCCAAAATCACTGGCTACAACAGCCGTGTTGTCCGCCTGTTCCATGACCGCGTAATCAATCGATATTGCGGGGCACTGACTGAATAATTCTGCAGGAAATTCGATGGGGTCCTGTGACCTGTCTGTTGCCTCCCAAACCCGCGTGGCAGCGGCATGAACATCCGGTGCATAGCGCTTCAAAGACTCAAGAAATGTACCTGCCTGGAAGCAGAACATTCCCGAATTCCAATGATATTCGCCAGACTCCAGGTATTTAATCGCGGTGACTTCATCCGGTTTTTCAACAAATTCCGCGACCTTGAAACCACCGTTTTTACTGAGCGCTTCTCCCTGGCGAATATATCCATAACCGGTCTCGGCATGTGTTGGATAAATCCCGAATGTCACCAGGAAGCCTTCGCTGGATAATTGGGCAGCTTCTCTGACCGAGGCTTCAAAGTTAAGCAAATCTGCAATCAGGTGATCTGCCGGCATTACCAGCATGGATGCATTTTCACCCACGCTGTCGCGTACACTCATGGCGGCCAGGGCGATAGCAGGCGCGGTATTTCTGCCCATCGGTTCAAGCAGAAACTGTTCATTGCCAGTAGAGTTCTTCAACCCGGCATAAAGGTCGCGTGTATAAAAATAATAATCACGACTTGTGACGGTTATGACAGGGACATC
>RCNC010003182.1_pt1 | contig 10772 bp, 13 predicted proteins | sample 2041301 | NCBI WGS metagenome assembly RCNC01 (sample SAMN09708231, study PRJNA481090) | Marine sediment metagenome, whole genome shotgun sequencing project. | biome: marine sediment; feature: ocean; material: sediment; isolation source: Sewage treatment plant 13A marine sediment (STP13A) ... | reverse complement strand
TAAAAATCAGCGGGATAAAAAGGCGCAGTGGTTTTTCAGAGACGAGGCAATACATGTAGTATGCCGAGTTTCTGAAAAACCGCTGCAACTCAGTAGATGGGACTTTCTACGACGCCATCAAGGTTAAATCCGACCGCTTTCAGCAAACGAGTTGAGAACCAACCATGTTTTAACATCAAGCTTGATTTTTGAATCGTTGCATAACTCGGATGCTTCCGGCGGTGATATAAAAATGGTTGTGATGTCCTCAGAATCTTCATTGCCCTTATTTGACGGTGTTCCATCACATTCGACATAGACCATTGAAACGGATTCGTCCGTCATTCCGCTGGAAGAATATACCGGCGGACTTATTTTGTGAATGCGGGTTACATTCAAACCCGTCTCCTCTTTCAATTCCCTTAGACAAGTTTGTTCAATAGTTTCACCCTCATCAACAAGTCCTGCCGGAAAGCCGTATTGATAATCCCCCAGTGGCACCCGATATTCCTTAATTATAACGAGTTTATCCTTTTTTTTGTGAAAAGGTACAATCACCACCGCATCAGGCATGTCGAACTTTCCTGTTAAGCACTTTGGTTTATCAGACCTGGAAGCGATATGCCACGATTTTTCAATGTCGTTTTTATTTATATATGATATCTCATACAGATTCAGGTGCCTGCAATCGGTTATTTTTTCAACATTTTGAATTTTCATTATTTTACCCCTGTAAAGGCGTTTCCGGTGATAAAAACGCAGTCGATTTAACATAGGTTGATAGCATCGAAAACGATATGAAGCAACTGCCGAAAATTATCGTAAAGTTGTGTTGTCTTTTTATCACGCAAATCGTACAGTAAACATTACGAAAATATCTATTTGAAATTGTTGGAAAAGGTTAAGGAAAAAGCCAAATTGAGAGGGCTAAGGATGCATTTGTAGTGAGGGATGGAATAGAAGTCGGCTTTGATAATATAATACCCCTCTGGCTCTTCGGATTCCTCTATTGAGCTTAATAATAAAGGCAAAATATTGAAAATAGTGACTAAAAAATGGATAGTTTATCTGATTCGATGCTCTGACGAATCCTTATACTGCGGAATAACCAATAACCTGAAAAACCGGTTGATAGCACATAATTCAGGCAGAGGTGCAAAATATACAAGGTCTCGGAGACCTGTTGAATTAGTTCGTGCCAGTTCTGCAATGACGAAAAGCGATGCACTTAAACTGGAATACAGGGTTAAGCATGTACCTGCCGACAGTAAATATTATGAACTATTACAAACCAGATTGATTTGAAATTTATTTGATGGGAAAAAGGCAGAACAGTTGATATCCTCGCCCTCTAATACTTGAATATTTCAGTAGTATATAAACATTTTATGGTATATTAAAAGTTGACATATAGCAGCTATCACAACTTCTGGCCAGATAGTAATATGGTATGGTGTACGAAAGTTTCGAGTGTGTCCTAAAACCTGTGTTATGCAAAAGATATATGGGGATCTGTATTTTATTTTGCTATCCAATCCCACGCTGCAAGCATGTTATCAAAGACTTTATATTTAGGTGCTCCGCGATTTACCACGACATTCTCCATAAATTCTTCGATCTCTGTTATTTCCGAATATACGGCTGCTACCCGAAAGAGTTTGCTGACGCCATATTTCTCATGATCAATAACAGATTTGTAGGCAGCCATCATGTTGCCTAAAATGGTTGCTTCTCGCATATCGAACAAAAATCGGGAGCATCCATGTTCTGCCGCGACAGTACCTGCGATTCGAAAGAGTTCTTGTGTATCCTGTGGTCTCTCGTGAACCCCAGAAACCTGCACTACGCAAACACCGGAATTGATATCATATTCAACTTTATATTCCATATATACTCCTATTTAGTTCACCTGAACGGCGAATGCGAAAGCTCAACTCGCCGTTCAGGGCACGCGCAGCGCGATCTGAACATTTTAATCTATGAACGTTTATATATTTGTACTTTTATACATTGTAATAAATAGAGTAAAATTTAACCTCGATAAATTACTATTAATTATTTAAGAATGCATATTATGCGAACATCGCTTAATAACATTATTTCTGCTGATATCTTGCCACTAACAACCAACCGCCCACTTTGATGTTGGAGATACCACAACTGTGAAGAACGTAATGAAGGCTGCGTTAAGAGAGGTAAATCATAATTTTACTTCAGCATTTATCAGCGTTTCATTCTTCTTTAACAATTGACAACCATAATAAAAAATGTCCCTTAAACCGTTTTTGATCTATTTTATTAATACTCTTTATCTTTGTTTTTATTTTTTCAGTAGGGCCTGAGTTTGTTGTGCAGTATTTCATATTCAACATGTCGCCTGCTTTTATATGATTTAATACGTCGGAATCTTCTTTTACTGCGATACAAATCCCCTTTGAGAATATTTTCTGCAATTTAAATTGATAAATATTAATCGGATTGTTTATTGAGAACTGGACGCTGTAATATTGATCAATTACTGTTCTGAATCCAGATTTCATTTGCGCAGATTTCTTAATATCGACCATTTGTAAAAATTTTTCCTATGCTCTCGTTAAGTCTCATTTAACTTTGTCCGAAGGAAATAAACTTACCAGCATTTTCTTCAATGCTGTTTGAATCCCCCCAAAATCGTTATGTAAATATGTCGAAAATTGCGGCTTTAATTTATATCCGAGCATGATTGTTTTGGGATTCCTGTCAGTAAGAATAAGCAACATCTCAGCTCTGCGAAGCATATTTAAACTCGAATAAAGTTGGAGGAACTCCTCTTTGCTTTTTATTATAAGAACGGCAATTTCAGGATTATATATCAGATGCATAATTCTTTCGATCATGTTTTCAATTGAACGGAATATAGCTGTTTTATCCTTTGAAACCACAGATTCAATTACTCCACGAATCTTTGCTTCAAAGTCATCAAAATCTTTTTTGTAGAGAATCAGTTCCATTTTTGCTATTTGTCTTATCTTCTCCATGATGAAAGATAGCCGATATGCAATTTCTTATTTCCACCAACTTGCTGATTCATTTGTGGAAGAAGTTCTAAACAATACAACTGATTTTGATTTAAATTGCAGGGTTCCTCCGGAATTAGCAGGGCCGGCAATCCAGCTATAGCCTGCGCCAAGATTCATATCCATCGTTGCAAAAACGGCATTATCGTTCGTCCATCCGCTTGATGAAAGTTTAAAATCCGTCCACGTTAGTTTTTCCTTGACGTTCAGTTCCATTATCCCAACTTCAATTGCCCTGTTCTCAGTGCTGTCCCGCAGATCGACTAATTTAGATTGGGCAATCGATGCCAGAATGCCTAGGATAATCAAAACAACCAATATCTCAATGAGAGTAAAACCGCTGCGGTTCGGACGTATTATATTGGCTTTAACATTCATGTTAATTCTTATTCTTTGATGCCATAAGAATTTCCACCCTCCGAAAAGATTGACTGCTGTGGAATATCATTGGGGGAAAAGAGGTTGAAATTCTCCAAATCCCACAGCAGTCAATCTTTTCGGAGGAATTTTTGCTTTTTCTAAAAAAAACCTTAAGACATTTAGCGCACGGGATGTGGACAGTTCCCAATTCGAGGGGAACCCACCTGTGTTTATGGGTAATTATCAGTATGCCCTTCAATTTTATTTCTTTTGCGTCGAGAGTGGGGGAACAATCAATATATAATAAACATTATTATTCACTTGATTGACAAGGGATTCGTTTATCTTGTTCACCTTTTCTGCGACGAATAACAAGGTCTGAATTAAATTCAACTCGCTTCGGCCCTGCTACAACCTGGGATCTCTCCAAGGATTTTTTGTAATATTTAAACTCTTCTATGAGTTTAATTTCCAGCTCATTCATTTTCATCGCATCCATTTTTATCTCCCGCACGTCTATGTAATTGACAGGAATAAATCTAATATTTCCTTAAATACGCAACAGAATAGCCAAAACAGACTCAATCAAATGTTATAGAAGATGTTTTATCGTTGACGGACAAGTAACGTTATTTTTTTTGAGACGATTGACAGGGTCTGGGGAATGCCTTTAATCAGGTTTTTAAGATAATGGATTTACTCTTCGGTGCCCAATTCTTCATAGGTAGTTATTAGAAGGAGCCCCAATTTCTAAAAACAAGTGTGATTCAAATTGTTGTGCCGGTAAAGTTCTTGACACTACCAGTACAAACACATTGCCCAATATAGGTTATAATATAATAATTTTAAAAAAAAGGGAATACCAAAAATAAACCATTTAATTACCAGGTTGAAACTGGCATTAATCGATGGACATGAGGTAGGTTTTGAGGTTGGTTTTTTTGTTGGTCAGGTTAAGTTTTTTTCTGATATTTTCTCTGTGAAACGCTATGGTTCGACCTGCAACATGTAGAATCTCTGAAATATCTTTGTTTGTTTTTCCTTGCTTGACAAGATTTGCAACTTGTATCTGTGTAGGGGTAAGATTTAAATATTTGGAGGATAACTTACGGGTGAAAGGCGAAACAATTTCGTTTAAATTAGATTCAAGAATATTTAACAATGTTTTTTGGCTTTGGGGTAATTTTGATCTTTTTAATTTGACTATATATGGCTCAATGAGTGTTCTTACGTTTGACAAAATACCCTCTTCAAACTCTTCTTTATCTTCTTGCCTTTTATTAAGCAAAACCTTCAATGCGGCATTAAGCTCCTCAAGATCCTTGGCTTTGATTTTTAACTCCCTTTCACTTTCTATCAACGCACTCTGAGCCAACTTTCGATCGGTGGTGTCGTAAATAATGGAAAACAGAAAATTTTTATTATAAATAGTAATAGGACTGCTATATACTTCAACATCACGGATTTCTCCATTAGATAAACGATGACGAAAATAAAAGTGTTGTTGTTCCTTCTTTGCTTGCTCCATTTCCTGGAATGCTTTTTCTTTTGTGAGAATATTTATATCAGTTATTTTTTTCCCGGTAATATCTTCATGGCTCCAACCATAATAGGATATAGCTGCCGGATTGGCATCGACTATGTCCGCATTCTCAGGATCAATAAGTAGCATTATGGCATGATTGTTTTTAAAAAAGCTCCTATATCGTTGCTCGCTCTTCAGTAACGCCTTCACCGCCTGCTTGCGATCCGTGATGTCTATAATGATTGCGACGAAGACTGGTGCGCCTCCAGCCACCAGTTGAAGATGGACTTCGACGGGATACAGAGATCCGTCCTTTCGGCGGTGGATAGTTTCAAATCTAACCTTGTTTTTTTCGCCATTATGGAGCGGTTGGATGAGTTCAGCAAATGTTTCAGGCGTAAATTCCGGCTTCAAATCTATTGGTGTTAGGGTCGTAATTTCTTCTATTGAATATCCCAGATTATGCCGAGCCCCACGATTAACCTGGAGGAACCGAAATGTCTTGGCGTCGAAGATATAAATCTCATTGAGCGATTCATCAAGTATATGGCCTAGACGCTCGTTTTTTTCCTCTGCCCGCTTGCGCTCGGTGATGTCAGTTGCGATGCCTTCAATAGCCTTGGGTTGGCCATTGTCATTCAAAATCAACACATTTCGCTGGTTAATCCATCTTTCCTCACCGGTCTTGTGTATGATTTTGTACTCGTAGAAAGGCGACAAACTTCCTGAAATGAGATTTTTCCATTGTTCTTCAAAATAGTCCATCCAATCGGGGTGAATGACTTTTTGGATAAGCATGGGCGATTCATAAAACTCTTCTGGTGTGTACCCAAACAAATCGATTGATGCAGGACTGACGTACTCGTAGAGTCCATCAGGTAAAGACATACGATAGATCATATCCTTGGCGTTCTCTGTTAATCGACGGTATTTCTCCTCGCTCTTCCGCAGCGCCCCCTCAACACTCTTGCGTTCAACGATTTCATCTAATAGTTGTGTTTTCGTCTGTTTGAGGGTCTGAATTATGTAAGAAAGGTTTTCGGATTCTCTGAGGCGTAATTTTCCTGCCTTTTTAGCAATCTGTTTCCAGTAGCGCACCTGTTGTGTGGCTTCTTTCAATTGCTGGACCAAACGATCCTTTTCAGAAGGTTCCATTGTGATCTCTCCGTGCCAATACAGTCAAGACACCCGTCCAGTCCAGGCCTCGACTCATGCCGAGCATTGGAGCAACTTCGACGCCTGAATAAAAACCCAGAAGGGGTGTTTTGTGATAATTCATTATTTCAACAACCTCTGACGCCTCTTCTGTCAAGGTATCAGAAAAATCAGCTGTTCTGCCTGCACAATCGATGTATAGACCAAAGACCGGTTGTTTTTTGTCAGACAAAATCTGTGCCATGAGTTTTTCTGTGTTATGACGGGCCGATCGTATCATTTCTTCCGAATCCCTCAGCATAAATTGAATTTTGTTACCGGCTTCCAGATCAGGTTCAAACATCATAACTCCCTCCTTGTTCGGAAGCACTCCGGTGATGAGCCGATTCACATAGTGTTCTTCTTTGAAGTCACCAAACGGTTCTCCATGATTAATGCCGATGGCCAGCCTTTTTAGCGGTATCTGTTTCCGCCATTCCTGGTCACCGTATATTTCGTCTATGATCGATACAATGGGTCGACCGTCCAATTCAAATATCTTCGCACCTTCCATATGAGTAATCGTGTAATAAATTCCGTCTTGAAGCGTACACCCGTGCATCACACAATAGTAGACCGAATAATCCCCGGACAGCATCATGCCGACAGCTTCCTGGCTCCCCACATGATCCCCACAAAATTGCTGTGTCTGGATAAAATCAACGTGCCCTAACATACCAGCTCCGATGGTGGGCGCTAACGTTTGTAAAGTCTCTTCGATTCCTTTGATAAGGGGAGGCGATGCGTTCATGATCGGTGGTGAAATTTCTGTTTGTGGAATTTTTATCGAATCGTAAAAAAGGAGAAGAACTATATCGTCCGGATTCGAAGGGATCCTTCGACCAAGGGATTTGCCCGCAGCTTTTTCATCATGATCCAGGCGTTCAGCATAAGCCCATTTACAAGAGATGTTTGGTGACGATAAAATGGCCGCACCAGCTGGACTGCCCTCATAGCATATATGGTCATTCGTAATAATACCGACGGCAGAACCGCCAACAATTGGCACCTTGTCTCCAACAACTGAACGTAACCCTTCGAAAAATTCGAAATGGTCCATGGTGCCATGGCAAAATGAGAGGACAACATCTGGTTCCTGAATTTGACCTTTTTCAATAGCCATTCTGGCTATGTTTCTACCTGCGGAATAGGCCGCCAAACTGTTCTCATATCCGATTCCGATCTTCATTTTTTCACCTTATACTGAAATTTTGGTAAATTCGAGGATACTTCCGTATAACCTAAACTTTTTTTAGCTATAAAATAAAAGCTAAAACGTTAACTAAAAACATAGAAAGTTTTCAATGACTTTGCCATAAAATTGGGTCAAAATAATATGATAGCTAAGTTAGTATCACAGTTTTACAGAATGTTGTAATATCAGATTGGTATATAAACAATTTTCTTTAAAAGATCAAACGATTATGTGAATCCGTCTACTTGCTTTCCCTGGTTTGTATGCCACGCCAATCAAGAATAGATGAGCCGGGTGCGCTTCATCAAAAAGCACAAGGTTCACCCATTGAAGGGCGGAAAGCTGCCTGAATGAAATCTTGTTTCTGGCTGATACCTCGATGGTGCGAATATCTGCATCAACATAGACCCTTTTCACTCAAAACCATGGGAGATTTCTCTATTATTCGGGAATTATCAATAATTAATGTAATATTTTGCTTGCCATACTACGTTATGCGTAGTATATTTTACGTATGATTAAAACGTGGGCTAATAGTCGCTCCCGCCGTTTTTATGAAGAGGGAAAAATTTCGAAGTCTTGATATTGAAGCGGCTGATGAATGGCTCGCAGCCCTTGATGCTGCAACATCTTTACATGATTTAAGCCCGTTAAAAAGTGTTGGACTACATAAGCTATCTGGTAATAGGGCTGGCCAATGGGCTATGACTGATAATGACCCATGGCGTATTTGTTTCCGATTTAAAAGCCGAAACGCGTACGGTGTTGAAATTACTGATTACCATAAGGGATAAGCACTATGAAACCTATCCACCCAGGACGTATTTTAAAACGTGAAATGATGGCACGCAATCTTTCGGCAAACAAGTTGGCACTGGCATTACGCGTTCCTTCAGGGCGCATAACTCAAATTCTTAACGGCAAGCGTGGTATCTCCGCAGAAACAGCTTTGCGACTTGCCCGGTATTTTAACAATAGTGCTCAATTTTGGATGAACCTTCAATCAAAATACGAGTTGGTCACAGTTGAGCAAAATATAGGTGCTAAAGTTATCGCCGAGGTTGAACAGGCAGTAGCGTGAATGGAAAAACAGGTTGCTCCGGAAAATATCTGCTGTAAATCATCTCTCGGTGGCCTTCTAAATCGCTACTATATCGACAAATAAGCTCAATAATATCAGATCGGTCTTTTGTCCTTTCCCCTGTTTTTGATTCACAGGAAATCTCAGTTTGACCTTTTCCATCATCCCTTCAGCAGCAATGGAAAACCTGCTTTTTTGCATTACAACCATCCAAATCAACTGTGTATTTTCATCTTTCGTGCCATAAACAAGCAAGATAACTGCCAATTATGCAGCGTAATTATTTAAATTTCGGTCGCTTAACGACGGATGAGTTTTTGCACACTACACGGTGAATTATGTTTATCATCGTTGTTGACATTTCTCGAAGCGTACATAAAATAAACTATTAAGATTTTGAGACCTTTTGAACGTATACAGGGTTTTTCCTTATTTCGTTCAGGCAATAATTAATAAAAAAGGATAAATAAAATGGAAAAAATAAAACTTGGCCCACAGACGCTGCTTTTTCCAATGCCCGCTGTTCTGGTAGGCTCAAAAGTAGATGGAATAGCTAATTTTATGACTGCTGCGTGGTGTGGCATCGCTTCGCACAAACCGCCTGCCCTTTCTGTTGCAATTCGTGAGAGCAGGTTTACAATGAAAGGTATAGAAAAAAACGGGAGCTTTTCCATTAATGTTCCTTCTGCCAGTCTTGTAAAAAAAGTCGATTTTTGCGGTATCTATTCAGGGAAAAAGAAAGATAAATCTAAAATATTTCAAGTTTATTACGGAGTTCTAAAGGATGTCCCACTTATTGAAGAGTGCCCGGTAAATCTTGAATGCAAAGTGATTCATTCCATTCATCTCGGGAGTCATACACTGATTGTTGGTGAAATAATTGAAACCTATATAAACGACAATTGCTTAACCGATGGAAATGCAGATGCCTCAAAGATAGATCCCCTGGTCTATTCAACCGGTACTGAACAATACCAGCGACTGGGAGAGGTGATAGGCAAGCCATTTCACATTGGAAAGGAAGAGGCGTGATAGAAATTGAAATTCCAGGCTACAAGACTTTGCAGCTTAAACACCTTGTGCTTGACCACAACGGCACCCTTGCCTGTGATGGCATACTGATAGAAGGTGTTAAGGAATGCCTGGAAAAACTGGCGGATGATTTACAAATTCATGTCCTGACTGCTGATACATTCGGCAAGGCCGCCTCTCAGCTTGAAGGGGTTCCATGCGGCTTGTCAATCCTTCCGACTGACAATCAGGATGTGGGTAAACTGGATTATATAAAAGGCCTTGGATGCGAAAACACAGTTTGTATCGGAAACGGCCGTAACGACAGGTTAATGCTGAAAGAAGCAGCACTGGGTATTGCTGTTGTTTTGGAGGAAGGTGTAGCGCTGACCACACTGGTTTCAGCGGATGTGGTTTGCACAAGTATTGTTTCAGCACTGGAGCTTTTGATGCACCCACTGAGGCTGACGGCTACATTACGGTCTTAGGGCTCGCGCAAAAAATTGATGTTAAGCTAATATATTTACAAAAATGATACTAAGGCTTATTACATGAAAAAACCGAATCCAGAACATACCAAATCAATTTGTGACCTGGTAAATATATCTCCGTACCCTTCACTGCTTTCTATGAAGCTTGTAGATATAGGCATCGGATCTGCGGTGATTGAAATTGATACGGAAAAAAAGCATAAGCAGCTTTTAGGAGCTGTCCACGGAGGCGTTTTAGCATCGCTGATTGATACGGTTGCTTTCTGGGCAGTTTATTATGGGATAGAAAATCATAATGCCTGGCTGACATCCGTTGACCTGAAACTTAATTACCTTGCGCCTGCGATTTCCGGTAAGTTAATTGCCAGAGGACGGCAAATTAAGGTTGGAGGAAAGTTGTGCTATGCAGAGGCTCAGGTTAATACCGAAGATGACAGGATAATCGCCCATGGTTCTTCAACCCTTATGATTATGCCTGAATTGAAGATGCCGGAAAAATTTATTTTTCCCCCAAAATTTATCGAGGATAAGTAAAGGATCCTTGCCCGGAGGACCAGGTTTTCTAAGGAAAAATAAGGTGCTGAAAAAAAATTGCTTTTTATAAAAAAAAGTGTTGATTAGTTGTTTTCAGGGTGCTAATTGCTGCAATTATTAACTTGAACCCCAGTTGCTTTTTCCCGGTAATTCCGGTTAACATATTAGCCTGGGCCGTATACTATTGTTTTGTGTGAGTAAATGTAGCCTCCCACTGATACGGTCCAGGCCTTTTTTTTTGGTTTTAGCCTCCAATTGAAGACATCTGGCTTAAAACTTTTGCAGGATTGCTGATTGAAAGATTGTGATCGGAAGGCTTGTGGCGTACAGCCGCCAGGAAAATCTC
>RCNC010003181.1_pt1 | contig 10773 bp, 12 predicted proteins | sample 2041301 | NCBI WGS metagenome assembly RCNC01 (sample SAMN09708231, study PRJNA481090) | Marine sediment metagenome, whole genome shotgun sequencing project. | biome: marine sediment; feature: ocean; material: sediment; isolation source: Sewage treatment plant 13A marine sediment (STP13A) ... | reverse complement strand
GGCAGCTCGTTGACAAAGGCCTTAAAGTTTTACCTCTTGGCCCAAAACAGCTAAGAGCGGTAACTCATTACCATATCACAGCAGATGATATTGAATATGCATTGGATGTATTTACAAAAGTATTGGGATAATTTTTAAGTGCGTTACTTTTATCAAAACTTCTTTAAAAATTAGGGATTTGCAACTGCCATGAAACATCTGTCTTCTTTTATCTCAAAAATGGAAAAGGAGGGGCTTTCACCTATAGTAATAGACACATTTTCCTATTATTATAAAAAGGTTGTTGAAGGCGAAACAGGCCTTGTGTTTGACAGGGATATAGATCCTGTTCATAAAGATGAATTTAAAGATGCAAACGATCTTGGAAGCTGGACAGCGGCCGGAAAACAGGCTTTTAAACATGCAGTAAGGATTACATTAAACGGCGGCCTTGGCACAAGTATGGGCCTGACCGGTCCCAAATCTCTTATCCAAGTTAAGGACGGCAAAACCTTCCTTGAAATAATATTGCAGCAGGCAGAGCACTGTAATGTAAAGCTTGCCCTGATGAACAGCTTCAGTACACATGAAGATACTCTTTTGGCCCTGTCAAAAATAGACCCGTCCGATTTCCCGCTGGTTTTTCTCCAGCACAAGTTTCCAAAAATATTGCAGGAAGGGTTAAGTCCTGCAACCTGGCCGGAAAAGCCTGAACGGGAATGGAATCCTCCTGGACATGGTGATGTATATACAGCCCTATACACATCCGGTATGCTTAAAACCCTTCTGAATGAAGGGATTGTTTACGCCTTTATATCCAATTCTGATAATTTAGGTGCCGGTATGGATGCGTCTCTTCTGGGGTATTTTTCTGAAAACAAGTTTCCTTTTATGATGGAGGTTGCGGAAAAAACACCGGCGGACTTAAAGGGGGGGCATCTGGCACGCCAAAAAAACGGGCGGCTCATACTCCGTGAGGTAGCTCAGTGTCACGAAAATGAACTAAATGCTTTTAAGGATATCCGTCGCTACAGATTTTTTAACACCAACAATATCTGGATCAATCTGAATTTTTTAAACGACCTTATAGAAAAAGAAAAAACAATCCGCCTTCCAATGATTCTTAACCCTAAAACATTAGACCCAAGGAATGAGAGCAGTCCAGGTGTTTTTCAAGTTGAAACGGCAATGGGGGCCGCCATTTCACTTTTTGAAGGTGCAACAGCAGTCAAGGTTCCAAGGTCGAGGTTTTTCCCTGTTAAAAAATGCAATGACCTTCTGGCTGTTCGTTCAGACTGTTTTGTTTTTTCAAAAGAAAAAAATCTCATGATTAACCCCGCCGGAATTCTTAAGAATAAATCGGACACGATAAAAATAGACCTTGACCCAAAATATTACGGGAAAATTGACCTTTTAGAAGAAAGATTCAAAGATGGCGTTCCATCCCTGGTGGATTGTGAATCACTGACAATTGAAGGTGATGTGTTTTTTCAAAAAAACGTAACTATTAAAGGCGAAGTTAAAATAAAGAACAGCAAAAACTCCCGTGCAGATATCAAAGAAGGGACTGTTATAGAGAGAGATCTTACCTTATAGTTTTATTTAGCCTTAAAAACCTGGTTCTTTGGGCCAGGTCAGAGATATTTGGCAATATTCGATCAACCCTAAAAGGTTTTGTCGTTTTTGAACGTTGAACATCGAATGATGATATCGCTTTGCTCTGCCAGTTTATAAATTGGCAGAATACGTTATTCAAAATTCGACGTTGGACGTTCGATGTTGAATGTTCATTTACTTGTTTTAGAGTTTTGCTCCACAGTATTTACAGCACTTTGCATCAACGTCATGGCCTTCCGCACTGCATATGCGGCAAGCCTGAGTAGAAACCCGTTTCCTGGCAGCCATTGTGATTTCAGAGGTTACAATTCCTGTGGGTATGGCTATGATTCCATAACCGATAATCATAATTAAAGCAGCCAGCGTTTGGCCGATATTAGTTTTTGGTGATATATCACCATATCCGACCGTAGTAAGCGTTACGATTGCCCAGTAAATACTGCGGGGAATGCTTGTAAAACCGTTTTTCCCTCCTTCAATAAAATACATCATGGAACCAAAAATTATAACCAGTACGAAAACAACAAATAAAAATACAGTTATCTTGCGCCGACTTGCGCGTAATGCCTGCATTAGAACCCTGGCTTCTGTAAGATATTGAACCAGTTTAAGAACCCGGAAAATACGAAGAACTCGCAGAATCCTGATGACGAGCATATACTGGCTGCCGGGGATGAAGATACTGAAGTATGTCGGTAGTATTGCCAAAAGATCTACTATTCCGAAAAAACTGGTCGCATATTTAAAAGGACGTTCTACGCAGGATAGTCGAAGAAAATACTCTATTGTGAAGAGAAAAGTAAAGAACCACTCACTTAAATACAAAAAATTGCCATATGAAGATCGAATAGAGCCCACACTGTCCAGCATAACCATAATTACACTTAGCACTATACATATGATTAAGATTACATCAAACAGTTTGCCTGCAGGCGTATCAGCTTCAAAAATGATTTCATGAAGTTTTTGTCGATATTTTTCTGAAAACTTTTTTCCCGTCATATCAAAAGAGGCGCTATGGTTCTTCAAAATGTTCCTTTATTATGAAACCGACCTCCCCTTCGCATATTCCTTCCAGGGCTTTTATCTTATAAAAATTATTAACTTCTTTTAATACTTTAACCCTTGTGCCACTTTGCATAATACATACTATGTCATTCTCCTGGGAATCAGGGCTTTTTAGCAGATCAATATTATCAAAAAGCAGACCTGTCTCGGCTTCTTCTCCTAAAATATTATACCAGGAAACAACTCCTCTTTTCCCTACAGTTCCGCTGCCAACACAATAAATTACACATGAAATAACTATGAGTAATAAAACACCGGCTATAATGATTAAATAGTTTTTTTTGACAAAATCAGCCACTTTTTCATACGGCGTTTTTTGCTCAACATATGGCATTTCTTCGGGTACTGCTTCTTCTTCACCTTGCTGCTGCTCTTCTGGCTGCTCCTCCTGGGGCGTCTGATCTTCAGCTTCTTTTATTCCCAGCGAGTTATAATATTTTTCATATATTATTCCGCACTTGGGGCATTCTGCTCCTTCTCCGTAATCTTCAAATCCACACTTCGGGCAGTTTTTCATAATTACTCCCTTTCTTTGCATTTGCTGTAAAGCCGCTTTTTATTTTTCCGCATTATTTTTTTCAGGTTTTATTTCACATTTATATGCCAGAGCCTCTGCAGAAGTTTTGTGAGTGTAGAGCCAGACTATATGAGTTGCTCCCAGTATAGCCGCACCCTGTTTAGCTTTGTTCTTGCAACTACTTTTAGAAAACAAAAGAAATGTATTCCCAACATCGACCGTTCCCCGAACAGTTCCAAGACATTGGCAACCTTGTACAACCCGCTCATCCGTTTCTATCAAAGATTGCTCCACCTCTTTTATCCTTTTCTCTCTCGGTGATAGAGCGCAGGAAAAAGTAGTCAACAGTATTATCGTAACCATGAGCGGAATAGATATTCTTTTCATTATATTATCTTCCTTTATTTACGGAATTGTAATTCCTTCCTTTTTTAACCGTTCCTTCAGCCATTCGTACAAAACCGGGTTTATATTGCGGTTCCATTGCTGATAGGCCAAATTGCTTTCTTCCATCACAGAAGGCATGGTGAAATTTATCTTTTTACCCAGCGGGCTTTCATAAAATAAAAGCCAGTCTTTAATTTCCTGGTGTGTAAAATGAGAGTCGTAAATAGAAATGATATAATCCATAAGTCCGCCTGGAGCTTGAACATTTCTTTCTATCTCAGCACTAAATTCCTGCCTGAGTTTCTTTACGATCTTTTTTGATAAGTCCGGACGCAACCTTTGTATAATTAGATTCATTTGATTGTCATAAGGAATCTTTGAACGTTGTAAGATAATGTCGGCATTACCTGATATTTTAATCAGTTTTCGGATGTTTTCTTTCTTTTTAGCTCTGGAAGAATCCGTTGCTGTAGAACCATTGGTGAAAGCGCTGTCTTTTGATTTTGAGGAAGATGTGGCGGCACATCCGGTCCAGCAAATTAGAATAAACGCAAAAAGTATAACCTGTGCAGTATATTTGCTCATATAATTTCCTTTTTTTGATTGAATTGTGATGAATTTGCTTTTGCGGGTGTAAGCTCACCTGCTGTTAATTATAGTAATAAACAGATTGGTTATCAAGAAAAAATACTATAAAAGAATATTGACGACCTGGCTGAACAAAAGTGAAAGTTATTGAATAAAAAATTACTTTCGGATAATATTAGAAATTGTGTTTCTTAACGGCGGATTAAGGAGAAGATGATGCCTGATATGAAAGAGCTTGCAATCCTTATGAAAGAACTCAAAGACCAGCTTGCTCTTTGCATGAAGTGCGGTACGTGCCAGTCTGTTTGCCCCCTTTTCGCTCAGACAGGGAGGGAAGCAGATGTTGCCCGTGGTAAACTTGCTCTTTTAGATGGACTGTTGCAGGAAATGTTTAAAAATCCTGAAGGTGTTTATGACCGTTTAGACAGATGTCTTCTCTGTGGATCCTGTGCGGCCGCCTGTCCAAGCGGCGTAAAGGTGCTGGACATATTTATAAAAGCCCGTGTGATATTAACCACTTATATTGGATTGCCGTGGACAAAGAAAATTATTTTACGGAAAATCCTGTCTCACCCCCGGACATTTGACCGTCTTATTCAATGGAGCTCAAAATTTCAAAAACTGTTTTTTAGGCCGGTTAATGATACGCTGAAGACTTCATGTGTTCGTTTTTTGCCTTTCGTGTTTTCAAAGCGCCATATCGTGTCCCTTGCGCCCGAACCTTTTCACTGTCACATTCCGTCGTTAAATACCAAACCAGGCCATTCGGGAATAAAGGTGGCCATTTTCGTCGGATGTTTAATTGATAAAATTTATCCCAATATAGCCCAGGCAACCTTAGATGTTTTAAGCCATCATGGAGTAGGAGTCTTTCTACCCGGAAACCAGGGATGTTGTGGCATTCCGGCTATCTCCGCCGGCGACGCCACAACATTCAACAGGCTTGTTCGCCACAACCTGGAGCAATTCAATGGGGCGGATTTTGATTACCTTGTCACATCTTGCGCTACCTGCACCGCAACAATCAAAAATATCTGGCCTATGATGTTTCAGGACGAATCAGGAGAAATAAAAGCATTAGCTGAAAAGATTGCAGACAAGACTATGGATATCAGCCAGTTCCTGGTGTCAAAAATCGGACTTAAAACCGGCAATAATATTAATTCGGAAAACATTAAAACTGTTACTTATCATGATCCATGTCATCTTAAGAAATCTTTGGGAGTGTCAAAGGAGCCCAGGGATCTAATAAAAGCAAACCCCCGGTATCTTTTACGGGAAATGCCCGATGCCGATACCTGCTGTGGTATGGGTGGAAGTTTTAACCTTCAACATTATGATATTTCATCTGACATAGGAAAGATGAAACTGGAAAACATCAAACTTTCCGGCTGCTCCATTGTTGCAACCAGTTGCCCTGCATGCATGATTCAAATATCCGATATGCTGTCAAAATCAGGAAATCATTTTGCCGTTAAACATCCTGTTGAAATCTATGCAGACTTTTTAAAAGAGTAATATAGCAATCCAGGTATTAGCTTATCATCTAAAAACTTGTTTTGTCAGGTTTTGCGATATAAGTTTCCGTATGAATTTAAATAAATTTTATCGTACTGCAGATCTTCTTTTGCATGGGTCGGTTTTCTTTTTTCAGGATATCCGACGGCAATAATGGATTCGACTTTCAACTCTGAAGGAATATTTAATATTTCGGAAATATATTCCGGTGCTGTTTTTTCTTTGTCATGCATCCTTTCTCGAATCTGAATCCAGCAACTTCCAAGCCCTATTGATTCAGCAGCCAGCTGTATAAATATTGATGCAATAGAAGCATCTTCAACCCAAACATCAGACTTGTCGGCATCAGCGCACACAACAATTCCTAAAGTGGCGTTTCTTAAAAAGGAAGACCCGTGCTCCTTTGTTACCGAAAGCATTTTAAGTAAATCTCTTTCCGTAACAAAGATAAATTTCCAGGGATTAAATCCCCTTGAGGAAGGGGCTCGAAGAGCCGCTTCAATCAGAACATCGATTTTCTCCTTTTCAACAGGCCATGGCAAATATCGTCTAATACTTCTTCTGTTTTGAATAAGGGATAAAAACATTGAAACGCTCCTTTAATAATTTTAATTAAACCTATGTTGAGCGATTTTTTGCGAAGATATGTGCTGAGATCTTGATGCATAAGGATTTGCAAAAACCGCAGGCATACCCGTGGATATGTCGAGGATTTTAGCAAAGGCTTTATGCGCAAGAGGTCGGCTCAGATCGAGTAAAAAATCGCTCAATTTAGGTTAAACACTATAAATATTTTTACTTTTACTTTAATATCGTTTTTTCCTTTATAGTCAGAAATGCTCATATCAGAGAGCAAAATTTTTCCGGTAATTTCCTTTTTATTTCTGTATTTAGTTGGAACCATCTTCTGCACTGCATTCCGATATTCACGTATCAGAGCTTTCTGCAGGTTATCTGTACGAAATGAAGTTTCAAGAAATACTGCATTACCAGAGCTGGAAATTATTATTTTTGTCAGGCATGTTTGCTTAGCAAGAATCCTGTTGTTGCCAAGATCATAGTACTCCATAGTTGTGTTTTTTAAAACACCCTGAGAAGATGTCTTAAGTGTTTTAAATATAGCAGATTTGCCTTTTACCTTTTTAAGAACAAAATCAGTACCTGATATTTGATCAAGCAAACTGCTCGCCGCTAACCCGGCTGCTCGTCGGCGTGCAAGAATTTTTCCGTTCGGGCTTGAGTTTACCGGTATCTTTGCATAACCGTACCCGACCACCTGAAGTTCTTTGGAAATCTTCTTTTCAGCAGTTGTTTCCTCGAATTTATCTCTGGTACAGCCTGCTATCACAAATAAAATTAAAATTATTGCAAAAACAAATGCTGTATTGATTTTGTGAAGCATGTGATATAACTTTGATTGTATAGTAAAAAGCAACAAAACCACTTTTTATGAGCCGTTTTAAGTTTTAGGATTTAAGTTTTAAGTCTCTGTTAAAGCAGATAATATCATTAACCTAAAACATAAAACTTAACACCTAAAACCTGATTAATTCGAATTTTTACGAATTTATCAACTTTTGGTATTAATTGTTTCGCAAAAAAATGAATATCTGCAAATATCAAACCGTACCATTTTTCGCAATAAAAAGATGACTGACTTAAAATCGATTAATATAAGACAGAATGTTCGTATTACTGAATGCATCCGCTGTGGAACCTGCTGTAAAAAAGGAGGTCCTTCTTTTCATCTTGCAGACAAGCACTTAATCGATAAAGGCATAATTTTATCTAAAAACCTTTTTACAATCAGAAAAGGCGAACTGGCATATGATAATGTCAGGGAAGAGCTGTTACCTCTATCTTCAGAACTGATAAAAATAAAAGGGAAAAATGACTCCAGCACATGCATATTTTTTAATGAAAGCGAAAAAAAATGTGAAATTTACAAAAACCGACCTGTTGAATGCAAAGCATTGAAATGCTGGGACACACGGGAGATAGAAAAAATTTATTCAAAAAACAGGCTGACTCGAAAAGATTTGCTTTTCGACATTGAAGGGTTATGGGGGCTTGTCAAAGATCATCAGTCCCGCTGTTCATATGAAAAAATCAACAAGAGGCTACAAAAACAGGATAACAGCGAAGATGCTATACAAAAAGAGATTCTTGAGATTATTCGGTATGATACTCAAATCCGCCATCTGGTGGTAGAAAAAGGAGGTATGGATTCCGAAATTCTCGATTTCCTGTTCGGGCGGGCTCTTACGGCAACGATAAAACCCTTTGGCTTTACTTAGGGCTCGTGTAGGTAAGCGTAGACTTACTTTTCGGGAAATTCGTTTTCAACAAAATCATCTATATCATCTATGGGTTCGTCTATTTCCTCTAAAGCTTCCGATATCGATTCTTCCATCGGGTCTTCCATCACGGCTTCCACCGGTTCCACTTCCTGAGGTGGTTGAGGCTGTGGCGGTTCCTGAAACGATTCTCCCCATATATATCTTCCGTATTTAAGATATCCCCGGACATTGTTCAATCGTGCATCCACGTTAACATCTATTGGTATGACATTGCCTGAAATCAGCGGCTGGAGATACTTGGCCAGCTCCATACAGCCGCCTCCTGTTAAAATAATAGTATCAATATCCCAGTCTCCTGCCCAAACACGATCGATGTCGTTTACTATTGTCCCTGCCAGTTGAGCGTAAACCTGATCCCTTATTTTTGAGAAATCGAGTCCATGCCCCTTCATTTTAATGGTTCCCTGTTCTGCCGCCCTGTATAAGCGGTACAGTTCAACGCTGACTCCGCATTTTTCACGTAGTTTATTGGAGATGACGCCAAATGCTTTTGAAATTCCTGTATCCATGGTTCTGCTGCTACGATCGATATACCGTAAGCGATCCATAATTGTAAAATCAGTTGTCCTGAACCCGATATCCACTATGCCCACTTTCTGTTTTGCCAGTTCCTTATTGACGATTTTACCCCTGTCATCCATGAGGAGGTTTAAAATTGTTCCCAGGGGCTGCGGAAGCATCCGAACCTTATTAATGTAGATTTCTTTTACAACTTTGCTTCCATCGGGCTGGAGGTATGATATTTTGTGATGCCCCGTAAGAATTTCATTAAACCGTTTGTGATTGTGTTTAAAATATCCTATTGGAAGTCCTGACACAATGTTGATCGGAACATTAATAGAAGAACTGTCTTTTAAAAAAACGCCGGCAACTGTGAGCGAAAGAACTTTAACAAATTCAGTTATCAGCTTTTCCTGGTCCAGAGTAAAGCTGATCACGTTCGACTGCTGCTCAGCAAGATCTCCAATAAAATATGACTTGCCGTCTATCGTAACGTTGAAATAGTTCGAAAGAGAAGCTTCACCGAAATCGACCCAGAATTGCAAATCTGTTGCATCGCCAAAAAGGGATTTAAAAATCAGGGTCTCATCGCCGTCGGTTGCCTTCGTAAAACCGAACCCTATATCAATACCAAGGACTTCCATATTTATCCTCCATGATTACCACTAAAAAATTTTATCGATCACCATAGCTCATCACAAACAAAAAGTCAAAGGAATCATAAGCGTTCACAGGCACCGCATCTGCGCACGCTCAGGGCAACCAGCATAGCAGACTATAGCTGATCGCCCTGATCACGCACATATGCAGTACCTGTGAACGCTTACAGGATCAAGATTGTACAACCTTTTTGTTTCGAGTGGGCTTGAACGGGTACAAAGAATCAAGCCTATAAAATTGTCCATTCAATACGGGAAGCAGTTTTTATCACAGATGCAACATGACCTTTGAAAAAGAATTGTTCGATAAACCATTTTCTATTTTTGTAATTTATGATCAAATTATTGTCATCTGTGATCTGTACAATTCGACAGTTTGACAGATCTGTAAGTCCTTTTCCCCCTGCTTTCAACACAGCTTCCTTTGATGTCCAGTATCTGAAAAAAAGTATCAACGGATCGGTGTCGGAAAGTGCCCATTCCCTGTCATCAGCGGTCTTTTTAAAAAGTGCTTTTGAACAAGGCCTGATTTTTTCAATATCGATTCCGATCAGCTCTGAAGCAATCACGCCTCCGACATATTCCGGCTTATGTGTAACCGACCAGAAATTTCCGTCAAAGGGCAGGGGAGAGCCGTTATCTTCCTTTAGGAGTTCTCCAAGTTGAATACCGCTTTTTTCAGCAGATATTTTAAGCGCCCGCCTGGCATGCCGGCTCAGGTATTTTACTCTTTCCCTTCGCGTGAGTTCCTTTGCGCTGGCGGGGACAGAAAGGATTACCGGGTAAACAACCCAATTCTTTATTTTTGCTTTTTTGTTTTCTATTATGCCCAAATATACTCGGTCATTATATTTTTTGTATTATAATAAGAACGTTCAATAGCATCTGTGTAGTCCAAACTTTCATTAAACCACGATCTCTTTCTACAGTTAGAGTGAAAAATATAAAAAAAGAAAGCGATCGTTATAGAGCAGGAAATGCATATAACACTTCAATCCAATCTTGCAACTTGTAAATTTATAGCAATTAAAACGGTTCACCGGCGGCGGGTGAAAGCTGGAAAGTTTCAGGGACTGATGATGTTTATTGTAGCCACCATGTTTGAAAAAGCTGCCACATATAGCCATCCGACTGCACAAAGTACCGCTTTGCCGGAAAGAGATGTCGATCTATAATTGATAGGGTCAAACTATAGCTTTGGAACGGCAAACTGGATTATATTATTTAAAATCGGCTGGTTGTAAATCCCAATAAGCATAATCCCAATAGCTGTAATTATTGTAGGGATCAGCATGCTCATGGGAGCTTCGCTGATTAATACTGTTTCATGTTCGTGTCCGTGTCCATGAGTCTCATGGAAGCCATACCCGATCTCAAAAATCCTGAAAAATAAAATAATATTAATCAGGCTCGATAAAAGAAGTGCTGCAACAAAGGCCCAGCAATGGGCAATCATTGCGCCATGGATAAGATACCATTTGCTGAAAAACCCGCAGGTCGGTGGAACGCCGATTATGGAAAGGGCTGTAACGACAAAAGCGGCCATGGTATAAGGCATCTTTTTAAAAAGATCACTAAA
>RCNC010003178.1_pt1 | contig 10777 bp, 9 predicted proteins | sample 2041301 | NCBI WGS metagenome assembly RCNC01 (sample SAMN09708231, study PRJNA481090) | Marine sediment metagenome, whole genome shotgun sequencing project. | biome: marine sediment; feature: ocean; material: sediment; isolation source: Sewage treatment plant 13A marine sediment (STP13A) ... | reverse complement strand
AATAACTTATGGAGTGAAAGACAGGGGAGCACTTGCAGCCGCGTTAAAAATTGGTCTTATTAGGGAAGAGTCACAAACCATCGTTAGCATGTTAAACCCAACCTACCTCTTTTACGGTTATCTCCGTGAGAACATCCTTGACTATACTTCTTTACTCGAAATTACTGAGGATGCCAGAAAAGCCATGCAATCAATCGGAACTGACTTTGAACCTTTTGGAGGAACAGTGAAATTAGAAAAACTTATTAAGTATAAGTATATGATCGGAATGCCTGGATTTGACAAACCTGTGGAGCTTAAGGAATTTTCATCGTTTAGCGAGGGTGTGGAAACAATCAGAAAAAACCTTCAAGAAAAGACAGGGAATTGTATTTCAGTTTATGAACTGATTGATGATGAGAAACAAATAGCCGTATTCGGGGTCGGTTTGTATGATGAAGAGATTGGTGAAGCAAAATTTCTTCCCATAATCGGTGAAGCACATATCGCTGCTATGCCATTTGAATTAATTTTGCAGGGAAACAAAGCCACAATGCTTCATGGAAGATTTAGAATTGCATTGCACTGGCCAGATCTTACTATGGGAACTTTTATGAAAATAAGTAAAACTCCAGGGGCTGTGGAAGAATTCATGTTGGGCTTAATGGAATAGAGATTAAAAGATATATTAACACAAAAGACCATTCAATGAATGGTCTTTTGTGTTTTAGACAGTAAACCTATAAGCCGGATTCTGTTACCTGAAATAATAACCAGAAGGTAATTATAACAGGCTTTCTATCATTTATCTATGTTTGACATTACTGACAAACTAAATCGACCTACCCCCCGGTAATAAAGCGAGCAACTTATACCTGATAAATCAGGAAACCGGTATACATGGTCTTTCAACTCATAAGACGAACGGCTCCTGCTGTCTCCAACAGGACCGGTAGGCTCTTACCCCACCTTCTCACCCTTATCCCCAGACAAGCCAGGGACGGTTATTTTCTGCTTCGTTACTATACCCTCACAGGTATCTTCCAGTTAAGAAGTATGATGCTCTATGCTGTCCGGACTTTCCTCCTTGAACCTGAATAAACAAATAAACAAGGCGATAGAACAGTCTACTGCACTGCAAAAATAGCAAATTCTCTGTAAATAGATGGAAATGATTTAACACGGATACTTAGCAATACCAGAATATCTGAAAATTTTTAGGCAAGAATCAAAGTGATTTAAATGAGATTGTCAACTGTTTTGACAAATTCACCTAGATTAAATGGTTTTCTGAAACTTTTTATGGCACCGAAGTATTCAGCAATACTTAAATAATCTTCTGGAATGGAGCGGCCTCCACCGGAAACAACTATAATTTTAACGGATGGATCAATTTTCTTGAGTTCAAGAATTGTTTCCATACCTTCCTTTTCAGGCATTATAATATCTGTAACAACAAGATTAACAGGAGTTTCAATGAATTTATTTATTCCTTGTACTCCATCTTCTGCTTCTTCAACTTCGTAGCCTGATTTCTTCAACTTGGAGCACAACATTCTTCTGAAATCCTGATCATCATCTATAACAAGGACCTTTTTCATTTAACTTTTTTAAAACCGGTATACAGATCTACTATTTTATACGTAATTACTTCTTGTTTGTTACAGAATTTACTTTCATCAAAAACCTAGTTAGAAATAGTCCGAACCTTACTTTCCGAACAAAATTATATTTTAACAACTTTTTCAATACTTAGCCGGAATCCCAAGCAGACCGGGCAAAAACAAATTCAATTGAAATGCCTTTATTGCAAATATACTAAGGTGGCTCCATATCCATATTCCTTAAAAGAGGCATCCTGATATTTCAATCGAGAATATTTTTCATCCAACATCTTCCGAATTTTATGTTTGAGTTTTCCACCTCCAGCCCCATGGATAAAAACAACTTTCTTTTGATTATTTCTTATTGCAGTCTCAAGTGAAAACTCAAACCTAGCCAATTGCATATCCAATATTTCAGAAGGGCTATAATTATTAACATCATCAATAATTTCATTTGCATGAAGGTCAATTTCTTCCTGTAAATTCTGCTTCTTTTCCTTATTCTCTGTTTTTATATCAGATTGTTTAGTTTTAATTTTTTCATTAAATACAGCCTTTTTACCCGATTGTTGACTGATTATTGGCAGAAGAAATGCTTTTTCATCAAAATATTCATTTTCCCGGAAGGAATCATCCAACTCAATTATATTTTGATTCAGAATTAATCCCCCTTTTAAGGGTTCAATAGGTTTAAAATGTTCATTCTTGTAAAAAATCAGTTGATATACAATATGTAAAATACCCTCACTGCTAAAGTCGGGTAATTGACCTAAGAATATTTTCTCTTCTGTCATCAGGTCATCATGTTCCCATGATTTCAATCCATTGATTGAATCAATAGCAATGTGAAAAAGAACATTATATGAACTGAGATTTACAAGGTAAGCATTAGAAATATCTGATCCTTCTCCAGTGGACTTCACTATTCCAAAATAAATCTCATGGGAAAGATCCATTATATTTTCCGGTATAGTGCTAATTTCCTTTATTATATTGTTTTCTGGTTCATTTGAAGGTTTATCTCCTATTTTTCGCTCAGTTTTTTTCTCATCCTCAATTGAAAATCCACCTTGCGGAATTAATTCTCTTGCTAAGAATGGTATATTAAAGCCATCAATTGATTCAACCATAACCATATTGCTATCGATAATCTCAACAACCACTCCAGAGCCTACTTCATTCAGGAACTTCACCTTATCACCCACATTAAATGTATTCATTATTTACTATAATATTTAATTAAATTTTGCATTATTACTTACAACATTGAAAGTAATAAATCCCTATTCAATTTAAGCAGAACTGTGAACTTTTCTGTTTAATTTTACAACTGTTATGAAAAATTAGACATCCCTCCTGATATCAATTTCAAGTATGTTTAGTCGAAAAAATATCAAAATAGCTGATTACGAATATTTACTTCCTGACTCATCCATTGCCAAACATCCTCTTTCAGAGCGAGATAACTCAAAATTATTGATTTATAAGAAAGGGGAAATTTCTGAGTCAATATTCAAAATGTTGCCCGGTCATTTACCAGAAAAAAGTTTACTAGTATTTAACAATACGAGAGTAATTCATGCACGGCTTGTGTTTACCAAACCAACAGGTGCTCGCATTGAGATATTTTGCCTTGAACCCATTGAACCATCTAATTATGAACTGTCTTTATCATCTAAAAAGGGAACAACATGGAAATGCCTGGTTGGCAATCTTAAAAAGTGGAAAAATGATGTTCTTAATCTAACTGTTCAAATCGATAACACTCACATAGTTCTTAAAGCCACGAAAATAAAACAAGAAGATACTAACCTTCTGATAAAATTCACCTGGGATCATTCGGATATAACATTTTCTGAAATTATTGAAAAGGCAGGCACCATTCCTATACCTCCATATTTGAACAGGGAGGCAGAGATTTCAGACAATCATAGCTATCAAACTGTATATGCCTGTAATAATGGTTCAGTAGCAGCACCTACTGCAGGCCTACATTTCACTGAACCAGTTCTAAATGAGCTTAAGAATAAAAAAATTGAGAAGCTTGAGCTCACACTGCATGTTGGGGCTGGAACTTTTAAACCTGTTACTGAGGAACTAATAAGCAATCATGAAATGCACTCAGAACATTTTTATATTGGAATCAGTCAAATTCAAAAGCTAATTGAAAAAAGTAATTCTATTATTGCAGTTGGAACAACATCTGTAAGAACCTTAGAAAGCTTATATTGGTTAGGAATTAAGATTTCTCTTGGGAAGGTTCAATCGGACAAGGATTTATATATCGATCAGTGGGATCCATATGGAATGCAGCCAATGCTAAGTGTAAGTGAATCTCTCAGTCATATCCTTGAATATTTAAATAAAAACCACCTACAAAGTCTGGAAGGAATTACCAGAATAATAATAGTACCCGGATACAAATTTAATATTGTGAAGGGACTCCTTACAAATTATCATATGCCACGCAGCACATTATTATTGTTAATTGCTGCATTTATAGGTAATGATTGGAAAACTGTCTATGATTTTGCCCTTAACAATAATTTTAGATTTCTTAGTTATGGAGACAGTTCTCTTCTAATACCATAACCTAAAATATACTCAATTAACAGGTTTATCTACCCTAATCCAGCAGATTGTTGTTATTCAACTTCGATCTTTTGCCAATCAAATTGACCATTTTTAAAAGAACATAAAAGATATGCTCTGGTTCCACTATCTAAAGATTCGGGATACATAGACCCTACAATAAAATGATCTAATCCTGATAGATCATAATGCTCGAAACTATGGTAATGGCCTGAGATATATGCCATCACATTATAATCTCTCAATAAAGAAGTTATTCTATACCTTTCCTCCGAAGAAGAAAGCCTCCATATTGAAGGAGAGATCCCATTGTAAATTGGATAATGACTTACTACAATAGTATTAGGTAGGCAGGTCTTCAACTCTCCTTCCAACCATCGCAATTGAGTCTTCCCAACTGACCCTGAAGCAGAATCTATGAAAATAAATTGAATATAGTTGGATATTCGAATAGAATAAACGGATGGCCCATAATATTTCATCCATGTACTCCAGCCATCTATCTGGTAAAGATCATGGTTTCCAATTGTAACATAATAAGGTATACCTAGCTCCCATAGGTTTTTACGACTTCTACTGTATTCCAATTCAAGACCATTTTCAGTCAAATCACCAGCAACAATAAGAAAGTCAATATCATACTTAATAACATCCTGACCCAGTTGGTCTAATGTATGAAAGCTTTCCTCAGTAGTATGAATATCTGAAAATACAGCAAACTTGAAATCAGTAGTATCAATTGAGACTTCACCTGATACCAAACCTGGAAAGGATAAACTTTCCTCCACACGGGTTTCAATACTTGCATGATTAAAAAATGCAGTTATATCCTTCTTACATGAAATTAAGGATAGAAAAGCGATAAAAAATATTAGTTTAATTCTTTGCATATTTCACTAAAATGAAAACCTAAGCCCTGTTTCAATCTGAAACTCGTTAACAGCCAAAACAAGACCTGAGATTCCTTTTACAGCTGTTGATATATTTAATTGAATGTCAATATTTTCTTTAATATTATACATCTGCTCAAGTTCCAAAAACACATGGTCTTTTGTTTGGATTCTCATGAAATCATAAGTCCCCATGTTAAAGGCCAGATTCCATTTATCACCCTGGTAAATTAGCCACTTGAATTGAAATATTAAATAGCCTTCATCCATCTCATTTTGCCAATCAAACATTGAGTGGAAGTCACTATCTTTCATACTAACAGATCTATAGGTGTAACCGATTCCGAACTTAATCTTTTTAAATGGCAAGAAAAATGCCAATACTGCCAGCTGGTTTTCTCCAATATTATAATCCCTATACTCATGATGTGCCAATTCTGCGCTAAAATATAACCAGGGTAAGGGTATTTTTAATTCTTCAGCAGCCAGATGTAATGACCCGAAACCCGATTGTTGGTTCAGGTGAATTCGCAAGGCCGCAGATAATAGGTGCTTATTGGCCACTTTGAACTTAGCAATATCCTGGACAGATAGGCGGCTTGAAACACCGGATTCATAATTGTAGTATAATCCAGGAATATTAATGAACCTCGCACTTTTCTCCTCCATATCTTGTCCAAATACAGAAAATAGATTCAGAACGAATAATAGTATTAGTAATTCTGATTTCAATGAGGAAGTTTATAGTTTACTGAATACATTTAATCAGCTATGGTCATTTTTTCCTTAGGACCATAAAAAGAATCATTATGTAAGGCTCTTCTTTACAAAGTAATACGAAGTTGGGATGCAGAAGTTATTTTAAGTGTTTCCTAAGTAGATTAGCAAAGTTCGTGACATCCTCTTCCCGGGTATCAAATGAGGTCATCCAGCGGACTTCTGATTTTTCTTCATCCCATATATAGAAAAAGTATTCATCTCTGAGTACAGGTACCAATTCCTTTGGAACAATGGCAAAAACTCCATTTGATTCAACCTTTTGAGTTATTTTAACCTCAGGTATATCTGAGACTCTATCAGCCAGTAAACGTGCCATTTTATTCGCATGGAGTGCATTTTTCAACCATAAATCATCCGTTAAATAACTTTCGAATTGTGCAGAAATAAATCTCATTTTTGAGGCGAGCTGCATGCCCTGCTTTCTTATGTATTTAAAATGCTCAGCATGCTTTTTATTAAAAAACACAACCGCTTCCCCATACATCATCCCATTTTTTGTACCACCAAATGATAGGACATCTACACCTACATCACCCGTGATCTCTTTAAATCCTACTCCCAGGCTGGCAGCCGCATTGGCAATTCTTGCACCATCCATATGAAGCAACATATCATTCTCAACAGCAAGCTTAGAAATAGCAAGGATTTCATCAGGACGATATACCGTTCCCATTTCAGTTGCCTGGGTGATTGATATTACCTTTGGCTGTGAATGATGCTCAAAATCAAACCCATAAAGATGCTTTCTGATAAGGGCAGGAGTAAGTTTTCCATCCTCAGTAGAAACTGGTAATAATTTACACCCTGTAAATTTCTCAGGGGCACCGCACTCATCTTCATTAATATGTGATGTATCAGCGCAAATAATCGAATGAAAAGGTTGGGTAATTGCATCAAGTCCAAGTACATTCGCTGCTGTGCCAATGAATACCAGAAATACATCTACATCCTTACCAAATACAGCCTTTAATTTATTAATTGCTGATTCTGTGTAAATATCATCACCATACCCAATGGTATGACCGTAATTTGCTTCTTGCATTGCTTTAATAATATCATCATGCACGGTGGCATTATTATCACTTGCAAAGCCCCTGGTATTTTTCATTCAATTATTATTTTAAGTCAATATACGGTATTTCTATTCTTTCTCAGATTGTAATGGTCCATCACCCAATAGAAGTGCCGCAAACTGGCCCAAAATCATAGAAAGAAAGTTAAAGAGATGTAAGGCGGGAAATATTAGTATTAATCCGATCAGACAGCAAGCCAGTGCCATCCAAATATTGCTCACATAGAAAAAACCCATATCGATATCTACAAAAGGATAGGTAAAAGGCGCAGAAATGAGGCCACCAACAATAGCTATCAGGGTTACCGTAACTACAAATTGCATTATTCCTATGGGGAATTTTAAAAATAAGAAAAGGAGGCCTTTCCACGTAACCGGTTGCTTTAAATGCAACACAAATTTCCCCCAAAGAGATTTCCCTTCACCTGTTTCTCTTTTCATTGGAGCAATTTTGACCCTGCAAAAAACAATTGCCAATTCCCGCTCAAAAGCAGATAGAAACCACCAGGCTGCCATCATAAGAAAAAGAATGATAATCCCTATCCAAAGAATAATTAAGCCAAGGCCTAGTAAAATACCCGTCAAAAGAAAAACAAAATAAAAAATGCCGAGTGGAAAAGAGATAAAGTTGTAGACAATATTTAGCCAGGGTTCAGGCTTTGCAATGATTCCAAAGAAATTTTTCATGGCTTAAAGTTTATAAAAATATAATAACTAAAATTACTGTAATTTATCAAATCAGAATTTCTCATCATATTTGGTCCAAAGGAAATCACCCAGCTTCCAGGCTTTATTAACAACCTTGTTACCCCAATCCATCGAGTATTGGGTCAGGAATTTAATAGCTTCATTTGGTTTCTTAGGATTATACAATTCAGTTGCCTTCTTCTCAATGAGTATTTGTTCCTCAAAAAGTTCTTGTTGCCAGGATGACCATACTGCATCTACATCATGCCTCATATCTCCCCAGCGTTGTGCAGCCAGCGTTCCCATTCTATTAAATGCCCACCATGCTGATTCTGTAGTGTAACCATCTCTTCCTGGAGTCTTATATGATGCAGGTAAATCTTCAACGGAGCAATACACCGGAATGTAAATAGAAGTAGCTACATTATCCATAGCCAACCAAACTACCCCACCAATGGCATCGGGTAACCAGTCTCGACACTGTATAATCGTTGCATACATGGTATACCAACGTGCAATGGTTCGTTCACCTCTCCAGCCCCATCCACCATTAATTCGAAGCATCTTATTCATGTCGTAAGGCATGTGAGGATTCGCAAGGGGTGAAATAACAACTTTTCCATTTTCATCAGCAACAGTTATATCTTTGACCATATTGAAATCGGTTCCTTCATAATAATCCTTAAAGATTTCGATCAACCTGGCTTTGGTTACAGCTTGATCCGGTTTTACAGAGAATGGATAGTTCTCAGCCCAGGGATCCAACTTTAAAGATGGAGCTACAAGATCAAATACTCGCCACTCTCTTCTTCTTGAAGCAAGTGAGTTTCTACTTTCCGGAGCATAGGCATAACAAAAACTAAAAGCCCCATCTCTCTCTTCATTCCACCAGTTGTTATCCCTGGCCACTTCGAAAATATTCTCTGAAGCCAAAAAATAGTCTGGCTGATTTAAATCAATTTCTTTTATAGTACTTGCATTGGCATTTACTGAAATATGATCATCCGGAACCCTTTTTGCCACCCATACTGCACCCACTTTTCCTTTCCCCGGGCCAACGATTTCGAAATGCCACACCTCTTTTTTATCTGCAATTGTTAATACTTCACCATAATCATTCCAACCATACTTAGCAGTTAGTTTATCAGCCATTTTAATAGCTTCTCTGGCTGTAGTACATCTCTGAACCATTAATAGACATAATCTCTGGCAATCAATCAGTCCTGCATCAGACTGAAGTTCATTGCGTCCACCAAATGTAGATTCGCCAATGCCTAATTGATGTTCATTCATACTTGGATAAGCCGTATTTAGAAATGCATAAGTATGTTTAACCTGTGGGATTTCACCAATCTTATCATGCTTGTATGCTGGCATAGCTTTAGAATCATCTGGCATCCTCTTATACATTGGCATCATAGTTCCTGCTTTATAATCTTGTGCTGGAATTATGTTCATCCATGACCGGGTTCTATGAGAATCATCTGTATGAGAGGTATAAACAGATCCATCATCCGAAGCCATTTTTCCAACAGTAATTGTAGTACATCCATCAGGATATCCTCCCTCCCAATCTGGTAAATCTTGAGAAGATAAATTTGGAAAATAGAATATAAGACTGGTAACCAATAATAAGGATGACAATTTAATCTTCATAACAGGAAATTTAAAATGGTTAATGTAAGCTACTTAACAAAATTAATAGTTTATATTGTTTCTACAACTCCGATAAATAAAAGTTTAGTAACTAATTAATCGCAATATATAACTCTTTGATCAACTAACAGTACCAAGCTTTTCAAGTGCTCCCATAATAATTCTATCAAGCTGACTGGTTTCCTCAATTCCAACGGAAAGTCTTATCATTCCAGGCAATGGATATTTATCTCCCCAAACCGGTTCAACAGGTAATAATATTGTTTCCATGTCACCAAGACTTGGAATCAAAGGAATATGATCAGCTACAATTTTTATAAACAGGTCTCTTCTTTCCCCTTTTTCCTTATCGCTATTTCCTTCCAATTCAAAAGTTATCATACCACCGTATGCAATGTTTTCAAAAAGTTTCCTGGCAATCTTGTGAGAACTATGTGATGCCAATCCGGGATACATGGTTTTTTTCACATTGGGATGACTATCAAGTTTTTCTGCTAAATATAATGCATTTTCACACTGCCGTTCAAACCTCAATTGAAATGATTCTAATTGAGATTCCAAGCGATATGCATCATCGGGTGACAACATGTGACCAACCAACTTTCTATACTCAATAGCCTGCTTCATAAGTGAATCATCATTACCACAGATAACACCAGCAGTAATATTCCCATGTCCTGATAAGTATTTTGTGGCGCTATGAATCACCAGGTCAGCACCTGCTTTTAAGGGCTTATATATATAAGGTGTTGAGAATGTATTGTCAATAATAATTTTGATATCTCTTTTCTTAGCCAGCCGAATAATTGATTCAGCATCAGATACCATAAGCATAGGGTTTGAAACTATTTCAAAGTAGATCAACTCAGGCTTTAATCTATCCAATTTCTCCTCAAGATCATCCAAATTATAATTCCCATCTGAGGGATAAAACCTTTCGATATTAAGTCCTCGTTTATTAATTAATACATGATCAATAAAAGAATTTGTTCCACCATAAATCTCACTAACGAAAAGCCATTTTCCAGTTTTCTCACCCCTTTGAAAAATAGAAACAGCTGTTTCTATAGCCGACATTCCAGATTGTGTCAGGAGAGCCCACTCTGAATGCTCAAGTTCCATAAGCTTTTCCTCGCACGACACAACTGTTGGATTTCTATACCTTGAATAAATGTAATTGTCTGGTTCCCTGGGGTGCTCGAGTTCATTATCAAACGAATTCTTCGTTGTTTTTGCATCCCCCAAATCAAAACCAGCATTCCGAAAAATTGGAGTCCGCCTACTATTTATACTTTTCATGTTTTTCAAAAGGTTCAATGTGTATATTATTGTTTTTATTCTAATATTCTAATTTATATGAATTGAATTTAGATTTCCTTTTTTAATGTCTTTTTTTAGCAAACTGAAATATTCATTTTCAGGACTATCTATATAACTACTTGAATAAAAATCAAATCTGTCAATAATCTCTCCCAAAAACAATAGAATAAATAAATACAATATTCCTATGTGCAGTC
>RCNC010003177.1_pt1 | contig 10779 bp, 7 predicted proteins | sample 2041301 | NCBI WGS metagenome assembly RCNC01 (sample SAMN09708231, study PRJNA481090) | Marine sediment metagenome, whole genome shotgun sequencing project. | biome: marine sediment; feature: ocean; material: sediment; isolation source: Sewage treatment plant 13A marine sediment (STP13A) ... | reverse complement strand
CTGTGTTGCCATGTGGGCCGATTGGTGGGGCTTCAAAATGGAAGCCTATGATGGTATCCAGGAAAACATCGCCCTGGTGGACCGGCCACGGGGCAGTTGTGCCATCGTGCATTCCGACTCCAGTGAGGGTATTCAACGTCTGAACCAGGAGGCAGCCAAGGCCATAGGCAGTGGCAACCGGATGGGGATGAATATTACACCTGAACACGCCATTGGCTGGATTACATCCAACGCTGCCAAATCGCTGGGTATCGATGAGCAAACGGGATCGCTCGAAGCCGGAAAAATGGCCGATGTAGTGATCTGGAACGGCAACCCATTCAGTGTTTACGCAAAAGCCGGCCAGGTATTTATAGACGGTGCCTTGGTCTATGACCGCGACAATCCGGATCTCCAACCGGTTTCTGACTTCGAACTGGGCCAGCTTCAGGGAGTGTCAAAATGAATCTGTTAAAAACACTGTTTATTGTCTCCCTGGCTGGTTTCTGTTTGGCGGCACAGGCCGATGCAATCATGATACGTGGCGCCACCGTGCACACCATGACGAAAGATGGCATCCTGGAAAATACCGATGTGTTCATATCAGGCGGAGAAATTCAGCGTATCGGCAAGAATTTGCCGGTACCACAAGATGATGTTTACGTATTCAATGCCGAAGGCAAGCCACTGACACCGGGCTTCTTCGCTGGGATAACCAGCATTGGCATCACCGAGGTTTCAGCGGTGGAGGAATCTTCTGACTCCAGTCTGGCTTTGAAGGAAATGCGACCGGAGTTTGATGTTGTACCCGCTTTCAACCCGAATTCCAGCGTGATTCCGGTTACTCGCATAGAGGGTTTCAGCTTCACACTTCTCGGTGCGGGTGCCAAGGGCTCCATATTTGGTGGCCAGGGACAATTGGTTGCACTGGATGGTGGATACGAGAGTTTTGTCGGCAAGCCTGTTCTGTTTATCAATGTAGGCAGGGATGCCAGTGGTCTCAGTGGCGGTTCGAGAGCGGCTCAGTGGATGCTGCTAAACCAGGCCATGGCGGAAGCAGATAGCCCACCGACATACAACGAAAAGACATTGTTAACACGAGCAGGCCGTGGAACCTTATCCGCTTATGCAAGTGACGGCAAAGTAGTCTTTAATGTTGACCGGGCAAGTGACATCCTGGAAACACTCCGGTTTGCAAAGAGATTTGGCCTGGATCTGGTGATTTCCGGTGGTACGGAAGCATGGATGGTGGCCAGACAACTGGCTTCCGCCAAGGTGCCCGTTTTGCTTAATCCACTGGTCAACCTGCCGGGTAATTTCGACAAACTAGGTGCGCGTCTGGACAACGCAGCCATCCTGCAAGCAGCGGGCGTTACCGTGGTCATCAACGGTGCCGGTTCACACAACGCGCGCAAGCAGCGCCAGATGGCTGGTAATGCTGTTTCACATGGCTTACCACATGAAGCTGGGTTAGCAGCATTAACCAGTAACCCGGCACAGGTCTTTGGTGTTTCCGATCAACAGGGCAGAATTCAAAAGAACAACGTTGCCAACGTCGTATTGTGGAGCGGTGATCCGTTGGAGGTCACCAGCGCAGCTGAAATCGTGGTCATCAATGGCAAGCTGATACCAATGGAATCACGCCAGACCAAACTGCGCGACCGCTATTTGCCGGAGCACCCGGAGATGCCAAGAGCATACATCAAACCCTGAGCACACAAATCCTTATCAACACGTGGGGTGGTAAATTGCTACTCGGCTAGGGATCGAGCATCACGAGGTTGTCGATTTTGCTAATACCCAGTCCGGGTAAATCCGTAATGGTGATTTCCGCATTGTTGAACAGTACGCCGCTGGTAACCGGGTCGTACTGACCAAGAGAGGGTGTGTCCAGGTCAATCATGGTTATAACCGAGGCTTTGGCAACGGCGATATGGGCTGCTGCCGCGACCCCGATGCTGGATTCCAGCATACAGCCAATCATACAATTGACACCGTAGATACCGGCAATATCGGCTATCTTGATGGCGTTGGATATACCACCAGTTTTCATCAAATTGATATTGATGATGTCAGCTGCACGGGTTCGTATAAGCTCGATGGCTTCTTTAGGGCTGAAGGAACTTTCGTCGGCCATAACGGGTGTGCTGATCCGCTCAGTGACATATTTTAACCCATCAACGTCATCCCCCCTGACCGGTTGTTCAAGCAGTTCCAGATGCACACCACTATCTTCGAGTGCCCGTAAAACGGTGACTGTCTGTTTTGGTGTCCAACCCTGGTTGGCGTCCAACCTGATCAATGCCCGTTCATTCACTGCCGCATATATGGCCTTGATGCGTTCAATATCGAGCGCAGGGTCTTTTCCGACTTTTATCTTTAATGTTTCGAAACCAAGATCAATCGCGTTCAGGGTGTCTTTCACCATTTTATCGATGTAATCCAGACTGATTGTTATATCGGTGGTGATAACGTTGTCACCGCCGCCGAGCAGCTTATACAGCGGTGCGTCATAAAGCTGACCATACAGGTCATAAATGGCCATCTCTGTTGCGGCCTTGGCGCTGTAATTTCTGACGATTGAATTCTGAATGGTATCGGTCAGGTTGTTGAGGTCTGCAATATCCCGACCAATCAATGCCGGTGATATAACTTTGTTGATCGCCTCGATGATTGATCCGTGGGTGTCCCCGGTGATGACAGCAGTTGCCGGGGCACTGCCAAAACCAGTGTGGCCAGTGTCAGTTTCAATGATGACCACGACATCTTCAATCTCCGTCACCGTACGCATGGAGGTTTTGAAGGGTGTCTTCAGTGGCACATTTAACATGCCGAAACGGATACTTCGAATTTTCATTATGTCTTTATCATTACCTGATTAAGAATAAATTATTCTAAAGATGTGGGTAGATTAGTACAACAAACATTTTTCTGTGAAAACAGATATGTGGCTACAGTCAATAAGTCTGTAGCCTGGATGATTAACTACTGCTGTGTTTCGTTGTCAGCAGAGAGTCGAACTTTTCCGGATAGTATTTCTCCAGCAGTGCGTACAGAATTGCGATGGTTTCAGTGCTGAATTCGCCACTGACCTGCCATGGCAGGAAGTGCATTTGAAATGCCCGTACAACGTTTTGGGACTGCTTGTCATTTTCACCGCTTAGCTCGATGTTATAGCCGTAGATATGCAGTGCTGTCTGAAGCGTGAGTACCGATGGTACATCTACTCGGAGTTGTTCCCAGTAGTTGTAAACTGTATCGTCGTCATACCAGGCGCCATAGCCCAGTTTGTAAAGCCGTTGCCATGGAAACCTTGGCCCCGGGTCGATTTTTCTCTGCGGTGCGATATCTGCATGACCAATAATGTGAGTGGGTTTAACCTCCGGATGCCGTTCAAGAATTCCCTTCAGAAGATCGAGAAGTATTTCTAACTGGGGTTGTGGGAAATCGGGGTAAAAACACAATCTTGCCGGTTCCTGGTCAAGCCGTTCGGGCGGTATGATTTCCTTCGATTTTCGGCAGTAAGTCTGGTTGACCAGTTCAATTCCAATCGACATGTCATTCAGGCTTGTTTTTCCAGCCCAATAGCTTGTTCCCGCATGCCAGGCCCGTCCTTCTTCCTTTACGAGGGAATACAGTTTCAGGTCTTTTTCGGCATAGCTGGGGTCGCCAGGTTCCGGTATCAGGTAATGTGAGCTGACCGGGTTTCCCGATGGCTCGGTTAGTACATTGAATGATGACTGGAAATCACCGGTTGTGTGGTGGATAACGACAATCCTGACCCGGGTATCCTGGTTGGCCGATTCAACAAAAACCGAGTCCCGGGTGGCGCAACCTGTGACGGTCAATAGAAATGCTGATAGCAGGGTGAAAAGAAGGGGTCTAAGCAGATGAGGGTTATGCAGGTGATACTCAGTCATTGATTTTCCATTGATTCACTGTATGAGATCGTCCAGTTAGAAATTATCCGTCAAAGCGCACAACAATGCGGCCAGAATATGGCAGTGGGGAAAAAAATAGCATAAAGGAGTAAGTAATTCTTTACTTTCTCGCGTGTGATGATATTTTAACCCGCTTGTAACAATTTCTTAACTTTAATAATTAAAACAGGGATTACAAAAATGACAAGTCATTCTGCCTTGAGAACACCACTACCCATGTACCGGAAGGCAACATGGATGCTGGTATTGATCGCTATTGCAGCAGCTATTTTGAGTACACCGCTGCTTGCACAGCAAACAGGTGATATTACTGGGCGTGTAACCGATGCCTCCGATGGTTCGGCTCTTGCTGAAGTAGCCATTGAGGCCACAAGTCCGGTTTTGCCGGGTCAGCGTACATCCACCACGTCAGCCAATGGTGATTACAGGCTGCCGGCATTGCCACCGGGTACCTATACCATTAAGTTCACATTGAGTGACGCCACCACACGTACACGTGTGACCAACGTTCTCTTGCAGCAACGTACGGTTGTTAATCTACCGGTTGACTTTAATGCCGATGCAGGCGTCCTGGAAGAGGTGATTGTTGTTGGCACCAGCACGATTGCACCGGATACTGGTGGGGCTTCACTGGCCGGGTCTATTGGTACTGAAGTTTTCGATGCATTACCGGTCGGGCAGGAATATCGTGACCTGATCAAACTGATTCCAGGTGTTCAATATACACAAGATACGATTCGTGGTCCGAGTGCTGGCGGTAGTGGCCAGGATAACGTTTACCAGTTCGATGGTGTAGATGTGTCTTTGCCAATGTACGGTACACTCTCAGCAGAGCCGTCAACCCATGATATTGACCAGGTTTCAGTTGTTCGTGGTGGCTCCAAAGCCATTGGCTTTAACCGTTCAGCCGGCTTTAAAGTCAACACGACCTCCAAGCGGGGTACTGATGAATGGCACGGCCAGGCGAGTTACCAGCGTGAGGATGCCAGCCTGACCGCAGGTAGTCAAAACTCTGATGAAACCTATGACCAGGACAAGGATTGGACAATCGCCAGTCTCGGTGGACCGATTATCCCGGAAAAGCTCTATTTTTACGCATCCTATTACCGTCCAACGGTGAAACGTGCCAACATTGACAATGCCTATGGCGCGGTTCCTGATTACAAGAGTGTGCGTGATGAGTATTTCGGCAAGATAACCTGGGCGCCGACCGATTACCTGTTGTTTGATGCCAGTTACCGTACGTCGGACCGCACTGTATCGGGAGACAGTGTCGGTACCTATGAAACGGCTGATGGTTCTGAGGGTTCAGAAAATGGTCTGGACATAGGGATCATCGAAGGATCGTGGATCATCAATGACCGCAGTTCTGCGTATTTCAAGTACACTGACTTTTCAAACAAAAGCACCAGTCGTCCAGACCTGGTTCTCGATTCGCAACCTGCTGTTGGTGCATCTCTCGACCTGGACAACCTGGACCGGATGGGTCATTTCCAGGTACCCATTGTCAACCCAAGTGATCCCGTTCAGGCAGCCTGGGCGCAAGAGTTGATCAATCGTTACGGCTACATTGAAAATGGTACGGCGCAGGGTGGCGGTCTTGTTGGTGGTGCCAACGATTTTAATACCCAGGACTTTGCCCGTGAATCATTTGAAATCGGCTATGACATCAGCCTGGAATCAGCCTCTGTCGTTCATGATCTGCATTTTGGTTATCATCAGGAAAAAATCGATGAGCACCTGATCCGGTCATCCAATGGTTGGGGTTTTATTGATTCGGTGGGTGGTGTCGAAACAGCCAGTGACGGTACCCCGATTTTCTTCCAGGCACTGCCTTACCAGACAAGTCTGGGTGAATATGGTGTTCCGCCAATTGATACCGGAGCCAAGTCGCGGAATATCGAACTTAATGACACGATGTACTGGAAAAACTTTACATTCAATGTCGGTGTGTTGTTCTCCGAAGACAAACTTTACGGTCAGGGCTTAGAGAAGGCCGACACTATTTCCGGATTCGTGGTTGCTCCCGGAAATCGTTACTTGATGAAAAAGGTAAGCTTTGGTGACATGGTTCAGCCACGCTTGGGTATCACCTGGGATGCCAATGACAGAACATCGGTGTTTGCCAATTTCTCGCGTTACAACCCTTCAGCCAGTTCCCTGCCAAGGGCTGCTGCGTGGGATCGTAACCTGCACTCCACGATTGAAGCCGATTTCGATATCGACGGTAACATGATCGAAATCGAACCAAGGGACTCGTCATCAGGTAAGTTTTTCCAGGATGGTATTGATCCGCGTTATACCGACGAATATCTTGTCGGTGTGAACTGGGACGTCAGTGATACCTTCAGCACGCGTGTCCATGCCCGCTATCGCAAAAGCCAAAATTTCTGGGAAGATACCTGGAACAGCTCACGTGTGGGCTACTCTTGTACGAGTGAACCTGATCGTTTTGGTTGTATGCCATCAGGTTGGGCGCCCGAGGAAGATTATATCCCCGAGTTGAATGACTGGCGCGATCAACTCGGTGGTGGTTCATCCTATGTAATTGCTCAGCTAGACCGGTCTTATACGGACTATTATGAAGTGAGTTTCGAAGGTGAATGGCAGTATGAGAATTTCTACCTGACCGGGTCTTACACCTGGAGCCAGTACAAAGGCAACTTCGATCAGGACAACACGAGTTCTGCCAATGACGCTAACCGCTTTATCGGTTCCTCTAATCTCGCTGACGGCAGGGGCCGGCAGTTATGGAACATGAAAGACGGCACTCTGCGCGGTGATCGCACACACCTGCTAAAATTCTACGGTTACTATGATCTTCCCTGGAATGCACAGACTGGTTTCTTCGCACTTTACCAGTCCGGTCAGCCCTGGGAAACCTGGGACGGCAGTATCTACGGCTACAGCAGTGACACTATCCGTTATGCCGAAAAAGCCGGTACGCGCAGGTCAGGTACGCATATCCAACTGGATCTGAACTATGTCCAGAACTTCTACCTTGGTAGCAGCGACCGCTATACCATCCAGTTGCGGGCCGACCTGTTCAATGTGTTTAACAATCAGACCGGTTACAACGTCCAGCCTTCGATTAATTCGGCTGGTTATGGTAAACCGAGAAACTACTACAACCCGAGACGTTTACAGTTAATGGCCAAGTTCCTCTTCTGATCGGAGGCGGGTTACGCAGCACTACATGAACGCTGCAATCGTTATAACAATCGGCCCGGAATTCCGGGCCGATTGCATTTATGGATGTTAACCTTGATGTCATGAACTTCTCACTGAACATTCACGCCGTGGACGCTACCATTGTTGTGGTCTACCTGTTGGCGGTTTTGGCTTTCGGCCTGTGGGTTGGGCGTGGGCAACGTACCTCAGCGGATTATTTTTTGGGCGGACGTTCGATGCCATGGGGTGTCTTGTTACTGTCGATTGTTGCAACTGAAACCAGTACGGTTACTTTCCTGAGTCTGCCCGGTATTCCGGCTGCTGTTAATGGAAACCTGACATTTCTACAGATTGCCCTCGGCTACATCGTCGGTCGTTTGCTTATCATCTACGTGTTGCTGCCTATCTATTTTCGTAGCGAAAACTTCACGGCTTACGAGGTGCTGGAGTCCCGCTTCGGCAAGTTAAGTCGCAGACTGACCTCTATTCTGTTTCTGTTTACACGCAACTTGAGTGATGCACTGAGGTTATTCCTGACCGCATTAGTGTTACAGATCGTGCTCGGGCTGGATTTGACCATTTCGGTGATTTTGCTCGGTCTTATTACTGTTATTTATACACTTGTCGGTGGTGCGAAATCCGTTATCTGGAACGACAGCATTCAATTCATCATCTATATGCTGGGTGCGGGTGTCGCGTTCTCGATTATTATCGCGAATATTCCGGGCGGGCTGCCTGCATTGCTGCAGTTTGCTGATGAAACTGACAAATTACGAATGTTTGATTTTGATTTCAGCCTGGTCAAACCCACGATGACATTCTGGTCGGGTCTGGTGGGCGGTGCATTTTTAACTGCGGCAACACATGGCACCGATCAGTTGATGGTGCAGCGCTACCTTTCTGCCAAGAGCCAGAGTGATGCCGCACTCAGCCTGGGTTTTAGTGGTCTGATTGTGTTTCTCCAGTTTGCCGTATTCCTGCTGATAGGTATCGCGCTGGCTGGCTTTTATACGCAACTGTCAGCACCAAACCCGTTGGCCAGTGGAAACGGTGACCAGTTATTTGCCTTCTTTATCGTTAATTACATGCCTGTTGGCCTGGCTGGTCTGACCCTGGCCGCAGTGTTTGCTGCCGCCATGTCGACGCTTTCCAGCTCACTGAATTCCTCCGCGACAGCCCTGATCAATGATGTCTGGTTGCCAATGCGCAAAACCGAGGCTTCACAAGCAGTGCAACTACGGGCGGGTCGTATTGCCACGGCGTGTTTTGGCATTTTGCAGGTAACCATTGCAGTACTCGTGGGTATCATAGGAACCACTGAAAGTACCGTTTTCAACGTCCTGAAAATTGCCGGTTTCGCCACCGGTCCCGTGTTGGGTCTTTTCCTGTTGGCAGTATCGGCGTCCAAAGTCAAACAGCCGGCTGCACTGATGGGGTTTGTCGTCGGTGTGGTGGGCCTTTCAATCATCGCTATTGGTACGGAACTATACTGGCCGTGGTATGCCGCTGTTGGCGCACTGATGACCTGGCTTGCAGGCTGGTTGATCCAGTTGCTGCTGCCAAACTCAGAGAGTTTGCAATGAGAAAAGCACTCACTAACGGACATATTTTTGACGGGAAAAAACTACACCGTGGCATGGCGGTCCTGCTCGAGGACAGCAGGATAACCGGCTTGTTGCCGGATCATGAAATCCCCACCTCAGTGGAAATCATATACGACCTTGAAGGACACATCCTCGCACCCGGTCTGATTGACCTACAGGTCAATGGCGGTGGTGGCGTCATGTTTAACAATGCACCCAGCGTGGAGACTATACGTTGTATGGCTTCTGCGCATCGCCAATTCGGGACCACCGGTTTTTTACCCACCTTGATCAGCTGTGGTTTCGATACCATGAAGCAGGCAATCGAAGCGGTAGAACAGGCCATTTCTGAAGGTGTTCCCGGTGTGCTCGGGATACATCTCGAAGGCCCTTTCCTGAATACCGAAAAGCGTGGTATCCACGATGCTGACAGGTTTTGTCTACTCGATGAGTCTGCATTTGATCTGGTCACATCGCTGACAGAAGGGTGCACGCTGCTGACTATCGCTCCGGAACTCACTAACGGCGACATGATCTCAAGACTGACGGAGCAGGGCGTACTGGTTTTCGGTGGACACAGTGCAGCAACCTTTGAGCAGGCAAAGGCGGCCTTGCAGTCCGGTATGCGGGGATTTACTCATTTGTTTAACGCAATGAGCCCTTTTGAAGCTCGCGCACCCGGAATGGTCGGTGCGGCGCTGGAGGACAGGAACAGCTGGTTCGGGATCATTGCCGATGGTCAGCATGTGCATCCTGCCACATTCGCGGTCGCGGTCGCCGCTAAGAAAAAAGGTCACTCGGTATTGGTGACTGATGCGATGGCGACAGTCGGTTCAAGTCAAAAAACTTTCGAGTTGGATGGTGTTGAAATTGAATCAGTCGATGGTTGCTGCCGGACACCCCAGGGCCAGTTGGCCGGTTCTGATCTGGACATGATGACAGCGGTTCGCAACGCAGCCCACTTTGCCGGTTTAAGTCCGTCCGAGGCATTACGCATGGCATCGACATATCCCGCCCATGCCCTGGGCCTGGACCATCAGCGGGGTTACATCCGCCCGGGTTACAAGGCAAGCTTTGTCGAAGTTGACGAAAACCTGAATTTGTATAGCACCTGGATTGACGGCGAGATAAACGGCTGAGGCTTCGATCATGGAAATTATCATTCTCAAAAGTGCCGAAGTTGTCGCTGCCACAGGTGCGGAGCTGGTGGCTGAATTGCTACGTGTACGCCCGAATGCAGTTCTTGGTCTCGCGACAGGCAGCACTCAGCTCTCACTTTATCGCAAGCTGGTCGAAAAAAATCATGCCGGCGAGATTTCCTTCAGTGACACAAGTAGTTTCAACCTGGATGAGTACCTTGGGGTTGCAATCGGTAACCCACAAAGCTACCGCGCCTACATGGATCGCGAGTTTTTTGACCGCGTTGATATAAACAAAGACAACACTTTCCTGCCTTCCTGCGAGGATGGGCAGAACCCGGTACTGGTCGGTCCACGCTATGAAAATAAAATACGAGAGAGCGGTGGGATCGATTTGCAGATCATGGGGCTGGGTTACAACGGTCACATTGGTTTTAACGAGCCCAGTTCGAGTCTGAATTCCCGTACTCGGGTTAAAACCCTGACCCAACAGACGGTTAAGGACAACAGTCGTTTGTTCTCGGAAAGTGAATTTCAACCGAAACTGGCGATCACCATGGGTATCGCCACCATCATGGATGCTAAAAAGATTCTGTTACTGGCAACGGGTGATGACAAGGCCAAAGCCGTCAGTGAAATGGTCGAGGGTCCTGTTTCGGCAATGTGTCCGGCTTCTGTGCTGCAGATGCATGAACGTGTGACAGTCCTGCTTGACGAGACTGCTGCAGCCAGGCTCAGGAACAGGGAATACTACGAGTGGACCTATCTGCAGAACGAATCACTTAAACAACGGTTTGGGATCGTCCATGAGGGCTAGGAGTCTGTCCGAGAATACAGAGCCTACTACGGAAAAGCCATTTTGGCCCATTTTTCCCCTCATTTTCGTTAAATATGAGCAACTATTCGCCTCAAATGACCAATAAAATGGACTCAAAATTGCTTCCCCTCGCTACGGCTTCTATTCCC
>RCNC010003176.1_pt1 | contig 10782 bp, 8 predicted proteins | sample 2041301 | NCBI WGS metagenome assembly RCNC01 (sample SAMN09708231, study PRJNA481090) | Marine sediment metagenome, whole genome shotgun sequencing project. | biome: marine sediment; feature: ocean; material: sediment; isolation source: Sewage treatment plant 13A marine sediment (STP13A) ... | reverse complement strand
GTGTCAAACAACCTGTTTCTCCCATTTTACTCCGGCGGACCGATTACCGGATTGCATGTTGGGAAAAAGGGCGTATCGGAAAATGGAAATTCCTTTTCCGGTGCGCCCTTTGTGTATGATAATTTTAGCGATTGAATTGCTCGGGGCTGCATGCTATCAAGTAGCTGGCATCTACTTCCATTATATTGCACAAGGACATTTCACACTCAGATGAACCCATCTTTTCCCATACTGCTCGCGGAAGATGAAGCGGTTTCACGCAAGGTCATGGTTAAACATCTCACCAAAGCCGGCTTCGACGTCACAGCCGTGGAAAACGGCCAACAGGCACTTGCGGCGTTTGAAAAGAAATTCTACCCCTTTATACTGACCGATTGGATAATGCCCGAAATGGATGGCCTTCAACTGTGCCGGGCCATCCGGGAGCAAAGTGGCCGGGGGTATGTTTATGTAATCCTGCTAACCAATAAAGATTCAAAGGATGACATTGTCGTCGGCCTGGAAGCCGGCGCAGACGACTATCTGACAAAGCCGGTATACTTCGTCGAACTCACCGCGCGGATCAACAACGGGATGCGCGTTCTCGAACTCGAAAGGGACCTGAAAAAAGCAAGTCAGGAAATTTACCATCTCACGATAACCGATTCTCTGACGGGCGCCTACAACCGCAGGTATCTCAATGAAAATTTGCCTGGGGGCATTGATCAGGCGCTGCAGCAGACCTATCCGCTTTCCCTCATTCTGTGCGATATCGACTATTTCAAAAAGGTGAACGACACCTATGGACACCTGATCGGTGATGTGGTCCTGAGATCTTTTGTGCGCATTATCAAGGATACGGTCAACGATCAGAAGGACTGGGTAGTCCGCTATGGCGGGGAGGAGTTTCTGCTCGTACTCCCTGAAACGGATATCACGGGGGCACGTGAGCTGTCCCAAATGCTCCGGGAATTCGTGGCCCAGGCCACCATAAAGGCGTCTGGTCACGATATCAGCATCACGGCGAGTTTCGGTCTGGCAGGGATGGAGGGCCGGGACGATAAAATTGGTGTTACACCGGAAAAGCTGTTGAACCTGGCGGATGAAAATCTTTACCGTGCTAAAGATGAAGGGCGCAACCGGGTGGTGGGATAACAGAATGCGGAATAAGGTTGTCACTTAATTGAACCTGTTGTCAGTAGTCTGTTGTCCGTAGTCAGCGCTCAAGCTATCAGCTACTGACAACCGACGACTGCCCACTGACGGCTTCTGTGGATGTCCTCTGGCTTCTGACCTCTTAACCGCCCGCTGCGCTAAAGTCGCCAAGTGCGCAAAGGATTAACTTTTAGTGACAGAGTACCAAAGAAACAAAGTACCTGAGTGGCGAATTGCTACTTTGTCTTTCTGTATCTTTGTCACTTTGTATCTATGCAACCTTGGCGTGCTTTGCGCCTTTGCGGTTCAGGTTTTTTCGATTTCTCCGAATTCCACATTCCACATTCCGATTTCCGCATTGTAGTCATCCGACAATATACGTACCCGTCCCCACCGCAATAAGCTTTTTCAGATCACTGCGCAGTTCCATGCGAACGACGGTGACTTTTTTACCGGTCCGCATGATCGCACCGGTTGCGTAAAATTGTTTCCCCGAACCCGGCCGTAGATAATCCACCCGTAGATCGATGGTGCTAACTTTAGAAATCCCTTTTTCAATATCTTTAGGCGGTTTGGACTGCAGCCGGTCGATAACCCCAATGGAGGCCATGATACCGCCGGTGGCGTCCAGTACAGAGGAGATGACCCCGCCGTGCAGAACACCGTGGACAGGGTTGCCGATCAGCTCTGGTTTCATGTCGAAAGCCACTCGAGCGTGGTCGGGTTCTATTAGATCAACTCTGAGCCCGAGGATTTTGCTAAAGGGCAGTTTGGTTTCATAGTAATCGGCCAGCATGCCCAGGAGATTTTCAAGCCTCGGTTTATTTTCTGACATAGAAATAGATACCTATCCTTTCGAAGGCAGCAGTTCTGTGCCTGACTGTTCGGATTGCGGGGTAGCCTGCAAAGGATCGTTGTGCCTGTCTCTGGCCGGTTCGACTGCCACACGCCTCGGCCATACACCCTTTTTGTACCGGTAAAAAAGCAGCCGGAAATCGCTTAAAATCGTGAGCAGGCTGGGAATCAGCACTAGGGTCAGGACGGTTGCAAAGGCAACTCCTGCCGCCAGGGAGAGGGCCATGGGAATCAGAAATCTGGCCTGCAGGTCTTTTTCCAGGATCAGGGGCATGAGGCCGCCGATGGTACTGAGCGATGTCAGGATAATGGCCCTGAACCTGCGCGCACCGCCGCTGATGATGGCGTCGAAGAAGGGCATGCCTTCGGCAATATTTTCATTGATGCGTTCAATCAGTACAATGGCGTCGTTGACCACAACACCGGTCAGAGCGACCATTCCGAATATACTCATCATGGAAAGGTTGAACCCCATCACTATATGCCCGATTACTGCGCCGATGATGCCAAAAGGTACGGTGAACAGAATGACAAAGGGCTGCAGATAAGACCGGAACATGGTGGCGATGATGATGACGATACCGATCACGGCCAAGGGGAAACCCACATAAAGACTGCCAAAGGATTCGCGCATCTTTTTCTGTTCGCCCTGCAGGGCGATAGTTATCCCGGGGTATTTATGGGTCAGTTTCGGAAAATAAGCCGCATTCAGTTCGGTTACAATTTCATTGGCATTGGCTTTGATGGTGTTTACCCCGGCACTGACCGAGACCCGCCGCATGCCGTTGGTGCGGATAATGGTTGAATACCCAGGGGAGAATTCCATGGCGGCGACAGATGTTAGCGGAAGTTCTGTTCCGCTGCGGGTGCGGATACGGATTTTTTCAAAGTCGGATATCCGGGTGCGCTCATCAGCTGTATAGCGCACCTTGACTTTGATGTCATCCCTCCCGCGCTGAAGCCGCATGGCTTCCTCCCCGAAGTAGCCGGTGTATACCTGCCGGGCGAGATCGTCCACCGTCAGGCCCAGGGTGCGTGCTTCCGGTTTGAGGGACAACCGCATTTCGTTTTTACCGGGAGAAAAATCTGAACGGATCTGGTACACGCCTTCGAATTGGTGCAGCCGGTGCATGAGTTCCTCGGAGGCTGACAGAATCTCTTCCATGTCGTGGCCCTGCAGCCAGACCTCGATGGGTGCTCCCGGTGGACCGGCGGCCATGCCTTCAAAAGTCAGGGACTTAATTCCTGATATGAGACCGATTTCTTTTTCCCATTGAACCATCAGGTCTTTGGAGTGGATGCCTCTGTGTTCCGACTCCAGCAGGATGGCCTGGACCGCCCCGTAATTAGGCCCGCTGTCCGGTATTTGGCCCAGGGTTCCGCCCACGAGGGCCAGGCGCTCTGTGATCAGGGGGGCGCCGGATCGAGTTTTTGTCTTTTGGCCCAGCCGCACTAAGGCCGCGTCGATTTGGTCGATGGCCTGGCGGGTGATCTCGGGCGGTGTGCCATTGGGGAATTCGGCTGTGGCGGTCATGATGAAACCATCAATTTCGGGCATCATCTCGAATTTGATAATACCGCTGTTCACCAGACCGATGGTTATCAGGAGGACGGCGATGGCGGTAAAGAGAGATATGTAGCGCCAGTAGAGAGCCTTGCTCAGAAACGGCATGTAAATCTTTTTCACAAACCACTCCAGGCTTGAACTGGTCAGCCGGTGTACGGATTCCAACCATCGTGCAATAAAATTAGATGTTTTTTTGGGATTGTTCAGATCGGGAAGGGTGCTCAGGTGGGCCGGGAGCAGAACCAGGCATTCCACCAGCGAGACAACCAGGCAGGCAATGACCACCACCGGCAGAATGGCGATAAATTTTCCCATGATGCCGGATATAAAGGCGAGGGGGACAAAGGCGACGATGGTGGTGATGACCGCGGCAATCACGGGCAAGCCCACTTCGCTGATGCCATCCACAGCTGCTCTGACCGGCGGTTTTCCCATTTTACGGTGTACAAAGATAGCTTCGCCCACGACAATGGCATCGTCAACAACAATGCCAAGGACCATGATCAGGCCGAAGAGCGAGATAAGGTTGATGGTTGCCCCCCAGGCCCATAAAATACCCATAGCCCCGGCCAGGGAGATGGGAATGCCCATACCACTCCAGAATGACAGCCGAGCGTTCAGGAATACCCATAACAGAAGAAAGACGATAGTCAGACCGATGATGCCGTTTTTGACCAGAAGATTGATGCGGGCTCGCAGCATCTGGGTGTTGTCGTAGAGAACCTCGAGGTTGATGCCGGGGGGGAGTTGTTTTTGTTTCTTGAGCAGATATTTCCGGCTTAGGTCTGATATGGCCAGTGAATCCTCTTCACTGGTTTTGTTGACAACAATCAGAACAGCCTGCTCCCCGTTGATGAGTACCTGCACCGGGTCTTCGGTGAAACCGTCGTGGATGTCCGCAATGCGGTCGAGGGTAATGATTTCCCCATCTTGGTTGGCCAGAACCACGATGGCTGCCAGTTCCTCTCCGGTATATTTACGCCCGACAGTGCGGACGCGGATTTCCTCCCCGGCCGTTCGGATGGTGCCGCCGGCCAGGTTCAGGCTGCTCCGGCGTATGGCATCCGAGACCATGGAAAAAGAGAGTCCGTATTCCCGCAGCCGTTGTTCACTCACCTCAATGGCGATTTCATACTCCCTTGCGCCGAGCACATCCACCTGGGAGATCCCCGGAAGCAGTTGGAGTTCATCTTTCATCCGCTCAGCCCACTCCTTGATCCGACGCTCGGGCATGTTGCCGGAGAGATAGAGCAAGATGACGGGGTCTTTCAACAGGAGATCGGTGACGATGGGCTTTTCGGCATCCGCGGGAAACGTGGAGATGGCATCTATCTTGGTCTTCAACCTGTCAAGCACCTGGTTGCCATTGAACCCTTCTTTGACTTCGATCAGGGCCGTTCCCACATTTTCGCTGGAATAGGTGGTCAACAGCTTGATGCCCTCGACACTTTCCACCGCTTCTTCGATTTTACGGTTGATACCTTCTTCGACTTCTTCCGGGTCTGCCCCCGGGAAGGGTACGGTGATGGTGATCATATCGAGCTCAAATTCGGGAAAATTTTCCCGAACCATGTTTTTGATAGCAAAGCCGCCCACGAGAAAAATCAGTACGAGCAGGATATTGGCGAACACCGTGTTTCTGGCGAACGATGCGATGACGCGCTTCATAAAATTAATCCTTTGGATTGTTATTTACACTTCGTGTGTCAATTGCCCTGCGGGCGTAAATTACTTTCAGCGTAACGGAAAATCTATTTTAACTCCACCTCCAGCAGTGCATTCTCCAGGGGATCGATCAGGCGGGTGGTGATGACGGTGTCGCCTACGTTCAGCCCTCCGGATATGGTTACTGTTTGCCCTTCTGTTCTGGCAACGGTCACGGATATTGTTTTCAGACGATTTTCCAGGTTAGCGAGGTAGACCGTATTGTCAAATGCTACTGCTGAGCGGGGAAGTTGGACTACCCCTTCCAGTGTTTTTCCGGGAATTTTTATTGAGCAGAACATGCCTTCCACCAGGGGCAGCGCCGCATTGCCGTGCCGTCCCGCCGCTGCGGCATCGATGCGAACGGCTACGGTCAGGGTTCTTGTCTGCTGTTTGAACTGGACAACCCTGTGAACGCGGCCTTCCCATGTGTGATTGTCAGGATCTTCAGTCCAACTGACCCTGCAGGGGACCTGTTCCAGATCCTGAAACCACGCTGTTCTGGAATTGTCATTGCTGCCAGGTTTGAACATCAACCATTTTCGGGCATCCCTGGAATCGACAGGCACACGAATTTCAAGCACGGAGTCGTCCGCCAGGGTCAGCACGTTTTGACCGGGGGCCACAAACTGGTCGTTTTCAAGGGCGACACTTTTCACACGCCCTTCAAAGGGGGATGCGACCTTGCAGCGTTTGAGGTTGATCTCAGCAACGGTCAGGCGGGCCCGGGCCGAGGCGAGGCCGCTTTGGGCCTCTTTGATCTGGATGGGATAGAGGGCGACCACGAGGGCCATCTGAGCGGCGGCATCCGCGGCCGAGTTATAGGCCTGCTCGGCCTTGTCCACCCCCGACTGGGACACGACCTTGTTGGTTTGATACAGTTTTCTAACCCGATCGTATTCCGCCTCAGCCAGCTCGCGGTTTCTTTCAATGGTTTTCTGCCGATCGCGATCGAGAGCATATTGTTTTTCCAGGCGCTGAACCGTGGTTTTCATCTGGGCGACCGCGGCTCGCGCTTCCATGAGCGCTGCCCGGTAATTATGGTCGTCGATTTCAAAAAGCGTCTCTCCTTTGGCGATGATCTCACCCATTTCAAGCCGGGGGTGAACACGCACGATTCTTCCGGAAACTTCGGGCGAAATAGCGACGACATTGAGAGCCATGACGTCACCGTAGCCAGTGATAAAAACTGGTACATTTTCAAGAGTTGCTTTCAGGCCCCGTACCCGCAGCGGCTTCTCTATCACAACCGTTTCCACGGGTGGTTTTTTAAGCGCGGACAGCCTGGCCATGATACCGACACCGATCAGCAGGATAACGATACAGATAACGATACGCATGAAAACCTGCCTCACAGGGTGGGATGCGTTTTTTAGTTTTTTTATTTCCATCTGGTTTCACCTCCGGGGCAGAACATTTAAAATGGCGTTGCTATTTACGCATTAATAGATCCTTCAGGGCTTACGGGAGGTTTTCTTCCTCTCCGATGGCGTCCCGCACTTTGTCCAGAACCTCGCACCACTTGTGGGCAGTCTCATGTCCGATCTTGCCCATCAGATCTTCAAAGGAGTGCAGGATGGCGGATTCGATCCGCTCTATGCCTTTGACCGCTTTGGGAGATATTTTGACCATGACTTTTCGACGGTCCCGGGCACTGCGTTCTCGCACCAGTATGCCCTTTTCCACCAGCCGGTCAACCATGGACGATGCCGATGGCGGTGATACCATGGTGAGCGCCGATAGCTCGGTCATGGTAATTTCACCGTGGTTGCGGACGGACATGACGGTGTGAAGTTGGGCCATGGAAAGCTCTCTGTACATGCTTTTGTGTTCGCCCTGGCTGAGATGCAGCACATGCCGGCGAATGATCCGGTCCTGGATCACTTTACCATTTGTCATTATGTAGCGGGCCAGCCGCTGGGATTCATTTTTTTTCATGGTGTCTTCGCCAGAAACAACGGTTTAAAACTGAGATCGCATAATGTTTAGATAGACTAATAATTAATCTACCTAAATATAATTTCGGGGGTCTGGTGTCAAGCCAGTTTCTGAGGAGAGGGATAATTACCCCGGGCGGCGATGCGAGCGTGAAATTTATTTTCGATTCTCTGGACCCGCTGCATGCGTTCCGGATTCAGAAAAAAGCGGTAAAGTCCTTCCTGCATGTCGATGGGATGTCCCAGTACACCTTTTTCCAGTAGAGAAAGCGCTTCGATGGATTTGTCACAAGCGGGATATCCTTTATCGTCAATGGGGATGGCATCGCTTGAAGAGATTCTGGAAATATTATTGATGTCCACCAGGTGGAGGGTGGCGGTTGACGTAAAAAGGATGTTGCCAACGCCAGCCAGGTCTGGCAGGCGTCGGGCGGAATGTGCCATTTCCTTCAGGTGCTTGATGAAGACCCGGGTGTGCTGTTGTAGGATGTCGATTTTTCGGCCAGCATACGATTCCGGGTCGACGTGGTCGTGGGGGGCCCGGGTACGGTAATATGACTGGGCGCACTTCAGAATTCCGGGGTTCCAAGGATCGAGGGATTCACCACCCACAAATTCCTGAAGGCCGCAGAGGACGATTTCGCGTTTGTCCGGTTTTTGATAATCCACGAGGAATTCGCTGGAGGAGGCAAAGAAGGCAGACGGGAGGTGCTCCTGAATGATTTGATAGTTGACGATTTCATCCGTGATGTCGCCCAGGGAGTATATTGGTTGTCGGAAGATCCTCAACATCCGGAGCGGGCGGGCCAGGGGATAGTGTCTGATTCCCGCATGCATCAGGCCATGGGTTTCGACCCGGACGTCCCGGGGGTCCAGCACCTGGATGATTCGCGACCTGAGTCCTTCGCGAAAATGTCCTCGAAAATAATAAGGTGACGGTTTTCGAATGAAGTTGAGGCTCAGGACGTCCTCATGGGTTATGGTACCCCTGTCGCGGATGTCGGGGGGGGTGGTTTTGGGCATGGTTATCTCTTCACAAGCTATTTTGATATTTTTTAAGCCTTATGCCAAGAACAAACGGAAGGTCGGCTTGATAGAAAAATTATGCTGATGTGATTTCCCGTTTCAGCCGTTCGAGGTCCTTACGGTCGATCCCGGCTTTCTTGGTCAGGTATTCTTTTGCCGATCCGTAGTTTTCTCTGAGATGAGCCAGCACCGCCTCCATGGATTCACGGGGCGCAGACAGGTAGGAGCGCATATCCTCGGGGTCGATGCCGAATTTTCTGATTTCCTGCTTGATGCGGTTGATAACCTGGGCATTGTAAATGTTGGAGAGAGCATGGTCAGAAAGCACCGTGGATTCCGGCACGCCCGCGGTTAACAGGATGAGGGCGGCACAGACGCCGGTTCTGTCTTTGCCGGCCGTACAGTGAAATACAAGTGGTCGATTTTGGCTGTCCATGAGGCGTTGAAAAAATTGTCCCCACAGATCGGCAAAGTCGTCGATTTGTTTGAGGTAGTTGTTGGTCATGAAATCGTCGGTCAGCCAGCTGATATCACCCTTTTTGATTCTGCCGATAGCTTCGGCAGGATCGAATTTACCATGGGCAATGGGCATATGCAGGTATGCCATGGATCCGTCTTTTGGCAACCGGTCGGGCTGGGCATCAGCTTCTTCGACAGTCCGAAAATCACAGACCAGTTTGATGCCGATGCGGCGCAGCAGGTCGTGATCGTCATCTGTAAGCTCTGCCAGGTGGGCGGACCGGAATACCATGCCCCAGCGCATGCGTCGATTCTCTTGGGTTTGATACCCCCCCATGTCCCTGAAGTTGTAGCTCTTTTCAAGGGGCAGCTGGCGTTGAGCCCAGACAATACCTGGGCTTCCCTGCCGGGCAATATTGAAATACGGGTATACGGTATTTTCAGGAAGGGACAATTCAATTTTGTTTTGCCCCTTGGTTTCCGCGATAGGCGTCTGCATGTCGATAGCCTCCGGCGAATCGCCTACAAATATTTGAACAGCGTCATTGTTCCCCACTGCATCCCAGCTAAGGTTGTATTTATATTCCCCAGTCTTTTCGACCTCAATACCCGACAGGTGTGTTTGATTTTGGAATGTCATCATTATATTCTTTCGTGTGGGTTGTAGAGGGATGTCCCCTTTTTTTTCAGTATTAAAAACCTGGTCCTCTGGACCAGGTCAGAGCCATAAGGCTCTGCCGAAAAATTGACCCGAAGTTTTTAGTTATAATTTGATGCCTAAAAAAATAGAAAGCCACGAAGCCACTAAGACGCAAAGGATTAAAGATTCTCGTGGCAAGCCGCGAGGAATCTTCGACCGTAAGGAATTCTGCCTATTTTTGATTCGCTCGCTCACCCCGCAGCCCCGATAAACCGGGATCTTCGACAAGCTGCGGCGAATGCGCTCGCTATTGCGGTTCATATTTTCTCTTGGAGCCTTAGAGACTTTGTGGCCTCTTAGGTGGTAAGTCTAATGACAAGTGAAAGTTGCTGAATCGCTTCGCTCTGTCTTTAATAAAAACAGATAGAATTCCTTAACTTTAGACACTTTAGCTCACTTTAGTCACTTTGTGTTATGAAATAAATACTCCCTTTTAAGGGAGATGATAGTGCCGCGCCCTCTGAACCCGGGTATCTATGCCTGATCCACTTTGTGTTCTTTGTGCCTTTGTGGTTAGTATGTCTTAGCTTTGAAGCACAATCAACGCATCCACAGCTACGGGTTTCCCATCCACCAGCTTGATAGGGTTGATATCCACTTCACTGACGGCGTCGTTTTCAAGACCTAACTTGCCGAGACCCATCAGTAGTGCTGCCAGCGCATCCCTGTCAACGGGTGGTTTACCGCGGAAAGCGTCAAGGATTTTGTTGGCACGAATATCATCCATCATGTCCATGGCGTCAAATGCAGTCAGAGGGGCGACCCGGATGGTCACATCGTCCAGGACTTCGGCCAGTACGCCGCCGAGACCGAACATGACACAGGGGCCGAACTGTGAATCTCTTTTCAGACCGGCCATGAGTTCGCGGTTTCCTTTGACCATCTGCTGTATTAAAAATTCCTCTACAATGACATCCTCTCTGTTTTTAAAACCTTGGAATGATTCGATAAGGTCTTCTTCATCCCTAATATTGAGAGAGATCAGATCCAGTTCGGTCTTGTGGCTAACAGCCTCGCCCGAACCCTTCAGAACAATCGGATAGCCCATGTCGGCGGCTGCGGCAATAGCCTCGGCTTCCGTCTTGATTGTCTTTTCCTGGGTCACCGGTATTCCATAGGTAGACAGCACCATTTTTGATTCATATTCGGACAGGTTTTTAGCCCCCCGGTCAAGGGCTTGCTGAATGAGATCCATGTTCTTATCCTTTCATAGGTTTGTCTAATTTGAAACCTCTCAAATTAGGATTTAATAGTGGCATACCATTTTTTATTCCAGTATTAAAAACCTGGTCCTCTGGGCCAGGTCAGAATCATTAGGCTCTGCCGAAAAATTGACCCGAAGTTTTGAGTGATCTAAAGTTATAAGTGATCTAAAGTTGCTGAATCGCTTCGCTCTGTCT
>RCNC010003175.1_pt1 | contig 10783 bp, 9 predicted proteins | sample 2041301 | NCBI WGS metagenome assembly RCNC01 (sample SAMN09708231, study PRJNA481090) | Marine sediment metagenome, whole genome shotgun sequencing project. | biome: marine sediment; feature: ocean; material: sediment; isolation source: Sewage treatment plant 13A marine sediment (STP13A) ... | reverse complement strand
GCAGGCGTTTTCGAACCTGTTTCATGAATTGAAACATGCCGACACGATCAAGATCATTGTCGTTTTTGTTATATCGGCCTCGTATTGCAACCAGGATGCCATTTTCATTGGCTAGTTTGAAAAAAGAGCGGGCTTTCTGCACCAGAGAATCGTCGTCGCCTGGTAAAAAGGCCCATGCCTGCTGCTGTTTTTCCGCAAGTGTAAAACCGACTTTCAAACCCGGGTAGAACTGACTATTGATCTTGAATATGTTCGAGTCCACCAGTGTGGCATCCAGCTTGCCGTCGGCAATGGCGAGAAGCAGGTCCTCCATGCCCATGGATTTTTCTGAAACCCAGCTCAGCCCTGGCTGCTCGTGCCGGGCTTTCTCGAGCAGGTCCTCATAGCTCGAGCCTGCGATCACTGACAATTTCATATCAACCAGGTCCGCGAGTTGACGCGGGCGGATTTTGCCTCGCTTATAGACCGCGACGGTTTTCGCCTCGGCATAGTCGGGACCGAAGCTGAAGCGTTTTTCACGTGTCGGAGTGCGGGTCAGGTTGGCGGCGATCAGTTCTCCCTGACGCCTGTTCAACAGCGTGCCAAGATCGTTGAATTCATCGGCTACTTCAACTTCCAGTGCGACACCCAGATAGTCTGCAAATGCCGCGACGATGTCGTACTCCGGTCCGGTACCTCCATCAGGGCCAATAAAATAACTGCTGGCGCCATTGCGGGTCAGCAGGGTCAGATGTCCGCGTTGATAAGTCTGCTGTTCGAGGGAAAGTCTGTCCTGGCCGGAATACAGGAATGGCAAAATGACAAGCAGAACCAACGATTTGCTTGCCTTACCTTTCCATTGTCTACTGCTTGCTTTTTGCAAAGGCGAAGCCTGGTTCCCGTTCGGGCCATTATACCAGTTTAGGGTCAATTCATTATTTATGTAGTAAGTGAATGAAAATTAAAAATAAATAAAAGTAAGCCGTTGAAGACGTGATTGGACTTTCTTTGTTGCTTCAAATCGAAAAATGGATATGACCAACACTGCTTGGCTGCCTAATTGCGGTCAGTTGGCCTACTTGGGTAATTCATTGGTTGCCTGACATAAAATACAATGGGACTGGCAGTGGCAATACTGCGCTTCATGGCATCATTCAGTGTTGCCGTCACCTTGTGTTCGCCACGATCGAGCGCTCCCAGCGGCACTATCTGTTCCGTGGTTGTCTGATACAGTTTATCATCCACGTAAATGTTGATAGTCATGCCTTTCTGGAGTGGTTTCTGTGTCTTCCACGCTGCGGTTATGACAATGTCTGGCCGCCATATTGATTCTTCAGCACGGGGAGATATAAGCGCGAAATCTGCGTAGTACTGGCGTAACTTGGGTAAAGACATTTCCGATGCGTCTTGTGCGCTGCTATCAATTTCATCAGTTTTGGGTGCTACCTGGTATTCGGGTGTTTCGATGACGCTCAGCGGTGGCAAATCAATCGGTTTGGTACCATCTTCAGGTGGGCGGTCCGTGAACACGACATTGCCATTCTCATCAACGGTCTTGTAAACCTCGGCCGATACTACAGTGGCCGCAGAGACCAGGTACGATGCCATCAGTATAAGAAAAACGGTTTTGCTCGTTGTCAGTTTCATTGCCACACTCCCCTTCCATTCCGGTCTTCCATACCCGTTATAGGGGCCCTGCAGTAACAGGGCCGGCCGGTCTGACTGGAATTGCCGCTTGGAAGTTGCTCTTCAGTTGCAATTCCTGTTCATAGGATAATACATTACTTGTATCGGGTCAGGGTATGGGTAAATTCAGTCCCGTACCATACCATTAGAATTATCTCACAATATATTAAGTATTGGCTATGCGATGCCGGGTTTGAAAATTGCATACAACCATGAAAAACACAGGTAAACAAAGGCCAACAGTGCCAGGACAGTGACGAGACCCTGTAAACGGAAAAAGCGGGTTGGAAGGCTTGCGGTTTCAATATTGACCGTGGAATTCGCCGATCCCTGGATAAGTCTTCCCAGCAGCCAGGTACTTGAAATCGCATACAATGGGTATTGGCCATTGCCGTTTTCAAGCGCATTGCAAAGCTCAAATTCGAGAATGCTTGTCTGTCCGGGTGAGAGAGATGCCACACGCTCCTCCGGCTCAATGGTGATGCCCGGAGCCGATAACAACTTGAGGCTCAGCGCTGTTTCGGTATTCAACATATTTTGAACACTAACTTCGGTGTCCCGGCACCCCTTGCCCATGGTCACATCTTGCAGGTTGAGTTTGAACGGCCTGTAGGCATCCGGTGCGGACAGGAAATGGGCCAGGGCAGTAGTTGAGATATTGGCTTCTTCCCTGTCGTTATACTGGATGACGACCGGTGCGTAAAAATTTCCACCGACAAGTTCGACAGGCAGATCAATATCTTCGTGTACCTGGTGACTTTGCCCCGGTGGCAACAATGGCAAAGAATCAAAGTTAGCGCTAAATAAGTCGCCTTTAAGTGCTGCCCGGACATTGAAAACCTGCGTTTCCCCCTTGTTCGTGATGTCTACGTCTACGCGGGCTTGTGAACCGGTCACGGTCGTGCTGACATTGATCTCCACGATGATATTTGCACCATATGCATGGCTGAAATTTGCCCAGATCAGCCACAGAATTACACAGAGAATACGGGGTTTCATTTGAAAACCTCCCCGCTTGATTGATTCTTCAATTCCTTGTATTTGGCACTGCAACGCAAGCCAACGACCGAGAAGTGGTCGATCCTGGCACAGTGGCCGTAGGCGGCAATGGCTTCAGCCATGCGCCCATGGCGTTCATGAAGCTGAGCGATTCCGTCGAAAACCTGGTGAATGAAAACCCAGTTGGGGTAGTGTTGCAGGATACGCTGGTATTGTTCCAGCGCCTGCGGGTCATTGTTTTGACCGGCGTATAGCCATGCCAGTGCGGTCATCGCGTGCGGAATATCAGGGTTTTGCGGAAACGCATCGATCCTGGCGTCACTGCTCGCCTTCAGAAACGCTTTTTCCGCAGCGTTGATGTTGCCACTGGCGTTAAGTCGCGTGCCTGCCTGGTAGTCGCTCTTGACCTGTTGCTTGATGTGGAATGATTGTGCGGCCAAAAGGCAGAAAGTCAGGGCCAGTAACAGGCTCAGGGGCCGGCGATATGTGCAGAGCAAGCTGGCAAGTAACCCCAGCGCTGCTGGCGTCCAGGCCGGCCGGCCAGCGGTTTTGCCTGCGGCTGATGCCAGCATCAATAGCAAACCGGTCGCCGTCAGCAACCCACCCACTATTTCAGCTACGCTCTGCCGGTAACGCAGGCTCAGGCTTTGTCCTTTCGGGTAAACCAGCATCAGGCCGGGGCTGACCGGAAAAATACTCTCACCACTTTCGGCGTGCCAGTTCGGGGAATAGGCGACCTTGATGATGTGGGGTGCACCCGGAGAATCCGTTTTGAATGTTATTTCATCACTGCTGAGGACCACTGTTTCGACCACTGCCGGCTTTACCTGGCTCGATTCAAGCTGCGCCATTTTTCCGCGTACATCAATACTGGCCAACTGTCGGGAAAACAGGTCACGGTCTGCGTTATCTACGAAGTGACTGGCAACAATGTTGTGTGCCAGGTTTTCAGGTCTTTGAAACCAGCTGTAATAAGCATTGTGCCAGTTGCTCTTATCCAGGTCGGCGAGTTGTGGTCGCATGCGGGGGGTGCTGACATAACCGCCGCTGTCGGCATTGAATTTGAATACCGAAAGCTCGTTGATTTCGGCAACCAGGGTGAATTCTGGTGAATCGTTCAACAACGACTGTATTTCGGCAGACCGGACAATGATTTCCGAAATATTGAACATTCGAAATCGTTCTGGAAGAATATCCACATTGTAATGGGCATAGACCAACGCCTCCGGTGAGGCCGCAGTCAGCGAGTATTCCCCCAGCAACCAGCTAAGCGGTTTGCTAAGCAATGCAGCGGAGTAGTGGATACCTTCGAGCGTTCTTCGTCCCGTGAACAATGGCAGGCTCTCAAAGACTCGGTCGCTACCAAAACCGGGATCATATTTCGACTTTTCCCAGGCCACGCGCGGCGCGAGCTTATCCGCTTTGAGTACCTCGGCCAGTTTTTCCATGGTGCCGTCTTTAAAGGCTGGTTTGGTTTCGACACCGGACAGGTTCCAGCGCCACCAGTCAGGGGCTTCGTTGTCCGCCTGATACAACCATGAGCCGCCAGCAAGCATGGCCAAAAGCAAAAGTGCCGCGCTGGGCAGCATGCGGTGATCGAGTCTTGCCAGCAGCGCCTGGCTGCCATCGACAACCAGCATCAGGCTAAAAAACAACAAGGGTGGAAAAAACCGGATATCCGGGATACTGAAAACGGCTGCTGACAAATAAAGTATGACGGAGACCAGTGCCATGTAGATGAAAAATCTCCAATGACTGTTCTGATGCTTTAATGCCATGGCGATCAGTAATGCCGCCGCGCCGGCGAGGACGACCTCGTAATTAAGCATGGAAAGGAGATTGTGAAGACTGGAGAAGGTCCAGATCATACGAACCGGTGTTGTATACCCGATCTGCGCCAGCATCGGAATGGTCCAAAAAGCCATGAAAAGGAAGGCAAGCAGGTAAATTTTCACGATCCACAAGGTGTTTTGCCGACAGTTGCCCTCTCTCCACCAAAAATAGAGTGGCATGAATACCGCCGTCATAAACACAAAAGCGTGTGAGAGACCGATCAGGGCGAGCAGCATGGCATTGATCAATATCGCACGGTTGCCGCGCTGGCTGCGAATCAGCGTGGCCATAAAGATGACCTGTAACAGGAAGGCAAAACTGTAGGAAAACTCACCTGCCAGGGTGCTTAGTGCATTGCCACCAAACATGTTGAAACGTTCATGGAAAAGAAATATCAAAGACAACCAGGCGCCAATCAGTGGTATAGGGCGGCGGTAGCGGATGTGGTTCAGTGCCCAATACACGATGAATGGAAAGAGGGTCAGTCCCAGCACACTGACTATCTTCAGCGCGACCGTGAGCGGCATCAGGTAGCTGAGTAATACGGTAAAAAGAAAAGGAACAATAAAATAATACTGGAACTCGGGATAGCCAAGGAAATTGTCCTGGTTCCAGCCCATTAAACGACCCTGCGGTATCAACTCCTGTTTCATGTGCAGGGCGATTTGATACCAGGAAGCGCTGTCCCCGCCAGTCATGATGGTGGGCATGAATAACAGGTCGAAGTCAAACCGGTCAAGAAGCAACCAGGCCAGCAAGGCAAGCAACAGCAAGTCCAGTGCACGAGGGCTGGCTGCTTGTAGAATTCTTGAGTGGTCTGGATTGAAATGTGGCATTCTATGTTTAGTCTATCATCTAAATTACAGGCCAAGATTATGGCAGATGAGCATACGCAACAAGTAAATTTAAAGGGACCTGAATTGCTCTCCATTGTGATTCCCTGCTTCAACGAGCAGGGCAATATCGTCCCGGTCACCACGGCAGTTCACCAACATACCGAGGTGGTGGGTGGCGCTGTGGAAATCCTCCTGGTAGATGACGGTTCCAGCGATAATACCTGGCTGGAAATTGAAAAACTCGCCAAAGAAAAGACTGCTGTCAAGGGCTTTAAATTGAGCCGTAATTTCGGCAAGGAAGCGGCGCTTGCCGCAGGTTTGTCGGAGGCTCGTGGCGAAATCGTCGTGCTGATGGATGCGGATTTGCAGCATCCGCCGGAACTGATTCCAAAGTTGGTGGAGCGGTGGCGTAAGGGCGATGTGGAAATAGTCGAGGCGGTCAAGCAAAGCCGTGGTGAAGAGAGTCGCTGGAAAAAGATTTCCTCAAAGGTTTTCTACACCGTGTTTGGCAAGCTGGCCGAACTGGATATCAGGGATGCATCCGATTACAAGCTACTGAGCCGCAAGGCTGTTGAAGCGTGGAAATCGTTGCCGGAAAGGAATTTGTTTTTCCGCGGGATGAGCGTATGGATTGGGTTTCCCCGTGCCGAGGTATTTTATTCAGTCGCCGGGCGTGTACACGGCGAAAGTGCCTACGGGCCGTTAATGCTGATGAAACTAGCGATATCCGCAATTACCTCTTACTCTTCGGCACCTCTGCGCCTGGTAGGGATGACAGGGATCCTGTTCGGTCTGTTCGCAATGGTTTTGTCAATCCAGACGCTGGCCAATTACTTTTCAGGTCACGCCGTCAGTGGTTTTACCACCGTGATTATCCTGTTGATGCTGGTGGGCGCAGCCATATTATTCGGGCTGGCCATCATCGGAGAGTATATCGCCCGCATTTTCGACGAGATCAAGGCTCGTCCCCGTTACCTGGTTGAGAAGACAACGGGCGACGAATAGCTGCCATTCGGCATTCAGCTGGGTTGCAGGGCTTGAGATACCTGTCTGTTATTTCTGTTAGCGTAGCGTTGGAACCAGCGTCAGGTCTATTGGCTCCAACACCTTGCGTCGGCATACGAACCGGTCTGGTCCGGGCCATCCTGGTTGATTGCAAAGGTGCCGCAACTGTCGGAGTCCTGTGGAGCAATTGGTGCGGCGGTTGCAACAAAGGTGGTGGCGGTCGAAGCAACCAAAGACCCGATGGTATAGTGACCCTCCCCTGAGATTAGGCCGCCATAGCCGACCTGTGCAAGAGTGCCGTAGGTGGTGTGATTGGCCCGCCATTGTGACTGGTTGGTGCGCAGGTTCTGCAGGCTTTGCATGGCGTCCGCCCTGCGTGCCTTACGGACGCTGTCTGTCCAGGAGGGATAAGCCAATGCAGCGAGGATAGCGACGATGGCGACTACAATCATAACTTCCACCAGTGTGAAACCTTTCCCCTTTTTAATGTCCATATTCCTTCCCTCGAAAAACATCTATGATGATAGCCTATCATAGCCATCGTATTGAACTTCTTCCAGATTATTTGCCCCATTGGCCTTCAAAACTGGTGGACGGTAGGAACGACCCGACATACGGTAGCAGCGGGTGACACAGAGTGTACCTGGTTTGGGCTATAATTTTGTCAGGTAAATACTGAACCTGAGTTCATACAATATGAAAACTTCTTTTCGCCAGCTGGGTTTTACGCTTACAGAGTTGGTCGTCGCTATCGCCGTCCTGGCTATCGGGATTGGCCTGACAGTTCCTTCTTTTAACGATATGGTTGAGAAGAAACGTCTGAAACGGGCAACAGAAGCGGTAATTGCTGATTTCAATTATTTCAGGCAGGAAGGTCTCAAGCGGCGGGCGGTAAGTTTCTCTTTTAATGTGGATGACGGCACCAGCTGGTGTTATGGCATTGAAACAGGCACCTGCGACTGCACAACGGCCGATGATTGCAGCGTACGCCAGGTCATGGGTTCTGACTTTGACGACGTCTCATCGGTGACTTCCACGGCCTCAAATTATGCTTATAGCTGGGTTCGCGGTACGGTAACAGCAGGTAGTATCACACTCAACAGCCCGAGCGGGCATGACCTGAGGGTAGTCATTAATACCCTGGGTCGGTCCAGTATCTGTTCACCCTCAGACAATATGTCGGAGTACCCGTCATGTTAAATCGCCAAGCCGGATTCAGCCTTATTGAATTACTCGTCGGTATGGCATTGGGCCTGATTGTTATGGGCGGTGCGATTGTCCTTTTCTCAAGTATTAGCCAGGCCACCTCGGCGCTGGTAAGTACAAACAGGATGCAGCAGGAAATGCGTGATGTTGGCCTCGTTATGACACGTGATATTCGGCGTGCCGGTTACTCTGGAATCGTACCGGGTGTAGATTTTAACGGTGATGGTTTTCCCAATGTCGGGCAAGCTGATTTCAGTGCCCAACTGGATTCCGTCCGGGCCGATTTGCTCTTCAACCCACACTTTACGACAACGGCGGATATCAGGGTTTACAATGCAGTTGGTGCCAACGACTGCATCCTGTTTAGCTACAATGTTGATGCCGATTTGCCTGCTGCAAACACGCCTGCCGTGGTGGAAAGCGATGAATGGTTCGGTTACAGGCGTCAGGTGGTCAGCGGCGGGCGCGGTGTACTACAGATGAAAACAGCCGGAACGTCACCGGCAAATTGCAACAGTGGTACCTGGGTGACGGTTTCAGGAGATCAATTTGATCTCACTTCCTTAGCCTTCGCCTTGACGAGCAACGAGATTGAAATTGAGAACCTTTCCGGGGGTACGGAAGATACCTGTGAGGCCAATGACTCCTGCCAGTGCATCCGGAGTGTGAAAGTGGATATGACCGTGGCCCAGGCGAATAATAGTGATATCAGCACCACCATGTCAGATTTAGTCAGGATCAGAAATGACAAGGTTGTACCGATTCGGTCCGGTAATACACATTGTCATGATTAACACACGCCTTGGGCGAGTGAACAATTTAGTGGAGTAAGTCGCAATGAAAATTATGCAAATACGAACCAACGCCTTTAAGCAACAACACGGTATGGTTACCATGTTTTTCGTGCTGATGCTGATGTTTTTGATGGGTGTGTTGGCATTGACCGCAGGTAAGTTTGCGATTGTTGAACAGGAGAGTGCCGGTGCGGACTATCGTTCAAGGGAAGCCGCTGAAGCGACCACGGCTGGCCTCGAATATGCGCTGGCATGGCTGGATGATGACAATGAGTGCAGCAATTGCGTCACCGGCACCCCACTGAATTTTGAGGGCGCCCAGGTGGCCAATACAGAAATGCCGGATATAAGCTACACCGGTACGGGTTATGTCTACAACCCGACGGTGACACTAACCCAGGCAAATAACCTGGCCCCGGGTTTCATGCTGATTAAATCATCACTGGATACAGTGACAGGAAGTACGGAATCGGGTGTTACGATCACTGGTTCAGAGCAGGTCTATGTCACGCAGTGGAACCGGTTCCTGGCCCCGGGAGGCCGTGGTGCGCCACCTATCGTAATCAACGGTTGCATGGTGAATACATTGGGTAACCCAACGGTGTACCCCAGGCCCGACTCTACGGCGATATTGTCGGTCGCCACCAACACCCCGGTTGACTGGACTGACCCGAACGCACCAACCGGTTATTGCCTTGATCCGGGCCACATGGACATTGAGTTGTGTTCCGACGATTTATGCCCGGTAGGAGATTCGGGGACCGGTATACCGCCGGGCGATCTCGAACCTTATCTGCAGGGAATTGATTTGACTCTTAACGCCGCACCCCAGGCGTGGAATTATATTTTTGAAATTTCGCTGGCAGACGCCAAGGTGGCAGCCTCTGCGGCAGGCCAGGCAAGCAGTAAAGCGAATCAAGTCGTGGAATTGCAACCCAGCGATGATAACTACGTGCCGTTTATTCACTACACTGGCAAACAGCCGCTCCATGGAACATTTGGCAGCATTGATTATCCGGTAGTTGTGATCATGTCTGATTCAGGGTGCCCGCAGTTTAATGGTGGCTCAACCGTTTATGGCTTCCTGTACTACGAGAACCCGCTGGGCTCATGTAACGGTATGGGTGGCGCGACGGTGGTGGGTTCCGGTGTGTTTGAAGGCAATGCGGTTAAACTCAATGCCAACACCGAATTTTATGATGCGCAGGACCTGGGTGGTGGCAACCCGAGTGGGCCGTTATTCACCGAACACGCCGCACGTATTCCCGGTTCCTGGCGTGACTGGTAGGCAAAAGAGGATATCGTTTTGGCTATATTGACAAAGTTTAAAAATGTAAAGGGCTTCAGTATTCTGGAAGCACTGCTTGCGTTTTTTGTGATTGCCCTGGGGGCACTGGCTATTGCCGCCTTGTTGAATCGTTCATTGGAGACGAATTCGGACGCCGAGGCGCGTACCGAAGCCTTGCACCTGGCCAAGGAAACCATTGCCGGATTCCGTGACTTCACTACCAAGGCCGAGGTGGTCGCCTACATGACAGATACAACTGGAAATACCGTCACGGGGGATCATGAGACCTTTACACGTACCTGGACGGTTGCGGATGTGACTGGCAATGATAACGCTGTGCTTTTGACGGTCAACGTCACATGGACGGGTGTCAACGGGGCGCAAATCGTGACACTGTCATCGGAAATCGCCAAGCTTCAACCTCAACAAACGGGCGCCTTTATGATGACACAAAGTGTCAAGGGGACCGGAACAGCTACGACCACATCGTCCTCAACGACGACGTCCTCAACGACCAGCACCTCGTCAACCACCTCTCTACCGGGGGATACATCAACGTTGACTTCGAGCACTACATCAACTTCCACGTCTTCGACATCGACCACCTCAACATCGACGACCACGACGACTACGACAACCACCGAGGAACCGACCACAACAACAACCACGACAAACTCGCCAATACTCTATAACTGTAGCTGTTCATGGACAGGGCAAGGTAATAATGGCTCGTGCAAGAGCGCGACGAATGTTGTAAGCACTCCAGCAGGTGGAATTTGCTGCAGCGCAACCTGTAATAACTTAAAACCGAAAAAGTGCAAAAACGATGTTGTCACGGTAGACAGTTGCCTGAATCAATGACGAATATAGGTAGGTTTTATTGAATAAGATCAAAATCCAACATGATTAAACGTCGCCTAACGGCGGCGTTTTTTTTGGTCACATGCAAGGTACAATAGTCGTTTTTGAAATCCTGAAAACAAAGAGAGTTGTAGCATGATCATCCGAACCCGTTTTGCCCCCAGCCCAACCGGTTTTCTGCACGTCGGCGGCGCCCGTACGGCCTTGTTTTGCTGGTTACAGGCACGTGCCAACAATGGCACTTTCATACTCAGAATCGAAGATACCGATCTGGAGCGCTCCACACCCGAATCGGT
>RCNC010003173.1_pt1 | contig 10786 bp, 6 predicted proteins | sample 2041301 | NCBI WGS metagenome assembly RCNC01 (sample SAMN09708231, study PRJNA481090) | Marine sediment metagenome, whole genome shotgun sequencing project. | biome: marine sediment; feature: ocean; material: sediment; isolation source: Sewage treatment plant 13A marine sediment (STP13A) ... | reverse complement strand
GGCATTCGTACTTGGACCGGTCCGGAGGTTCACCAGGGGGGTACCCATGACCACATAGTCCTGGGGAGCCCCCCGGAGATCCCCAGGATAGACGGCCAGGAGGAGGAGGACCGCCGACAGAAAGGAAAATCGCTTGGACATTTTGGCCTCCTTGGTTTGGGGTAGTGGATCGCACGAGTAAATGCGCAAAAGGCAGGCCCGGCGGCCCGACGCCGTAAGTCCTTGAAAACAAAGGGAAAGTCGGTAGGGACAGGGTTTGTGCGGCAGCTAGTCTGTAACAAAACGCTCCAAGCCCGGGTTGATTCGCCCAAGGTTCACGCAGAATCCGGCACACTCTTCTCCCCAAGTTCGGGAACCCTACCGAGGATCCGGGGTCGGAAGCGGGAATCCAGCCAAACCATCAGAATGTGGATCCCAACCGAAGGAGGAGTAGTGCTTCAGACCGTTCTCGTAGCCCTGGTCATGTCCCTTGGACCCGCCCAGGGAGGCCTACGGCATCCGGCCCCAGCGGGCCCTCGTGATCCCGAAATCACCCCAAGTTCCTATCAGGAAACGTCGTCCGACACGTCTCTGGTCCGTTGGATTCTCACCGCTGAAGGGTCGGAAGCCAGATACCGTGTCCGGGAGCAGCTAGCCGGCCTGGACTTTCCAAACGACGCCGTGGGCGTAACCCAGGAGATCACCGGAATCCTGGTCCTGGATGGGGAAAGCGGCACGATCTCCGACGAATCGGAATTCCGGGTCCAGCTGACCTCCCTGACCACGGATAGTGATCGAAGGGACGGCTACGTTCGCCGGAGGACTCTGGAGGTGGAACAGTTCCCGGAAGCGGTGTTGGTTCCCCGGCGTTTCCTGGGCAACCCGGCACCCTTCCCCGAGACGGGGTCTGCGAGCTTTCAGTTGGAGGCGGAACTGACCCTTCATGGGCAAACCCAAACCACACTCTGGGATTTCACCTGTGAATTCGGCCCCGATGAAATCACAGGCCTTGCGACGACAGCCTTTCCCTTCGATACGTTCGGAATCCCAGTCCCCCAGGTCGCCCGGGTCCTGAGTGTGGACGACCATATCCGCCTGGAACTCGAGTTCAGGGTCATCCCCGAGGGACGATGACCAGAAAGGGTCCATTGATGAAGTCGTCTGGAGACCACACCCGCAGAGATTTCTTAAAGGTCACTTCTGCTTGCGCAGCACACATGGCCCTAATGGCCACCCCCTTCCCTGCCGCCGCCAGGTCCTGGAGCCGGAGAGTTTACGGTGCAACGGTGGCCCAGGAATCCTTCGGTCGACTCGAGTCCATAGGGGAGGGACTTTGGGCCTTCGTTTCCACTCCCCTGGGGGGTGACTACACCACGGTCTGCAACGGCGGGATTATCGCCGGGGGTGACGGAGTTTTGGTCGTGGAAGCCTTCCAGACCCCTGAGGGAGGCCGGTGGATGGCCGAGAAGGCCAGGGAGCTCACCGGACGTTGGCCTTCCCACGTCCTGGTCACCCACTATCACGGCGACCACTCCAGCGGTGCGGAGGGCTTCCTTCCCGGGGCCCCGGGGTCCGGCAGCGAAGAGTCATCTCCGCCCGATTCCGGCCCGAGCTTCCACACCACCCCAACAACACAGGCGTTAAAAACCGACGGGCTCCCGGAGGACTCTTCCGAGGCCCAGAGGCACCTCTGGGCCGATGTCGTCCTTGTCGGAGAAGATTCTCCGGGCGCCATCGATCTTGGCGGAAGGACCGTGACCCTTTCGCCCCGCCGAGGCCATACGCCCAGTGATGTCACCGTCGACCTCCCGGAAGAGGGGATTTCCTGGTGTGGTGACCTGGTGTGGAACGGGATGTTTCCCAACTACATGGATGCCATTCCCAGCCATCTTTCCCGGTCGGTCCGGGCGCTGCAAGCAGACCAGCAGAACATCTATGTCCCGGGTCATGGACCCCTGGCCGGACCCGAAGATCTTTCCCGATACCTCAGGATCATCGATGGGCTGGAGGAAACGGCCAGGAAGGCGAGGAAGGAAGGGTGGACCGCGGACGAGGCTGCCGCTCGGCACAGTATCCCGGAGGAGGAGGGTGAATGGACGCTATTCAACCCTTCGTACTTTCAGCGTGCCGTGGAAGCGTGGCTGAAGGAATGGGGCTAGGGAAACCCGACCTTGGGAGGCAAAAGAAAAACGGCCACTCCGAGAAACCCGGAGCCTCATCTCATCGAATTCCCCGGTTCAACTCGAACTCTCCCTCGGTGAATTCACGTTGGACTCGAGCCCAGATTCGGTCCTGAATCCCCGACACCTCCCGGCGCATCTCAGCGTTGGCGAGTACCTGCTCGAACACCCCGGAGTTCAGCACCCGCGGATCGATTCCGCTCGGGGACATGGCGTAGGCTCGATGGATCCAATGCATGGCTCGGTCGGGGGAGCCGGTCCAAGCCAGATAGGCAGCCAAGTCTCCGGCGGCGATGACATTGGTGAACCCAGGGTGCACGTGCCGCCCACTCCGAAGCACAACTCGCAGGGAGTCGGTAATAGCCTCGGCTTGATCAAAACGCCCTACATCATGAAGGCAAATGGCCCTGAGCCCCGCATGGGGCCCCAGGTCGAGATCGAGACACTCTTCGGCCCGGCCACTCAAAAGGAGGGCCAGGGCCTGAATGGAGCGAGGTAGTATGACTTCGGCGTTGAGGCTCCGGGCCGTCCGGGCCTCCTGGATGGCCAGGCCATAGTCCTTCGCTCGAAGAGCCTCGTAGGCAAGGCCGGTTCTTCGGGCAGGGGAAAGAGGATCCAAAGAAACAGCTCTCCGAGCCATCACGAGAGCCTGGTCGTAGTAACCCTCCCGGACCAGAAGGTTAGCGTACCATGCCGGAACGTTCGGGGCATTCGGCTGGAGGTCCAGGGCCCTGGAGAAATCCTCCAGGACGGGCTGAGCTGGAGCGAGGGCCACACTCGAGATGTATCCCCGGGCTGCATAGCCTTCCGCCAAATCCGGGTCCAACTCCACCGCCTTCGATGCGGCACTCAAGGCCAGGCCGGCGGCCGCATATGCGTCAACACCGATGTCGTAGCGGTAGGTAATGGAAAGGGCATACGCGGACGATAACCCTGCGAATGCCGGAGCAAGGGTGCTGTCCTGCTCGATTGCTGATTGGAAAGCTTCTATGGCCCGGAGGATCCCGTTCCAGGTTCGGCTGTTTATCAAACGAGTGCCGGCCAGATATTCGACGTACCCAGAACTCTCGGAGTTCTGAAAAGGGGAACGGAGAGAGAGGCTCGGCACCCCCTCCATAAGGGCCGCGCTGACCTCGTTGGAAATCTCCTCCACTGCCCTCATCTGGTTGGTCCGATCCAGACTGTAGTCGTTGCTCCAGATCTCCGACTCCCCCGCAACCTCCAGAAGACGAACCTCGATTCGAGCCGCATCCTGGTAGGGGAATGCGGTACCCTGGAGGAGGTGGTCCACGCCGAGGGTGTCCGCCACCTCATCCACCGTCAGGTTCAACCCCTCCATCTCCTGAACGGACAGGAGGGAAATCACCTTCAATCCTCGAATCCGGGACAAGCGGGTGATGACCTCCTCCGTAATCCCATTCCCGAGAGTGTCCAACAGGCTGTCGCCGGTCCGGTTCACCAACGGAAGGATGGCGATGGAGGCCTGGAAGCTGGAGGAGTCGGTGGAGACCGTGGCCGCGATCAGATCGGCCAGGGATTGGCTTCTCCGTCCGGACGGCTCCGGGCCGGCCGCCGGACCCGAGTCCTCTCCGGTGGTGATGGAAAAGCCAGGGGGTAGAGAGACACCATTCCCCCTGGCCCGGACGATCTGAAACGCCGAATACCCCATGACCAGAACTACGACAAATAGACCCAAGACCCAGAGGGGGAAGCTTTTTCGGCTCGGGTTTTCAGGATTCGAACTCTCGGACATCTCTTTCTTCCTGGGCCGGAGGTCGGGACCGTCCACTCTGAAGTTTGGCCGGGCAGAAGCCCTCCGGCAAGAAAATCTTCCCCAGGCCCCCCGTGTCTGCGAAACCCCGGGCTCCAAATCTTCGTCTGGTTTTCACATCGGGGCTGACTTCCCGGAGACCGCCATCCCAAGGACCTGTGCCGCCATGAATACCTTCTTTCGAGAAGTGGGACTCATCACCCGACGACTGTTAAAGAACCCCCTCTTCGCGGTGGTCGCTGTCGGGACGCTGGCCCTGGGGATCGGTGCGAACACGGCCATTTTCAGCCTCGTAAACGGAATCCTCCTCAAGCCACTCCCCTTTGACGAGCCCGATGAGCTGGTCGGCGTCTGGCACGCGGCCCCAGGAATAGGGTTCGACCTGCTGAACCAGTCACCCGCTTTGCACTTTACCTATCTGGACGAGGGGAGGTCCTTCTCCGAAATCGGGATGTGGGATGTGGGAACAGCGGCTGTCACCGGTCTGGACGAACCAGAGGAAGTCCAGGTCATGCGGGTGACGGAGGGCACCTTCCGAGCCCTCCGCGTTGAGCCGAACCTGGGCCGGCGCTTCAGCCTGGAGGACGACAGTCCGGGAGCCCCTCAGACCATCATCCTGAGCAACGATTACTGGCAGAGCCGATTCGGGGGGGATCCGGATGTCCTTGACCAGACCCTGCTGGTGGATGGCCAGCCCAGGACAATCATTGGCGTCATGCCCTCCGGTTTTCGGCTTATCGGTCGTGATCCGGCGGCATTCCTGCCCTTCCAGTTCAATCGGGCCGAATTGTACGTCGGGAATTTCAGCTACCAGGCCCTGGCAAGACTCAGGCCCGGAGTTACCATCGAACAGGCGAACGCAGACATCGCCCGGATGGTGCCCATGGCCATCGAGGCCTATCCCGGCGGCGTCACCCTCGAGATTCTGGAAAGCAGTCAATTCAGTCCCAACCTCAGACCTCTGATGACTGATGTGGTAGGGGACGTGGGTGAGGTCCTCTGGGTGCTCCTTGGTACTGTCGGGATGATTCTCCTCATCGCCTGCGCAAACGTCGCGAACCTCTTCATGGTGAGGGCTGAGGGCAGGGAACGGGAGATGGCCGTCCGCACGGCCATGGGCGCCGACCAACCCCGGATAGCTCGAGAATTTCTGAAGGAAAGCATGCTCCTGGGAATCCTGGGTGGTCTAGTTGGAGTGGCTCTCGCATTTGGAGGGTTGAAGCTTCTCACCGCCCTGGGCCCGGCAGAGCTTCCCAGGCTGGAGGAAGTGACCCTGGATTGGCCGGTCCTCCTCTTCACTCTGGGAGTCTCACTATTCGCCGGAGTCTTCTTCGGGATGTTCCCGGTACTAAAATATCGGCGTGGTGGATTGGTGAACGCGTTGAAGGAAGGGGGAAGAGGGGGCGGGGCCGGAAGAGAAAAACACAGGGCCAGAAATACCCTGGTTGTGGCCCAGATGTCCCTGGCGTTGCTCCTCCTTGTGGGCTCCGGTCTCATGATCCGGAGCTTCCAATCCCTGCGAAATGTAGATCCGGGTTTCAGAAACCCGGATGAGGTTCTCCTGGTCCGCCTGAGCATTCCGTCTCCGGAGGCGGAGGCCCCCCTCGATGTGACCCGAACCTATGAGCTCCTGGCCCAACGGGTGGGGGAGATCCCCGGGGTGACAACGGTGGGTTTCGCACAATCCGTCGCCATGGACGGGTGGAACTCCAACGATCCCATATTCGTGGAAGGGTTTCCCGTGGAGGCAGGACAGCTCCCTCCTATCAGGCGTTTCAACCGGGTCGGTGAGAACTACCTCGAGGCCATGCAGATTCCCGTGATCACTGGGAGATCCCTGGACCTCCGTGACTCCTATGACCTCAACAGGGCCGTCATGGTTTCCGAATCCCTGGCCCGGGAGTACTGGGACTCCCCGGCAGAGGCCATTGGAAAACGTATCAGCACCGGCCTTGAGGCCGGCGAGTGGAACGAGATCGTTGGGGTCGTCGGGGACGTTCGGGACGACGGATTGGATCAGGATCCTACCACCATCGTCTACTGGCCCATGATGCATAGGAACCTCTGGGAGGGCCTCCCCGTCGACGCCCCGGAAATCAACGTCCAGCGTTCCATGGCCTTTGTCATTCGTAGCTCCCGTGTCGGTTCCACTGAGTTCATGAGGGAAGTCAGGGAAGCCGTCTGGGGGGTGAATCGAAACCTGCCCCTGGCCAATGTGCGGACATTGGATGAAGTCCTCTCCCAATCCATGGCCCGAACCTCCTTCTCACTCATCATGCTCGCCATCGCGGCTGGGGTGGCCCTGATCCTGGGCGCCATCGGGATTTACGGTGTCATCAGCTACGTGGTGAGTCAAAGGACCCGGGAACTTGGGGTGCGCCTGGCTCTGGGTGCGGAAGCAGGTGACGTAAGGAGGATGGTCCTGAAGCAGGGGTTGATTCTGGCCGGATCAGGGGTCGTCCTCGGCCTGTTGGCGGCAGTGGGGCTGACCCGGCTCATGGGGGCCATCCTCTACGGGGTCGATCCCATCGACCCTCTGACCTTCGGAGTGGTGGCCCTTTGCCTGACCGCCGTAGCCCTCCTGGCCAGCTATGTGCCTGCCCGGAGGGCATCCCGAGTGGACCCGGTGGTGGCCATTCGGTTCGAGTGAAGAACTCGGGGGGGGGGGCTCTAACCGGGAACCCTCTTTACCGCATCCCCTCGGGAAGAACCAAGAACCCCAGGACCGCCTCGCTGCCTTCATATCGGCTGATGTTGACGGGGCGGACTCCCCTCATGCTGCTATGGTAGAGTTCTGATCCGGTCGCATTTTCAAATCGGAGATAAAGGAGTCCGTTTCCCAGTGGAGTCCAGCGACAGTCGCTCTCCCTGCCCGGAGTCCCTATGGCGTTCCACTGCTTACCGGTGAGGAGATCCATCACCATGATATCCGACTCGAAATGCCCGAGGCGCTCGGACTGCCAGCACAGAAAGCGGCCATCGAAAGACCAGGTCTGCTCAAAGTCATTCCAGGCGTTATCCGTGAGCTGGGTCTCCTCCCCCGTGGACAGGTCGAGCAGAATCAGCTCCATGTTTCCATCCTCAGCCCCGGTGCCACGACCTCGAACAAAAACGACCGAATCGCCATGGATGCGAGCCGCACCATCCTGGATTGGGTCGGCGGTGAGACGCTTCAGTCCACCTCCACCCAACTCCACGCTGTAGAGATCTCCTGCTCCCGTCCGGAAGGAGGTGAAGATGACACGGTGTCCATCCTGAGCCACAGTAGGCCAGTCGTCCACTTCTGGGGAATCCGTGAGCCGGAGGACCGTCATGGAGAGGGGGTCGAGGGCATAGACATCCCGGTTCCCCTCCCCGCTCTCTGCTGAGAACACAAGGACTCCGCCTGGGCCCACCCTGGGGGTGCTCCGGGAGATTCTGACAGCACGAAGATCCCGGGCGGTCTCCACCTCCGAGAGCCCCCACTCTGCGATGGAATTGGACGGGTCGGGGTCGAGACGAACCAGTCGAGCGTCGGGTTCCCGATGGGAGGCAGCTCCGAGCAGGGCATGTACCTCCTCGATCCAGGCTCCTTCGCAAATCCCCTCAGAAGAGAGGCGGTGCTTTTCCGTCCCGTCGAATTTCATGCGAAAGGGTTGGTTCAAAAGTCCATCGGCGGCCCAAGAAGTGCAGACAATGATCCGGTACCCCGCAGCGTCACTGGCGGAGATTGGGGCTCTCGCTGAACCCCACCGAAGGGCGAAACCCGCCAGGGTAAGGAGAGCGGCGCTGCTGGCGAGCCAGAGGAGAAGACGTACTCTTCGGGGTCGGGGCCTGGGGACAGACCTCGCTCGGGAGAGGGCCGGCACGGGGGAACTGGCGGCCACCTCCTCCACCTTCTCGTTCGTTGTGGAATCCGGGACGGTATTCTGGGATTCCGGAGGCATCTCGGGGGTAGACTCAAGGGCGGCGAGAACCTCTTCCTCCACCTCCACCTCACTGATCTGAAGAGTTTTGAGGACACCTTCGGCCTCGGCCCTACGCCCCAGCCCCGCCAGTGCTATCACCTCCATGCCACCCAGCCTTTGGTGGTCCGGGAGGACACTTCGAGGAGTTCGCAGCAGGGCCAGAGCCCTCTCGGGCGCTTCCGCGTCCAGCGCGTCCTGCGCACCCTTCACCGCCGCCGCTGCCAGGGTAACCTCCAGCAGGGAACGGTTTCGGTCGACCCAGTCTTCGAGCTCCCAACTTTGGGGCCTTCGAAAATTCTCCAGGAAGCAGCCTCGCCAGAGGGTGACAGCTTCCATTACCCGTCCATCCGTAAGATGGCTCTTGAACAGCTCGACGTCGGTCTCAAGGATCGAGGGTCGGAGGTGAACCATTCCGTCACCTCCGATGAGGTCTGGGGTGTCGGGGGTTTTGAGTCGAAGGATGGTCTGCCGAAGGTTATGGAGCCGGCGGCTCCGGTCCCCACCTGGCCAGAAAAGGTCCGCTAAATGGTTCCGGGAAAAAGGGCGGTCCTCCACGGCCAGGAAAGCCAGAAGGGCTAGGGGAAGAGGACTGGCCGAGAGGATTTCACCACTCGGCGAGACCAGGCGCAGGGGTCCAAGAAGCTCCAAACGAAGAATCGGCATCGGCGTATGATGGGTGCCGGGTTAAGGAGCATCAAGTCGGGGAAAGATGGTGCGCTGCCTATCCTGCCCCCTCACCGAGCGGAAACTCCCTGCCCGGAGGGCATCCCGAGTGGACCCGGTAGTGGCCATTCGGTTCGAGTGAAGCGTCCGCCTATAGGTCGAGGTGGGGGATGAACTTCGGCGTCATCCGGTGCTGGGTGAGCTGCTCGAAGGCATAGGCGATCCGGAGCAGTTCCGGCTCGCTCCAGGCCCTCCCCCAGATGCTGATGTTCACCGGAAGTTCGCTGAAGGAACCCATGGGTACCGTGATGTTTGGGTATCCAGAGATGGCAGCCGGGCTCGAGCTCCCCATCTGGTAGCGATCCCCATTGATTACATCCGTCGTCCATGCAGGACTTCCGGTGGGCGCTACGATGGCATTCAGCTGGTGTTCGCCCATGACGGCATCGATCCCCTCGTCTCGGGATAGACGCATGGCCTCGGCCAGGGCTTCCTGATATGCGGAATCGGTGAGGGGGCCCAACTCCTGGGCTTGGTAAAGGATTTCCTGCTGGAAGTAGGGTAGTTCCCGGTCCGCATTCGCTTCGTTGAAGACGATGATGTCTTCCAGGGATTTAACGGGTGCGGTGGGCCCGAGGCCGGCCAAATAGGCGTTGAGATCCGCTTTGAATTCGTAACGCATGAGCCTACCCGAGGGTCCGCCCATTCTCCTCCAGGCCTCCACCTCCGGAATCTCCACCACCATGGCCCCAGCACTCCTCATGGCGTCCAGGGCATCCGCGAAGATGGCCTCCACCACCTCGTGCCCCTCGGAGTACTGGGTAGCCACACCGATTCGCGCCCCCCGAAGTCCGTCCGGATCCAGGTAGGGAGTGTAGTCGGACTCGGCCCTTTCGGCTCCGGCTGTCGTTGCCGAGTCAGCCGGATCCAGCCCTGCCAGGGCACCGAGGACGAGTGCTGCATCCCGAACGGATCGAGCCATAGGTCCGGCAGTGTCCTGGGTGTGGGAGATTGGGATGATCCGACTCCGGCTCACCAGGCCGATGGTAGGTTTAATCCCCACAACCCCGCTGGCGTTGGAAGGACAGACGATGGACCCGTTCGTTTCGGTCCCAATGGCGGCCCCACACAGGCTCGCCGAAGCCGCGGCTCCGGATCCGGAGCTGGATCCGCAGGGATTCCGGTCCAGGACATAGGGGTTCCCGCACTGCCCACCCCGACCGCTCCATCCCGAAGACGACCGGGTGGACCTGAAATTCGCCCACTCGCTGAGGTTCGCCTTCCCAAGGAGGATCGCCCCGGCCGCCCGAAGCTTCCGGGCCACACCCGAATCCTCCGGCGGGATAGACCCCTCGAGGGCATAGGACCCCGCGGTAGTAGTCATGGAGTCATGGGTGGCGATGTTGTCCTTCAGGAGAATGGGGATTCCATGAAGGGGGCCTCTTACCTGTCCCGCTTCCATCTCACCATCCAAGGCTTCTGCGATCTCCAGAGCCTCCGGATTGGTTTCGATAACGCTTCGGAGGGTGGGACCCTGCCGATCGATTTCCTCGATTCGAGCCAGGTATGCTTCGGTAAGGTCCCGGGCGGTCCACCGGCCCGAGACCAGACCCGAATGGAGATCGGTGATAGACACTTCTTCCAGCTCAAATGAGGAAAGGGGCCATGGCTGGCCGGGAAGGGGTCGACCTGAATCACCACTCCTTCCACCATCTCCAGCTTCAGGTGCACATCCTCCGGTGCCACCAAGAACGATGACGCTTCCGGCGGCGGCCCCTGTCCCGAGGAACCGGCGCCTTGAAATGGTGGAGGGGGCCTCATTTCCCTGAAGGCTGGCCTGGGAAGAAGGGGTTCCGGGGGTGTCAGCCTTGCTCATGGTCGAACTCCTGGGGGGGGAAATCCGAAGGTCCATCTGGCGTTCAACCTACACGGCCCCTAGCATTTCCGCAGTGCTTTCAAGTCCTGATATCCCCAACGTGTCGGATCGATGGATAACATCTCCAAGACCAGACCAGCGTTCTCATCGGAGCAGGCCCTGACTCTCACCTCCGATCGCTTCGGGGTGCCGATGACGGAGGCGAGCCCTCTCCCCTCCGATCGGGATCAGAACTTCCTCCTCCGGGACCCGACCTCCGGTCGCCGGTTGGTGTTAAAAATCGCCAGGTCCGGGGCGGACCCTCAGGTCCTCGACCTCCAGAACCGAATGATGGAGCATCTGACCATCCTCCAGGTCGTCGTGCCGCTGA
>RCNC010003172.1_pt1 | contig 10789 bp, 6 predicted proteins | sample 2041301 | NCBI WGS metagenome assembly RCNC01 (sample SAMN09708231, study PRJNA481090) | Marine sediment metagenome, whole genome shotgun sequencing project. | biome: marine sediment; feature: ocean; material: sediment; isolation source: Sewage treatment plant 13A marine sediment (STP13A) ... | reverse complement strand
GGACGACGTCTTTACCACAGTCAGCGACCAGACCCTTGGCCTGCTCAACACCCATCCCAATATCGACTTGCGTGTCTTTAACCCCAGCCGGCGACCGGGCCCGAAGTCCGTTGGGTTTGTCACTGAATTTTCCCGCATCAACCGCCGCATGCACAACAAATCGTTTACTGCCGATGGCACCTTTGCCATCATCGGTGGGCGCAACATCGCAGATGAATACTTTCAGATTAACACCACGTCAGAATTCGCCGATTTTGACCTGCTGGTGACCGGCCCGGCTGTGGCAGGGATTTCGCGCACATTCGATCTTTTTTGGAACGATGGTTGGTCTGTTCCAATCGACCATTTGCGCGAGGCTCCGACCGAAGCTCAGCTGACCGAGGTCCGTTCCGAGCTGAACGCGCGCTTGGTTCCGGCGCGCGATACCTACAACCGGGCGGTCAATGATCCTTATTTCGCCCGCCTCAGCGATGGGCGCGAACCGATCTACGCCGGCCGCGCAACGATTGTGACGGACAACCCCGGCAAACTCAAGGTGCCGCTGTCGCAGGGTGAACGCACTTTGGCGGAAACCCTTCTGGGCCGCATGAAAAATGCCAGACATGATGTGCTGCTGCTGACACCTTATTTTGTACCCGAGGACTACGGCGCACAGCTGTTCGCCGACCTCGCCGCGCGCGGCGTGCGGGTCCGCATCGTCACCAACTCACTGGGATCTACCAACCACGCCTATGTACATGCAGGCTATCGCCGTCATCGTGCAGGCCTGCTCGACGCCGGAGTACAACTGTACGAGATTCGCCCTGACGCCTTGCAGGTGTTGGGTCTGGTGCCGCCGGGAGACCAGACTGGTCTGGTCATGCATACAAAGCTTGCGGTGATCGACGGGCAGGATGTGTTTGTCGGTTCGCTCAACTTCGATCCGCGCTCGATCAAACAAAACAGCGAATTTGGCGCCTTCATCGACAGCCTACCGCTTGCCAATCAGATGCTAACTGTCTTGGAAAAAGGACTGCCCAAATACACATATCGCCTTAGCAAAGGTCCTGAGGGAGCGCTGCAGTGGAACTATGACAATCCCGCTGCCGCTTCGACTACACAAAAGGAACCCGGTGCAACTGCGTGGAAGAATATCGTGGTGAGCATCACCGCCCTTCTCGGGGTCGAACTGCAGTTGTAGCCAGAGGGTCTTCATGCTGATGAGAGGCACGCTGATTACCGGTTGATCAGACGGCAGCTTTTCTGCTGAGCAAGTCTTCGTGATATGGTCATCGGTGCCGGTGTGCAGGATTGACCACCGTAAGATTTACATCGAAAGTTGGGGTTCCAAGGAAACGAAGCGGGCCATGGCAGTGGTCATTTTGGGCAAACGCATTCTGCCCGTTCGAGCAATAAAGCAATAAGTGAAAGCGGGTGGGAAATGCGTTTATATTGTATGTTTTCAGGGTGCGTGGCCGCATTGGCTGTCGCAACAGTCGCAACAGTCGCAACAGTCGCCACTGCTGGCTGTGGCACAGAGCCGGACGCCTGCGTGGTTCCTTCGGGCACTTATCACATTGAGTTGCCAAAATCGCCTGCCCCAGATCATCCGGCGATCCTATTCCTGCACGGTTACGGAAGCAGTGGCGCAGGGGCATTGCGCAACCGAGGTTTGGTGGATGCAGTATTGCGGCGCGGCTATGCGGTTATTGCACCGGACGGCTTACCACGGCCAGGGCGAAGCCGGAACGGATGGTCGTTTCACCCGCAGGGACTCAAGCAACGCGACGAAGTGGGCTTTCTTCAGGCGGTCAGGGATGATGCGGCGCAACGTTACGGGCTTAACCCCGATAATATGTTGTTGTCAGGCTTCTCCATTGGCGGGTCGATGACGTCTTATGTCGCCTGTGAAGCGCCAGACATCTTCGCGGCCTACGCGCCTGTTGCGGGCGGCTTCTGGCGACCCCATCCGGCAAACTGCGCCGGGTCAGTCAAACTTCTGCACACCCATGGGTGGAAAGACACGACCGTACCGCTTGAAGGACGGGTGTTGCGCGGGACCGACATGAATGACCCCGAAGCTTTCATGCAGGGCGATATCTTTGATACAATGGAAATTTGGCGGGCGGCCAACGGATGCCTTCAATTGCGCGGCGACAGTTTCATTGTGACGGACCAGTTTTGGCGCAGAAGCTGGCAAAGATGTACAGACGGCACTGCGCTGGAGCTGGCGCTGTTTCCCGGTGGTCACGGCGTGCCCAAAGGCTGGGCTGAAATGGCGCTTGATTGGTTCGAAGGGCTTTGACCGGATATCACAGCGTTTTATTCCGCGGCAAATAGCGTCGTTTCTGCCACGGCGCTTAGAACGCCGTGCATCCGCGCTCTTTGGTGTTTTGCGCGGGCCACAATGTGAGGTTCGCGCAATGTATGCGGGCTGTCCATCCGCCAGCCTCCACGTGCATGCCGGGCCAGGTTGAGCGCGCTGATTGCGGACAAGGGCACCGACAACAGCAGGCTCATCACGATGGGTGCCAGCCAAACCGATATCAGGCCTGCCAGTACACCTGCAGCGAGTACTGCGCCCAACAGCGTTTCGAACCAGTGAAACGCCAATAGTGTGCGCAGGGGATAGTGGCTGACGCCGCGTCTTTGCGGAACCCAGCCGTTGCCGCGACCGATTGCGGAACGCATGACCGCAAGCGTTTGTTGAACCATCAGGATTGGTGCGTAGGCAACAGACGTTGCAACCTCAAGCGCAAAAGCGGTCAGAAACGTTCGTGCTCCGCCAAATACGCGTTTGGATTTGGGCGATAATGCAATGATCAGAGCGCCGGTGATTTTTGGGGTCAGTAACATCGAATACATGATCAGCAAAAACACCATAGCATTGGTCTGACTGATATGCGGCCAATCGGGAAAAAGCGGATGGGTCTCACTGAAGTAGACTATGACGTTGGAGTCTGCGCCGTTGCCAAGCAGCGCCCAGACGATCAGCAGGATGAACCAGGCGGGTGACAAAAGATAGCTCACCGCGCCGTGAAACAAATGAAATCGAGATACCGGGTGAAAGCCTCGCGTGGCGAGCAGACGAAGGTGCTGCAAATTGCCGCGACACCACCGGCGGTCTCGCAATACATAATCAATCAGCGTCGGCGGCGTTTCTTCAAAGCTGCCGGTGACTCGGGGCAGGAACCTCACCCCCCAACCGGCGCGACGCATAAGCCCCGCCTCGACAAAATCATGTGACATGATCAGCTGTTTTTGGCCGCGCAGGCCGCGCAAATAGGGCAACCCCGCCGAGGCAGCAAAGGCACGTGTACGAATGATTGCGTTGTGGCCCCAGTAGTTGCCCTCGCGTTGGGCCCAAAGGGCCAGACCCTCGGCCAGCAACCAGCCATAGGCGATATTTGAGAACTGCTGGATGCGGGCGAACAGAGTCTCGGCCCCGATCAGTGTTGGAAAGGACTGAATCAGCCCAGCCGCCGGATCAGCAGCCAATTCGTCGGCCAACCGCTCAATCGCCTGCCCGCTCATCAGGCTGTCTGCGTCGAGCACCAACATTGCGTCGTAACGGGCGCCCCAACCGGTGATCCAGTCGACCAGATTGCCAACTTTCTTATCGGTGTTGATGGCGCGACGTCGGTAATACACGCTGAAACACGCGGGGGCCTGCGCCCGCAACGCAGCAAAGGCGGTTTCTTCCTGATCGGCGATAGCGTCATCCAGAGTGTCGCTCAGGATAAAGAGGTCGCAGGAGTGACGCGCCTTCTGGCGCGCCAGATCGTCCAACATGGCCGCAGCATTGCCAAAAACGTCCGCCGCAACCTCGTTGCAGATCGGAACAAGCAAGGCCAATTTGAGGGGCGCTGCCTGTTGGGGGGTCACTTCAGGTTCAGCCGGCGCGCGGAGCAGTCCTATCAGCCCTACAATCACGGTGCTGACTGACAGCGACACCCAGACAAACATGGCTCCGATTAGGAACAACAATCCATATTCAAGCCACGTCACGCCGGCCGTAGACAGCCAGCGATGAATGGCAAACAACAACGCTGCGGTGGCCATGAGGGCAGGAGCAAATACGCCGACGCGCCAAGCATTCGCTGGGCGTTCCAGTGCAAAAGTGGATCGCACACCTGAAGGTCGCCGCAAATCCTGCACCTGCATGTCCAGTGGTGCACCCGGCGGCATCATTACCGTTTTGCGGTCAAAAAGGGCTGTCATACCGTCCACCGGTAGAGCCAGACTTCGCTGAGCGCGGCGCCGTCCTTGCGAAGTTGCACGCGGAACTCGGCCAACTGGGCCTCTCCGGGCGTGAACGCAAATGCCAGGCGGGGGCCACCAGTCTCTGGGTTGCGTTGCAGTACACCATTTGTGACTTCGCCGGCGCTGACCCGGATCAGTTTGTCCACTTCGTCGAGGTTTTCGGGTACATCCGGCCCATCCTCAAAATCAATGGCGATGATAATGCTGCCTTTCAAATCGGCCCCAAACGCAGGGCGATCACCCATACGTGTGTTCAACACCCGCAGAGGCGCGTCCTGAAGATCGGGCTCAACGCCCCAATCCAACCGATAGTCAAATTTTGCCTCGCCGCCTTTTGGGATCGGCGTCGACGGACGCCAATACGCAACAATATTGTCGTAGATCTCAAGATCAGCAGGAATTTCGACCAGTGAAACAGAGCCGCGTCCCCAATCGCCACGTGGGGTGACCCATAGGCTGGGGCGGCGGTGGTAAAGCGCTTCAAGATCGGCGAAATCGCCAAAGCGGCGTTCCCGCTGCAGCAGACCAAATCCGCGCGGATTATTATCTGCAAATGCGCTGATCTGCAGTGTTCGCGGGTTTGCCAGTGGTCGCCAGATTGTCTCGCCACCACCATTGCGGAGCAGGAGCCCGTCGCTGTCATGCACAGCCGGCCTGAAGTCGGAAAACCGCTCGCGTATGGTTTCGTCAAACAAAAACATGGAGGTGAGCGGGCCGATACCCACATGGGTGAGGTCTGTACGTGCAAATATCTGAGCCTGCACGTCCATTTCAAGAACCGCACCATGGCGAATATCAAACCGATAGACGCCGGTGCAGCTTGGTCCGTCCAGTAGGGCATACATCACAAAGTCGCCCATTTCTGGTGCAGGCCGTTCGATCCAGTATTCAGTGAAATCAGGAAACTCTTCGCCGGACGGATCACCGGTGTTCAGTGCGAGCCCACGCGCGGATAAGCCATAGTTTTGTCCGTTTCCAATTCCGCGAAAGTAGCTCGCGCCCTGAAAAACCGCATATTCCTGAAATATGCCGGGTTCGTTCAATTCAGCGCGCAGGCGTAATCCGGAAAAACCCAACGTGTCATCAATCGGCAGATCGGGGAATTGATCTGTGGTGTCAAATACCGCCATGTCAAAAAGCACCGGGCGCGCCGTGGCACCTTCAATGACCGCCAGTTTCACCGGTTGCGGAAAGTAGAGACCCGGCGGGAAGACATCCACACGAACTGGCGCATCGGTCCCCTCAAACAACCCATTGCGGCTATCAAACCAGATTGAGCGATATTGATCATAGGTCAGATCAACCCAAGCCTGCGGAACCGTCGGGCGCGGTTTGTAATCGCGTGTCGCCATGGCCCGCGCCCGCGCAATCAAAGCATCATGTGAAAAGGGCTGGGCATCACCCAGTTGTAACCCGGGCTCTGCCGTAAAAGCTGCAGTGGGAACGACGGCCAGTGCCGCAAGGGATTTCAGGACGTCGCGCCGCAGCATCACGTCGTTCCTTTGGGTGATCGCCAGGGCTGGGATTTGAACCAGCCTGCGGTGTAAGCAGTTGCCACTAACACGCAAGCCCCCATAAGGTTCACCAGAAGAACGACGCCGGTTTCGCGCCCTATCACATCCATGGCAAAGCCCATGAGACGCGCTGTGAACATAGAGACCACAAAAACAGCCAGCGATTGCTGCCCAACCTTCAGGATCACAGCAAGACAGCGTTCCCAGATGCGCCCCAATGCGCTGTTGCCTGCCAGCAACCGATCACCCTTGTCGCCAGCTGCGACCCAGCACAGATAGGCCAGTGCTAGGAAATGCACATAGCGCAGCAATCCAAAGCTCGATTTGTCGATCAGGATTTTGTTCGCAAGGCGCCAGTCTTTCGCCCATTCAAAGCCGAATTCGCGCACGCCGATATTGGACAAAGGGATATTGGAAAGCACCAGAAAGACCGCGATCAGGATCATGGTCGTGTTTACGGGGGGCTTGGGCAGCCAGCCCCGCATAAAGGCAAAGCCGGTAAAAAAGATCAATTGCCAGCCGAAAGGATTAAAAAACCAATTGCGTTCAGTCCAGGGTTCGGCGGGCAAGCCTAGGTAATAGGCCTCAAGTCCTAGCGCCTGCATAAGACCCTTTTGGGCGAACAGCCAAGTAGAGAGAACAAAAGCCCCAACGAGCCATTTGTTGACATTTGATAGGGCCATGATCACAGGCATGATCATCAACACCACCATATACATCGGCAGAATGTCGAAATAATTGGGCACATAGCGCAGCGTCATGAAAGACAGCAGAATGTCCGGGTTGGTCCATTTCTCGCTTTCAACGAAAATTGGCCATAGGTTAAGCTGGCCCCAATAATTGCGGGTTCCGATCCCTGAATCGGTCAGCGCGACCGTCAGCGCCAGCGTGGCAAAAAACAGCCCCACATGTGCCCAATAGACCTGCCACACGCGAAATCCGACCCGAGCGGTTCCTAGACGCCAGCCCATTGTATCAAATCCGCGTCCAAACGCGATGGCACTGGCCATGCCTGAACAGAACACAAAAATTTCCGTCGCATCTGAAAACCCCCAACGGGCCGGAATCCAGCTTGTAAGGAAATTGCCCGGCGTATGGGCTATCAGTATGATGAACATCGCGAGGCCGCGAAAGAAATCAAGCCGCAGGTCACGCGTGCGCGCCGCACCTGCTGCCGCCCTCGAGGCGCGGGCCGGGCTTGGTGTCGCCATGTCGCTTGGGTCGGCCAAAGTCATTGCCATTCTTGTCCGTTACCTGAACGTAAGCTATTGCGCCGGAATGCGGTTGGCGTCCAGTCTTGCAGCATCCAGTGCAGAGAAACGGCTCGCGGCAAATGAATCTTCAGCGCCGCCTCGACGCACCAGACGATGTGTCAGAATCGCCTCAGTCTGTTCAAATTGACCCGCCCGCAGTCCTGCATCGATCGTCATGCGTTCAAACACATCGCGCTGGGCATGGCTACCACCAATGGACTGCATATTTGGTCGAGCGGCTGCCAGATTGTGAAATGCTTCGCTATATCGCCCCTCGGCAAAAGCGCTCAACCCGGTGGCAGCGGCCACGCCCGGATTTGCGGCGATCTGATGCATTTCACCGGGCATTTTTGCATCATGGCAAAAACGGGTAAGCAAAGACTGGGTGTTCGTTTTGCGATTGTCGCCTGACAGGGCGAGCATGTAATGCAAATCCGCAAAAACCAGACATCCATCATCTGTCCGATGTTGCGCGAAGTCGGCCAGTTCTGTCCAGCGGTCACCGACTGAAATACCCTCAAGTTCTAAGCGCATCAGCAGCGACGTAGCATTGGCGATATCGCGGTAATCATCGGTCTTGTCATGACGTATTTTCTGATCATAGAGATCCAGAACTCGCTCGGTTTCGCCGAGATCGAGATAGAGCAGGGCTTTGTGCCACCATACGTGATAGCGAAAGTTGTTGCAGTGCAGCCAAGCGCCTTCGTGGGCTTCGATCAGCTGTATGCCCCCGGCAGCCCGAGCGGTCATATCAAACACATGCGCAACAGCATGCAGGCCCCATGCATCATCTGGTGCGTGAACTAACCCTTTTAATCCCTGCCGTTCCGCAGCAACATATTCCCCTGCCTCCTCCAATGCAAAAGCATGGCAGCCAAGGGCATAACCCCGGCAAGGATGATCCTCTCCGTGTGCGGGCAGGACCGCCATTACCGATTGCAACATGCCGGGGCCATCTCCCAGTATGAACCGGATCGCATGGCTGACTTTCATCGACAGTGTATCGGCTGGGTTCTGCGCCAGAATCTTTTCCATTTCGGCGATGGCGCCGCTTGGTCGACCAGCTAACCAAACCTCAAGCGCGGAAATCCAACTGCGCTCGCGTGGCGTGCGTCCGGTAAGAGGAGCGGCGTTTCGGGCGGCCCTTAGTGCCTTGCGAGCGGTGTCGACTAGTTCTTTGCGCCCCATCATCATCGAAAACAAACCACGTGCGGCGTGACCCATGGCGAAGTCGGGTTCGCGGTCTAGCACAGCGCCAAGATGGGCTGGCGTGTCGGTTCCATGCGCCAGAAAGGCCAGAACCATCGCGTTCCAGTTTTCCAGCGCCTCCGCTGTATTCAGTGACACGTCACTATTGCAGATGTCCGTGGCCATTTGGGCCTCCTGACCATTAATTTCTAACGAGTAGATACTGCGTTTTCAGCATATGAACAGCGATGCGACCTGCGTCACACGTAAGCGTGATGTGATTGCGGTGCATCGTGAATTGGAGTGATGATTTTGGCGAAAAATCGCCAGTTTTATTGCGGCCTGCGCGGGGTTTAGGCGTCTCTGGGCCTGTTCGGCTCCACAATATTTCAGTGATGTCGCAACCGATTCCGGATGCTGCAGCCAGACAGCGCAGATGTCCTCACGACGGCCCCGGCGGGCCACGGGGCTTACGCGAGATCTTCGAGGCACGCCAAGCAGTGGCAATTGCCGACCCGATCAGGATGACCGAGAAAACCAAACTGGGGATCGACCGGTAACCTACTGCCGTCCCTAGTGATGGGCCGGTTTTTCAAATGCGGCCATCATAGGCGCCCCGTTCGATGATTGCCGCGATGACGGTGAATGTGTCCGACATCTGCGCAGCATCCAGCGCAATTTGAAGTTCGGCGCGATTGGTCACGGTATGCCCGTCTCCGCCGAATGCCGCGCCAATTGCTGCAAAATCATGGTGCCCGAAATCCACACCCTGATTGTTAAGTTTGCGCTGGCGCTGCTTCAACTCGATCAGGGCTAACGACGCATCAACGAAGACCACAAAAATTGTCTTCACACGTTGTTCGGCCGCTGTGCTCAGCTCTCCGGCGACCATCAGGAATCCAGCGTCGCCTGAAAAAGACACAACTGTGCGTTCGGGGTCTGCCATGCTCGCGCCCATTGCCAGTGGCAAGGCGCAGCCCATGGTGCATAGCGCCGACGATTGCATCAGGCTGCGAGGTTCATAACATTCCCACATCTGAGATAGCAAAATCCGGTGTGCGCCACTGTCAGCACTGGCAAGTACATTGCGCGGCAGGACGCGCTGACATTCATCGATGATTGCCGCCGGCCCCCAATCTTCATCATTGGGAAATGCCAGCGCCAGCGCGGCCTTGGTTGCTTCGATTTCACCGCCAACCCAGGTATCCAGTGGATCGATGCCATCGGACATAGCGGCAAGTGACGCCGTACAATCGGCGATGAAATTCACCGAAGCCTGATGCATATAGTGATGATTGGGCGCTGCGGTGATGTCGATGACCGGTACATCATCGCGATCCCACACATTCCGCCAGCCGGGGCGCATTTCGATTGGATCATAGCCAACACACAAAATCAGATCAGCGGCTTCCAAAAAAGGCAGCAGGTGCATGTCAGCCTTAGGCGAGAGGCCCGCCCCACCCATTGACAGAAGGTGATCTTCAGGCAGCAATCCCTTGGCTTTGTAGGTCGTGATCACAGGCACACCGTAGCGTTCTGAGAACGTCTTCAGCGCGGGCCCTGCGTTTTGATTGAGCGCGTCCACGCCGGCGATCATGAGCGGCCTTTTAGCGGACGCCAGCCAGTCGCGAGCGCGTTCCAGATCGCCAAACGCCGGGGCAACTGGCGAGGCGTCGGCACGGTAAGGCGGCGCATTGACTGAAACAGGGGCATCGGCGACCGAGATTGGCACGTCGATGTGCACGGGGCCAGGGCGGCCTTCGGTCGCGATTGCGACTGCCTTGTCTGCAATCACATGGGCTGCGCCTGCAGTCAGTGTGAACGTCGCCTTGGTGATTTCGCGGAACACTTGCGGTTGGTCCAGAACCTGATGGGTATAGGTCTGCGCTTCGTCCCTATCGACAGCACCCGTCACCACAATCATCGGCACCCGATCCTGCAGTGCATTGGCTACTACGTTGATTCCGTTCAACGCACCGGGGCCGATTGTTGCGACCAAAATCGCTGGTGCACCCGAACGGTGATGTACCCCTTCGGCCATAAAACCTGCGGCATTTTCATGTTTCGCCAGAATGAACCTGATGCCTGCCTTTTCAAAAGCATCGACTAACGTCAAAACTTCGCCGCCCGGCATACCAAAAGCAAAACGACATCCAGCGTCGTAGAGCCGCCGCGCAAGCGCATCTGCCGCGCGGATGGTTGGAGGATTGCTCACTTCTTGTCTCGCATCATCATGGCTGTCATCGCGTCATTTCCCATGTTGGTATAGGACTGTGCAACTCAAATTCACGTATGAAATGTTTCAACCTCGTCGCCCGCTGAAGAAGGAAGGGCAGAGAATGCACCACTCCTGCCTGACGAGTCGAGGCTGCAGCGGGGCAGAGGCCAGAATGTGGATCGATTGGGTGCACAGTCTTAGAACGCGGTTATGCATTCGACAAGATCGCACCTGACGTCCACCACGGACGCAGTTGGAGAGAATTTTGAAACCTGCGCGGGACGGTGCCTGCAATCGGACAGGCTACCGTTTCCGGTCGCGCCGGGCGCTCATCGGCTGAAACGCGACGCCGACATGTGCCTCGCAATAAGGTT
>RCNC010006561.1_pt1 | contig 10791 bp, 14 predicted proteins | sample 2041301 | NCBI WGS metagenome assembly RCNC01 (sample SAMN09708231, study PRJNA481090) | Marine sediment metagenome, whole genome shotgun sequencing project. | biome: marine sediment; feature: ocean; material: sediment; isolation source: Sewage treatment plant 13A marine sediment (STP13A) ... | reverse complement strand
CGACAAAATCTGTACCATTCGGGCCACCCACAGAACGATGCGAAAAATAGCCGCGTTGTTCCATATCGGCTGCATGGGCGACTGCTGCGCGCGTAAGCAACGTGTTGCTTCGCATCGACGACAAACCTTGGCTGGCCCGGAAATCATTCAGCTTATTGGTAAAATCGGCAGCAACAGGTGTTTGAACGCTTGCGTTTTGCGGCGTTATATCTGTCTGCGTTGGCGCAGATCCACAGGCTGCAACTGCAACCAAAATCAATGCTATAAATCCGGTTTTCATGGCGCGCCTCGTTTTGCTGTTAGGTTGTGACAACCATACCAACAAAAATGACAGAAATAGGACGGCGATTAGGCTTCGGCGAGTTTTCGCGCTAAATCGTTCTGACGCGTGATCGCCTTGCCCATATCGATGGATGTCATGCGGCCTTCGGCTACGATTTGCCGCCCCTCGACAAACAAGGCGTCAACCTTGGTTGGGCCCGCCAGCAACAAAGCCGCAGGATCCCAAGAGCCTGCGTTCTCGATGCCGTTGGCATCCCACACCGCAATATCAGCACGCATTCCGACAGCAATCTGACCGCAATCATCACGGCCCAGCACCTGCGCGCCGCCGCGAGTTGCTATCTCGAGCGCCTCACGGGCCGACATTGCATCAGCACCGCTTTGGACACGCTGCAACAGCATGACCTGACGTGCCTCGGCGGCCAAATTACCGATGTCATTGCTGGCAGACCCATCAACGCCCAAACCTACCTTAACGCCTGCGTCACGCATCGCGCGCACCGGCGCGATCCCCGACCCCAGCCTGCAATTGGAACAGGGACAATGGGCGACACCCGTGCGTGAGCGCGCAAAAAGATCGATTTCTTGTGCGTCCAGCTTCACACAATGCGCGTGCCAAACATCGTCACCTGTCCAGCCAAGATCTTCAGCATATTGTCCCGGACGACAGCCAAATTTCTCGAGCGAATAGGCGATGTCTTCGTCATTTTCAGCCAAATGCGTATGCATCATCACGCCCTTGTCGCGCGCCAAAAGCGCCGCATCCCGCATCAAATCGCGAGACACTGAAAACGGACTGCAAGGTGCCACGCCCACACGGACCATCGCGCCGGGGTTCGGGTCATGGAAAGCGTCGATGACCCGAATGCTGTCTTTCAGGATCGCGGCTTCGTTTTCGACCAGCGCATCTGGCGGCAAGCCACCATCGCTTTCACCGATGCTCATTGCGCCGCGCGTGGCGTGAAAGCGCATGCCTACTTCGTTTGCGGCAGCAATCGTGTCGTCCAATCGGGAGCCGTTGGGATAAAGATAGAGATGATCCGATGTCAGCGTACAGCCAGACAACGCCAATTCAGCTAGGCCAATCTGCGCCGAAACAAACATCTCTTCAGGACCAAAGCGCGCCCAAATCGGGTATAATCGCTGCAACCAGCCAAACAACAGCGCATCCTGCGCGCCCGGCACGGCACGGGTCAGCGTTTGGTAAAGGTGATGATGTGTGTTCACCAAGCCAGGCGTTACGATCTTGCCTTGCGCGTAGAAAACATCACATCCGTCCGTCGCAAGATCGTGCCCGACCGCGTCGATAACGCCATCTTTTATCAAGATGTCAGCGCCGTGTAATTCACGGCGCGTGTCGTCCATCGTAAGCATCACATCAGCGTTTTTGATCAATAATTTAGTCATCGACATACTCCTGCAAAATCACGAGGGCCTCGGCATGGATATCTGCATTCGCGGCCGCAATCACGCGGCCACCTTCATGCGCAGGCCCACCTTGCCAATCGGTTACAATTCCGCCCGCCGCTTGGATCACTGCAATGGGGGCTTGGATATCGTAAGCGTTCAGCCCCGCCTCGATCACCAGATCGACCTGACCCGCAGCCAACAGGGCGTAGGCATAGCAATCCATGCCGTAGCGGGTCAGTTGCGCCTGTGCGGCCACAGCGTGAAAGGCACGGCCCTCGATATCCGTGCCAACTTCGGGAAATGTGGTTAGCACTGTCGCGTCGCACAGCTTGCGCGCCAGACGTGTACCGAGTGTGGATCGCCCCATTGGGCCATCCACCGTTGCGATGCCAAAGCCACCGACGAAACGTTCTTGAATATACGGTTGATCAATAATTCCGAAAATGGGGCCTGTCGCGTCAGCAATCGCGATCAAAATACCCCACGTGGGTGTGCCGCTGATGTAGCCACGCGTCCCATCAATGGGGTCAAGGACCCAAGTCAGGCCGGAGGTCCCCGCCTGATGGCCAAATTCCTCTCCGAAGATACCATCATCGGGGCGTAATTCGGCGAGCACTGCGCGCATGGTTTTTTCAGCATCGCGATCAGCCACAGTGACCGGATCAAATCCTGCGCTGTCTTTATTGTCAGTCGCCAAGCCCGCTGCGCGGAAATGCGCCAATGTGACTGGTCTGGCCGCATCAGCAAGCGCGTGGGCGACGCCAACCAACTCCGCTTGGGTTGTTTTATCAAAAGGCATGATCAAGTCCTCGCGCAGCTCCGCATCTACCATTGGCGGTAGCGCGGCGCGGCACAAGAGGTCAAGCGCGCTAAGCGGCTTCGCTAAGTACGCGGGCCAAGTCGAACAAACGACGGCGCTGGTTTTCTGGAATTGCGTAATAAGACCGCAGCAATTCGAGCGCTTCTTTGTCGGTCAGGATATCGCCCGGCATGTCAGATGTGCTCGCAGTTCTGGGGGCATCGTCGCTGATCCCTTCGAAGAAGAAAGAAATCTCTACATTCAGGACCTTAGAAATATCCCACAAGCGTGATGCGCTGACGCGGTTCATGCCTGTTTCGTACTTTTGGATCTGCTGAAACTTGATCCCGACGGCTTCTCCAAGCTGCTGCTGTGTCGTGCCATTCATCCAACGACGATGGCGGATACGCTTGCCAACGTGGACGTCAACTGGGTGTTTCATTGTTTCTTCCTCACAATCAATAAGCCTGTCCAAGATAGAACTCGCGCATTTTTCGCGGAACGTCGCTTCCGGTTTAGGCGATCCTCACTCTTCACAGGTAGACCAAGACAACAATAGCACAAAACACGCAACGGTTGCAGCCCGCGTCCTAACCTTAAGGACAGGTTCTACCCCTCACTTTCTTTAAAACGGCAAGAATTACCCCTCTTTTTCTATCGTCCATTTCTGCCATAGTAGGTGTAAAGAACCCCTTAATTCTAAAGGAACAGCAAGCCATGCGCGCCTTCCAAGTGACCACTTTCGATCAACCAGCCATGATAATTCAATGTCCGGACCCTGCCCCTGCGGCAGGCGAAGTCTTGCTGGATATTGCAGCCTGTGGGCTGAATTTCGCTGATCTGCTGATGGCAAAGGGCAGTTATCAAGACACACCTCCGCCGCCCTTCACCCTCGGGATGGAGGTTTGCGGCACGGTTATCGCCCATGGTCCCGATGTCGACGCCCCCGCGATAGGTACACGTGTAGCGGTCTTTGGCGGACAAGGCGGCATGGCCGACAAGGGCGTGTTCCCTGCCGCTCTATGTAGAGCAGTCCCTGACACGATGGATGACGCGACCGCCGCCGGATTTATGGTCGCGTATGGCACCTCGCATCTTGCGTTGACGCGGCGCGCCCAATTGCAAAAGGGTGAAACGCTTTTGGTTCTGGGGGCAGCTGGCGGCGTTGGCTTGACGGCTGTCGAAATCGGTAAAGCGATGGGTGCCACTGTGATCGCAGTGGCACGCGGAGCGGATAAGCTGGCAATTGCAAAATCTGCAGGGGCCGATTACCTGATCGACAGTTCTACCCAAGATATCAAAGCCGAAGTCAAAGCGCTTGGCGGTGCGGATGTCGTCTATGACCCCGTTGGAGGCGATACCTTCAAGGCCGCTCTTGGGGCCTGCAACCGCGAAGCGCGGGTGATCGTGATTGGTTTTGCGAGTGGCGATGTTCCGCAAATCCCGGCGAATATTATCTTGGTCAAGAACATTACGGTGATTGGCTTTTATTGGGGTGGCTATCTCAAGTTCAACGCCACGGCCCTGACCGAAAGCCTTGCAGAGTTGATGGCATGGCATGCCGAAGGACGACTGCGCCCGCATATCAGCCATAAAATCCCGCTCTCCGATGCCGCCGATGCGCTGGAATTAATGCGCAGCCGCAAATCGACAGGCAAAGTCGTCGTTATGCCGTGACCAACTGCGGCATGACGGGCGGTGATGCGTAGCAACGCTGAATGATATCTGCCATTGCCGCACTTGGGTGATCTTCGGGTTTCAGAACGTAAAGATTGATATTTTGCGACTTCAACGCCGGCAAAAGGCCACCGTGATCAATGACTTCTGTATGAGGCGGCAGACTGCCCTTCAGTGCGACATGCACTGCGAGATCAGCGCTGACTGCCGCCTCGACTGCGTTGTCCATTTCCGAATCGACCGACATATGCCAATTAATGCCGTCCTCGTTCAGCGCTTGCAGCACACCACTTCGGAAAATGCAGTTGGTGCAAAAGGCGATGGGCAATGGTTGTTTGCGCCAAGACTGCCCGTCAATCGCACCAATCCACTGCAACGGCAGCTGCACCAATGCACGCCCACCAGAGCCGCAAGTTTCTTCGGTGGTCAGAATCAAATCAACCTCGCCCCGGCCGAACATGCTCAGTAATTTGCGTGTTGGCGCAGAAATCAGACGAACCTGCATGCGTGGAAATTCAGCTGCGAACCGCTTAAGTACCGCAGGCACGACGGGATAGATGATGTCATGGGGCACACCGAGTTTCAGCTCTCCCTCGAACTCTGTCGCGGTCAGACGGTTCAGAACCTCATCATTGATTTTCAGCATATTGCGCGCGTAGCCCAACAGTTGTTCACCCGCAGGTGTCAGCCCGATAGTCCGCGCAGAGCGATCCAAAAGCGCAAGGTTTAACGATTCCTCTAACCGCTTAAGCTGCATCGAGACCGCCGATTGCGTCAGGTTCAAAATACCCGCCGCACGGGTAACACCACCTGCATCAGCGACCGCCACAAAAGAGCGCAGTGCAGTCATATCCAAATTTCGCGCCATATCACAATCCTTGATATCAAAATTCAATAACATTCATTTTCATTATGTATGCAGCTGCCCTATCTATCAAGTATCAAAATATGAAACGCCCCATACATCACGAAAGGGAATGTTATGAGCCTCTCCTTAGAGAACACTCAAGTCCGGTCCACTTGCCAACCAAAGCGCATGTCATTGCGCACACGGGTCGGCCATTTCTTTGCCCTCGCACATCAGCGCCGCCAGCTCGCTGCACTTGACGCTCATATCCTTTGCGATATCGGTGTAAGCCGTGAACAGGCCGTAACTGAAAGCCGGAAACTTTCTTGGAATGCCCCACACCACTGGCAACAATAGCCGCAATTTCGGGTTGCCTGCGACATTCCCGCTCAAAACGATCAGAAATACGGCCATAGGGCCACTCTGGCCTTGAAATGCGGCCGATCCCTGCCAATATCTTAGACAAGGATACCGCTTTACGGTGCCGCTGTTTATTTTGGAGGTCTCAATGGCTCAATTTGATACAATTAGAACGGTCGGCGGCGTACGCACGGCTGAAATCGATGCGGGACTGCGCGCCCACATGAACAAGGTCTACGGCACAATGTCCGTGGGCATGTTGCTGACATTTGCGGTCGCTTGGGCTGTAGGCACATCGCCTGCGCTGCTGGGTTTGTTCCGCAATCCCGTCACACTCGCACCAAACATGCTGGGCTGGATCGTGATGTTCGCACCGCTCGCCATGGTTTTTGGCTTCGGCGCAATGATTAACCGCTTTTCTGCGGCAGCAGCACAAACATTTTTCTACGCATTCGCATCCGTTATGGGTCTGTCGATGGCGTGGATCTTTGTGGCCTTCACAGGCTTTTCGATTGCACAGGTCTTTTTGATTACATCAATCGCGTTCGCAGGTCTTAGCCTCTACGGCTACACCACGAAGAAAGACATTTCTGGTTGGGGCACATTCCTGATCATGGGTGTGATTGGTCTGGTTGTCGCGATGATCGTCAACATCTTCTTGCAGTCCCCTGCAATCATGTTTGCGATCTCAATCCTAGGTGTGTTGATCTTTGCAGGTCTGACAGCCTACGACACGCAGAAGATCAAGAACGAGTACGTGGCACACGCCGCATCTGCTGACAAAGAATGGTTGGCAAAAGCTGCGATTATGGGTGCGTTGAACCTGTACCTCGACTTTATCAACATGTTCATGTTCTTGCTGCAATTGTTCGGCAGCCGCGAATAGAAATTGAATAACTCTAGTGATTGGGGGCTGATGGCAACATCAGCCCCTTTTTCGTTTGTGAAAGTGAAATTCCGACCATGACGTTAACCATTACTTCCTTCACTGCCGTCCTTGCTGGTCTGCTTATCCTGATGCTGACTTCAAAGGTTATCCAGCTGCGCAGGCGCGACGGGGTAGTCTTGGGCGACAACAACGACCGCCCGCTGACAAAGGCCATCAGAGGCCATGCCAACGCGGTTGAGCAGCTGCCGATCGCCCTGATCCTGATGGGCCTGTCAGAGGCACAGGGCGCCGCTGCGCCCGCCCTTCTTGGCGCGGCAATCCTGCTTATCGTTGGGCGCATCATGCACGCCATCTATTTTGCGATCGACGGCACACATTGGCGGCTGCGCATGTACGGGATGATGCTGACGTTGATTGCACAAATCGCGTTGATCGTGATTCTGGCGGCGACCTTGCTAGGCTGACCCCTTAAAACGCAAAAGGCCGCGCTAATGCGCGGCCAAATCACTTGCAGTCAGGCGATCAATTACTTGATCTTGCCTTCCTTATATTCCACGTGCTTGCGCACAACTGGATCGTACTTATTAACGACCATTTTTTCAGTCATTGTACGTGCATTCTTTTTGGTGACGTAGAAATGCCCGGTACCCGCAGTGGAGTTCAGGCGGATTTTGATGGTGGTAGGCTTCGCCATGGCTCATCTCTCCTCGTTGCGGGCCGCATGCGGCACATCGCGTGAATAACATTGAAGCTGCCTTTTACCCTCGCGGGGGGCCGAGTCAACCGTAAACCCACGTTTATACGTGGGGAATATGCGCGGACGGCCTATAAGCCGGATTTTGTCCACTGTAGTTGCCCACAGATGGATGACCATTCATGCCCTCTAGCTGCCAACCCGGACCGTCTGGGGTTCAAGCATCCCCGTCTTGCGACGCGAGGTCCCTATTTGGCATTGCTCCCGGTGGGGCTTGCCGTGCCGCTTACGTTGCCGCTCGCGCGGTGGGCTCTTACCCCACCGTTTCACCTTTTCCTGCGCTTTGACGAATGCGCACCATAGATGCGACGCAGGTAGTCTGTTCTCTGTGGCGCTGTCCCTAGGGTTACCCCCGCCGGGCGTTACCCGGCACCGTGCTTTTTGGAGTCCGGACTTTCCTCGACATTGCTGCCGCAGTCATCCAGCCATCCGCGCAAAAATGCAGTTAGGCGACAGCCGCGTTCACGTCAACGGGAAAGCGTGTGGCAAGGTCAGTGATCATCGCAAGATCAACGGCATCAAGCGGGCCGGCATGGCGCGGTCGAAAGCGTAAACGAAAAGTTGCCAGCATCAGTTCTGGATCATCTGTTGCAGTATATCCAAAGGTTGCCATGGCTGCTGCGAAACGGGCAGCGTCGACATCTAGGGGCAGTTCTTGGGCCTGAGGCCAAACCGACAGCCCTTCGCGCGCCAGCCTGCGCCAATCAAACCGCGGTCCAGGATCAATCTTGCGACCGGGTGCCATGTCGGAATGCCCAATCACACGCTCTGGTCGCACAGCCCAGCGCGCATTGATACCTTTTAGCAAATCCGTCAGCGCATCCATCTGAGCTGCTGCAAATGGGGCAAAGCCTGTGTTCGACAGCTCAATCCCGATTGAGCGGCTGTTCACGTCTAAGGTTGCACCCCATTGTCCTGCACCTGCATGCCAAGCACGCATTGCCTCTGGGACTAGCGACAGAACTTCACCGTCTTCAGCAATCAGATAGTGTGCCGAAACTTCGTTGTCAGGGTTGCACAATGTATCTGCGGCCGCACTGGCGGACATCATCGCAGTATAGTGGATCACGACCAGATCGGGCTTAGCGCCCTCCCGACGTGGCCCGCAATTGGGCGAAGATCGCGTTGTCAGCCTCAGTTGCTGAACGTCAGGATGAAAGGTGCAGGATCCCAACCGCAGGCAAAGCCGTCGCCATCGGGGTCAATACCGCGACGGTCACGGTCAGGTCCACCGCGCGAAAGGAAATCACGCTGCGCATCATCAGGCGTGCTATAGCCAGCACAGTTCCGGCGGAACCGCCCGCCACCAGACAAGAGCGATCGGCTGTACCATTCCTGCCCAAGTATATTGGGGGCGCTTAGCGCATATTCAACGATATCAGGGCCAACATTGCGCGGGCGCTGCGGCACCTCGGTTGGGGCGACTTGTTGGCGCACTGCGGCTTGTGCTGCACGACGCTCTGCATCGCTTTCGATGGTTTCACGGCCAGCGACCGCGTCAAAATTCTGCTCGTCGGACAGGCCAGTGGAATTTGCCAGCTCCGGCGCGGGATTGCTGGGGGATGCGTCCAAACCTTGCGTGCGCAATGGATCAGCGCCCAGATTGGCGGGCAAGGCTGGTTGCGCACTTTGTCCAATGCCAGCTGCAGCAAGTTCAGCGCCCGCAATTGCAGATGTTCCACCAGAACGCAGGAATGGCGCTTGCGACGGGATCGAATTCACCTGCGGCGGCGGCACAATACTGCCGACCGATGCGGACAACTGCGCCTCGCGCAGCGCGCGGTTCGCCGCGTCATCGAACCCGACACCGCGTTCCGTTGGAACCACGACCGGTGAACACGCGGCAAGAACCAGCGCTGTGACTGAAATAAAAACGCCTGATTTTATCATTACCATACCTGCTTCACTGCTTTTATTAATAAAAAGCCTACCACCACTTTGTAGGTTTGGCCACAAATCCAGCCGACTGCTCAAGGCTATAGGCTACATTCAGCAATTCGCCCTCTTCCCAAGGACGGCCAATCAATTGCAGCCCCAGTGGCAGGCCTTGTGCATCCTGCCCAATCGGTACCGCAATCCCTGGCAAACCAGCCAAGTTGACTGTCACAGTGAACACATCATTCAGATACATCTGGATGGGATCGGCGTTCGTCATTTCGCCCAATCCAAAGGCCGCTGACGGTGTGGCGGGCGTCAAAATCGCATCAACACCGTCTGCAAACACCCTGTCAAAGTCTTGCTTGATCAACGCGCGCACACGCCGTGCACGGTTATAATAAGCGTCATAGAAGCCTGCAGACAGCACATATGTGCCAACCATAACGCGACGCTGCACCTCTGGACCGAAACCTTCGGCGCGGGTTTTTTCGTACATCTCTGTGATGCCGTCCCCTGCGGCGAGTGTCGCACGGTGGCCAAAACGGACACCATCATAGCGCGCAAGGTTCGATGACGCCTCTGCGGGCGCGATCACATAGTAGGCAGGCAAGGCATACTTGGTGTGCGGCAGCGTGATCTCAACGACCTTGGCGCCCGCATCTTTCAGCATCGTTGTGCCGTCTTCCCACAGTTTGCCAATCTCGGCAGGCATACCGTCCATGCGGTATTCTTTGGGGATACCGATGGTCTTGCCCCGAATATCGCCTGTCAGGGCCGCCTCAAAATCAGGCACAGCCAAATCAGCGCTCGTGCTATCAAGCGGATCATGGCCAGACATCGCACCCAGCATGATTGCCGCGTCGCGCACGTCTTTGGTCATAGGGCCCGCTTGATCCAATGAAGATGCAAAAGCCACAATGCCCCAGCGCGAAACACGACCATAAGTCGGCTTAAGACCTGTGATGCCAACAAATGCAGCAGGCTGGCGAATTGACCCGCCTGTATCTGTCCCCGTTGCGGCCAGACATAGATCAGCGGCTACAGCGCTGGCCGATCCACCAGATGACCCACCGGGCGTCAGCGGGGCATCATCGCCCGCGCGCTTCCACGGGTTCACTGCGTTGCCGTAAACGGACGTCTCGTTTGACGACCCCATAGCGAACTCATCCATGTTGAGCTTGCCCAACATAACAGCGCCTGAGCCAAACAATTTCGCGGTGATCGTGCTTTCGTATTCAGGCTTAAAGCCTTCAAGGATACGCGACGCAGCCTGCGACGGCACGCCTTTGGTACAAAACAGGTCTTTGATACCCAGCGGGATGCCGCACATATCAGGGGCGTCGCCTGCCTTGATGCGCACATCAGCAGCGGCGGCCTGATCTTTTGCGATGTCGGGCGTATGGTGCACGAAAGCGCCTAGTGCGTCTGCATCTGCGATGGCACTAAGGCAATCTGCAGTGATTTCAGCACTCGAAGTTTCGCCTTTGCGCATCGCATTACGGGCGCCAGCGATAGTCAGTTTGGATAGCTCAGTCATTATTCAACTACCTTTGGCACGGCAAAAAAGCCTTCGCGGGAATCAGGGGCATTCTTGAGCACAGCCTCTTGCTGGTTCCCATCCGTCACAACGTCAGTGCGACGCTTCAAACGCTGTGGCGTGACAGATGTCATCGGCTCAATGCCTTCAACATCCACTTCGTTAAGCTGCTCAATAAAGCCCAAAATTGCGCTGAACTCTGAGGCCAGCGCAGGCAGTGCGTCGTCTTCCACCTTGATGCGGGCCAATTTGGCCACGCGGCGGGCTGTTTCGATGTCGATCGACATGGACAAACTCTCCGATAAAACTTTTCTCGCGTTTACCGCGCAGCGGGGCCAGTCGCAAGCATATGGCGCGT
>RCNC010003171.1_pt1 | contig 10791 bp, 10 predicted proteins | sample 2041301 | NCBI WGS metagenome assembly RCNC01 (sample SAMN09708231, study PRJNA481090) | Marine sediment metagenome, whole genome shotgun sequencing project. | biome: marine sediment; feature: ocean; material: sediment; isolation source: Sewage treatment plant 13A marine sediment (STP13A) ... | reverse complement strand
GGCTCGATTCATTGACAACTTGACACGCTGCTGTGAAGCACGTAGTTAACCGCGGCATCGTCCGCGGTTTTTTATTTTTGGGTAACGCTATATATGGCTAAGAATCTCGTCATCGTCGAATCGCCAGCCAAGGCGAAAACCATCGAGAAGTATCTGGGTAAGGACTTCGAAGTCCTTGCATCGTACGGGCACGTCCGTGACCTGGTGCCGAAAGAAGGCGCCGTCGATACCGAAAACGGTTTCGGCATGAAGTACCAAATCATTGAGCGCAATGAGAAGCACGTTAAGGCGATCATGCGCTCGCTAAAGAAAGCAGATGCCTTATACCTCGCAACTGATCCCGATCGCGAAGGTGAGGCCATATCCTGGCATTTGGTTGAGTTGCTCAAAGAAAAGAAAGCTCTGGATAACAAAGACGTGCATCGCGTCGTCTTTCATGAAATTACCAAAACAGCTGTAAAGGACGCGGTCGCGAATCCACGCGGCATTTCCACAGATCTCGTCGGTGCACAGCAAGCTCGCCGCGCGCTCGACTATCTGGTTGGATTCAATCTTTCGCCATTGCTGTGGAAGAAGGTTCAACGCGGACTGTCGGCCGGCCGCGTGCAAAGCCCCGCATTGCGAATGATTGTTGAACGCGAGCTCGAAATAGAAGCGTTCACGCCGCGCGAGTACTGGAGCATCGAGGCTGACGTCAGTAAGCAGGAACAACCATTTCTTTCGCGCCTCGTGTCGTATAAAGGCGAGAAAGTCGAACAGTTTAGTTTCGAGAACGAAACGACAGCCCGCGAGGTCGAAAAGACCGTTGTCGAGGCCGCCGCCGGGGAACTCACCGCGGTAAGCATCAGCAAGAAACAACGCCGTCGCAATCCGACGGCACCGTTCACGACCTCAACATTGCAACAGGAATCGTCGCGCAAGCTTGGATTTAATACGCAGTGGACCATGCGCGTTGCACAGAAGTTGTACGAAGGCATCGAGATCCCGGGTGAAGGTCAGGTCGGATTGATTTCCTACATGCGTACTGACTCTGTAACGCTCGCCGACGTGGCCGTTGCTGAAATTCGCGAACTCATTGCCGAGCGCTATGGCGCAGAGAATGTTCCTGACGAGCCGCGCAAGTTCAAAACCAAGGCTAAGAACGCGCAAGAGGCGCATGAGGCCATTCGACCGACGTCTGTGCGCCACACACCTGAGTCGCTGAAGGATTCGCTGGACGAAGATCAGTTTCGCCTCTACTCACTCATCTGGAAGCGCACGATGGCTTGTCAGATGGTGCCCGCGGTATTCGACACTGTCGCGATCGAGTTGGCGGCGGGGGATCAGGACGCAGGACATCGCTTCCGCGCTAACGGTTCCGTAATGGTCGAGCCGGGCTTTATGGCCGTATACAAAGAAAGCCAGGACGACGGAGCGAAGGACGATGACGGCGATCGACTGCTGCCGGAGGTTCTTGAAGGCGATGTCATCAAACTCGACGAGTTGCGCGCGGATCAGCATTTCACCGACCCACCACCGCGGTTTACGGAAGCCAGCCTGGTTAAGACGCTGGAAGAATATGGCATTGGCCGTCCGTCGACCTACGCGAGCATCATTGCGACGCTCAAGAATCGTGAATACGTCGAAATAGATAGCAAACGCTTCTACCCGACGGACATTGCACGCATCGTCATTGGCTTTTTAACCGAACACTTCATGCAGTACGTCGACTACGACTTCACGGCAAACCTTGAAGACGAACTGGATGCCGTTTCGCTCGGCGAGAAAGACTGGGTTCCGGTACTGGCAGAATTCTGGACGCCGTTTAAAGAGCTCTGCGTCGACAAAGAAGAGTCGGTCAGTCGCGAGCAGGTGGCACAAGCGCGTGAACTCGGCGTACACCCGAAGAGCGGCAAACCGATGTCGGTACGCATGGGTCGCTACGGACCGTTCGTACAGATCGGCACCAAGGACGACGAAGACAAACCGAAGTTTGCTGGCCTGCGCAAGGGCCAGAAGATGAGCGACATCACGATGGAAGATGCGCTCGAACTCTTCAAACTGCCGCGCAAGCTGGGCGAAACGGAAGACGGCCTGCCGATATCTGCCAGCGTCGGCCGCTTTGGCCCCTATGTTCGCTATGGCGATAAATATGTGTCGATGAAGGAAGACGACCCGTACACCGTTGAGTTGCCACGTGCGCTCGAGCTTATCGAAGCCAAGAAGATTGAGGACGCGAATCGCCTCATCCTCGACTTCGAAGAACACGGAATTCAGGTTTTGAACGGCCGCTACGGTCCGTACATCACCAACAAAGAAAAGAACGCGCGCGTGCCGAAAGACCGCGAGCCGAAATCGTTGACGCTCGAGGAGTGCATCGAGTTGCTGGCCGCCGCACCAGTACGCGGCAAACGCGGCAAGAAAAAGGCCAAAAAGAAGACGGCTGAGAAAAAACCCGCGAAGAAAAAAACCAAGAAAAAGGCTAAAAAGAAAGCCAAGAAGAAGGTCACCAAGAAGAAGGCCAAGAAAAAGGTCGCTAAGAAAACTGAGGAATAGGTCGCCGGAATGACTCAGTTCATCCCCCGAGCTACTGACGCCCTGCTCGGTGGAGGTGTAATCACCTGTCCCACCGAAGGCGTGTTCGGCCTGAGTTGCATGCCGGATAACTCAGCCGCCCTGCTGCGACTGCTTGAGATCAAGCAAAGAGATCCCGCGAAGGGGCTCATCCTGATCGCCGCATCGAAACAGCAGCTGCGCGACTGGATTGCGATACCGCCCGAGAGTATTCCCGACCCGCTGCCCGATCAGGCAATCACCTGGATCGTTCCCGCTGCAGAAGGCGTGTCGGAGCTGGTGCGGGGCGAGCATTCTAGTGTCGCGGTGCGCATTACGATTAATCCAATAGCTCGCTCACTTTGCGAGGCCGTTAATTCTCCTTTGATTTCATCCAGCGCCAATCTGGCGGGCGAGGAAACGGTTAGCGACAGCAATGCTCTGCAACGCAAGTTTGTCGGGCGTGTAGACTACGTCGTGCCCGGTGAATGCGGGCCCGCAACCGGACCTTCCGAAATAATAGACCTGAAATCAGGCAAGAAGCTGCGATAACACGATGAATGAACTCGATCAGGTAAAGGACTATCTGCAGTCGCTGCAGAGCCGCATAGTCGCGGAACTGGAACAACTGGATGGCAAGCAAACGTTTCAACGCGACGCCTGGCAGCGCCCCGCCGGCGGTGGCGGCCTGAGCTGCATTCTAAGTGATGGCGACGTCTTCGAGCAGGCCGGTGTTGGATTTTCGCATGTATTCGGCAAAGAACTGCCGCCCTCTGCAACCAAAGCACGGCCGGATCTCGCTGGCCAGAGCTTTCAGGCAGTTGGCGTGTCGCTGGTGATTCATCCAAAGAACCCCTATGTGCCGACCACGCACGCAAACTTTCGCTACTTCTCGGCAGGAAACCCGGACGCCGGACCTACTGCCTGGTGGTTTGGTGGCGGCTTTGACCTGACTCCGTACTACCCGTTTCCCGAAGACGTAGTGCATTGGCATCAGGTCGCGAAAGACGCGTGCGAACCGTTCGGCGATGACGTGTACGCGCGCTACAAGAAATGGTGTGACGAGTATTTTTATCTGAAACATCGCGACGAAACGCGTGGTGTCGGCGGCTTGTTCTTCGATGATGTCAACGAAGCGGGCTTTGAGAAGAGCTTTGAGTTCCTGCGCTCAGCCGGCGACAGCTTCTTGCCTGCGTACGCGCCCATCGTCAAGAGTCGTAGCAAGCATCGCTTCGGCGAGCGGCAGCGCGAGTTTCAACTCTACCGCCGTGGCCGCTACGTTGAGTTCAACCTCATTTATGATCGTGGCACGATTTTCGGTTTGCAGTCCGGAGGGCGTACCGAGTCCATTTTGATGTCTCTGCCGCCGCGAGTGCGCTGGGAGTACAACTGGCAACCGGAGGCAGGCTCCGCTGAGGAAAAACTGTATACCGACTATCTGCGCCCCAGAGACTGGCTGGCCGGGGATTCTCAATGAGTAACGACGCACTGCGTCCTTTTCATCTGGCAGTTCCGGTTACTGACCTTGATGCGGCGAACGCGTTCTATTGCGGCACGCTCGGTTGTGACAAGGGCCGAACCGATAAGCGCTGGATCGACCTCGATTTTTTCGGCCACCAGGTTACTCTGCATCTGGTCGCTGACAGCGACGATACGGCCGTCACCAACCCGGTCGACGGCGACCATGTTCCGTCGCGGCACTTCGGAATCGTTCTCGACATGCCGGACTGGCAGTCGCTGGCCGACAAATTGCAGGCGGCTGATATCGAATTTCTCATTTCGCCGCGGATAAGATTTGCAGGGGAAATCGGCGAGCAAGCGACGATGTTTTTCTTCGACCCTGCCGGTAACGCCTTGGAATTCAAAAGCTTTACTGATCCGGAGCAACTTTTCGCCCATTAAAGGCATTCCCGTCACGGTTCTCTTTTTCAGGCTCGAATGGTAACGTCGAACGATGTCATGGATCGAAGAAATAGACGTCACTGAAGCTGACGGGAAGCTGGCGGCAATCTATGCCGAGCTAATCAAGAAACGCGGCAAGGTTGCCAACATCCTGCAGGTGCACAGCCTGAACCCAGAAGCCATGTCGAATCACGCCGACCTGTACATGACGCTCATGTTTGGCAAGTCGGGATTGAGTCGAGCTGAGCGCGAGGCAATCGCGGTCGTCGTTTCAGCGACCAACGAGTGTCCGTACTGCGTCAGCCATCATGCCGAAGCGTTGCAGCGTTACGTCAAAGACGACGTGCTCAAAATGCTTATGGAAGCCGACGGGCTGGAAACGTTGGAACCTCGGCTGAGCAATATTGTTCGTCACGCTGAGAAACTAACCTCGGCGCCCGGCGCTATGACAGAAAGCGACCTGGGCGAGCTACGCGCTGTAGGACTGAGTGACCAGGACATTCTCGACATGACCCTGATCGTCGCATATTTCAACTTCGTCAATCGCATCGCTCTTGGCCTCGGCGTAGATTTTTCTGCCGACGAAATCGCTGGTTACAAGAACGACCAATGAATGTACTGCGACTAGCGACGCTGCTCTTATTGCTTGCCGGCACGGCTAGTGCTGATGTGACATCAGAGCTGCGCAACGCTGGTAGTCTCGGCGCCATAAGACTGTCTGGCAGCGAAGAGCCAGCGACGCGCAAAGTTTATATCGTGCAACTGAGCGAGCCGTCTGCTGCAGAATTCGACGCAAAAACGCGGCCGCTGGCGTCCAAGACCGGCGCATCACGCACGCGTTTCAACAAGTCCAGCCCAGGCGTCCAGGCCTATGCCGCACGTCTTGCCGCAGATCAGGACAAGGCATTGCAAAAAGCGGGGCCGGATGCAGAATTGATCTACCGCTATCAGTACGGCTTGAACGGTTTCGCTGCACGCATGCACCCATCGCAGGCGCACAAGCTTGCGGCGCTGCCCGAGGTACTGCAGGTCTGGGAAGACGAAATCCGACCATTGACCACCGATCGCAGTGTTGCGTTTCTCGGTCTTTTTGAGCCTAAAACAGGTTTGCGCGGTACGCCCGGACTCGATGGCGACGGCATAGTCATAGCGATGATTGACAGCGGTATCGCACCGGAGCACCCGGCACTGCAAGACACACGCGAGGCCGACCGACCAAGCATGTGCCTGAGCACCTGGGCGGAAAATACATTTCTCGGCCAGTGGCTATGTCACCGCTTTGAGAAACGTGATGACGAAATCCTGTTTACACCACTCGAAGACTGGACCGGCGAATGTCAGGTCGGTGAAGGATTCGAAGCAACGGATTGCAATAACAAGATTATCGGCGCGCGCTATTTCTCCGCTGGCGCCGAGGCGAGCGGCCCTATCGACGCGGGCGAAATCATGTCGGCACGTGACGTTGACGGGCATGGCACGCATACAGCAACCACGGCTGCGGGTAATCGAGTCAAGGCTTCAATATTCAATACCTTCATAGGACGCATCGAAGGTGTCGCCCCCGGAGCGCGAATTTCAGTTTATAAAGCCTGTTGGCTGCGCCCCGGTGACTCGCGCGCCAGCTGCAACACTTCAGATCTTGCCAATGCTATTGATGCGGCCGTCGCAGACGGTGTCGACATCATCAATTACTCGGTCGGCAGCTCCATGACGAGAATCACTGCACCAGATGATATCGCTTTGATGGCCGCAACCAAGGCCGGCGTCTTCTCGGTGGTGGCAGCCGGCAATGACGGACCCGGTCTCGGCAGCATCGGCTCGCCGGCGGGCGGGCCATGGGTAATTACGGCAGCCGCTTCAACTCGCGACGGCAATTCAACATCCGAGGCGATGGAAATCAAAACACCTGCCAGCATTGCTGGCTTGTATGTTGCACGCGAAGCCAATTTTACGCCGGAACTGCTATCCGTCGGGCCGCTAGAAGGCAGCCTCGTGCTGGTTGACGACGAGACGGACACTGCGTCTGACGCATGCGAAGCATTGACCAACGGCGACGAAGTCTCCGGCAAGATCGCATTCGTGCAACGCGGCAATTGCGAATTCGAACTCAAGATTGCAAACGCAGAAGATGCTGGTGCCGTTGCCGTCATTGTGTACAACATCGCCGGCGATCCGATCGTAATGACAGGCGACGATGGTAGCGCCGGCATTCCCGCTGTCATGATCGGCCAGGCCGATGGCAATCTGATCCTGGCCGAACTCGATCGCATCTTCGACGTCACAGTATTGCTGGACAAGAGTCTGTTCCTGAAGGAGACAGACACGGGTAACACAATGGCGACCTTCTCTTCGCGTGGCCAGGGGCCGGTGCTCGATATCCTCAAGCCCGACGTAACCGCGCCCGGCGTCAATATTATTGCCGGCTTTACGCCAGATGCAGTGAACGCGACGCAGGGCGAAAACTTCGCTTATCTTTCAGGTACGTCGATGTCGACTCCGCACATCGCGGGGTCAGCGGCGTTGCTGTTGCAGGCCAATCCCGACTGGAGTCCGTCAGCACTGAAGTCCTCATTGATGACCACGGCACGGCAGAATCTAACCTTGGCCGACGGCGAGACCGCTGCTAATCCGTTCGACTTTGGCGCCGGGCATATCGTTCCTAACGATGCCGTTGACCCGGGTCTCGTGTATGACGTCAGCGACGATGAATTTGATGCCTTTGCCTGCGGCATTGCGTCGCCCGCCGTTTCTCCAGCGCGCTGCACTGAGCTCAGCCAGGCCGGTTTTTCGTTTGCTGGCGAAGACCTTAATCAGCCTTCGATTGCTATTGCCCACCTTGCCGGCCAGCAAACCGTGCGTCGCCACGTAACTAACGTCAGCGATGAGTCGGGTAACTATACCGCCGAGATCGTGGCTCCATCGGGTGTGGCGGTTAGTGTCGTGCCATCCAGCATCACGCTGGCTCCTGGGGCGACAACGAGTTTCGATGTCACATTCGTATTTGAGTCCGGAGCGCTGGACTTGTGGCGATTTGGTTCTTTGACCTGGACCAGTAACGATCGCGATGTATACAGCACGCTCGCGATACGACCTGCATCCGTGACCGCGCCGGCAGAAATTACCGCTCTCGGAGCAAGTGGCAGCCTGTCGTTTTCCGTCGACTTTGGTTACACGGGTCCTTACGCGCCGGGTGTACACGGCCTGCGACTTCCGTCGGTTATCGGGGACAACGTGAATGACGACGTCGATAATAATTTCAGTTTTGTCGACAACGATCCTAGCAAGACTTTTTCGTTCCGCTTCAGCGACGGCGTTACTCCGCATCTGGTCGATGTGCCGGCCGATCAGGCGTTCGTGCGTTTCGCCTTGTTCGACGCACTGACCGATGGCGATGACGATCTGGACATGTACGTGTACTACTGCGCGGACCTTATCAACTGTGTGTCAATAGGTGAGAGCGGCGAGCCAACCTCGCAAGAAGAATTTAATTTGTTTTATCCCCCGGCTGGCCGTTACCTGGTGCTCGTGCACGGCTTCGAGACAGATGAGATCATAGGTGGACCCGGCGCTATCTATCGACTCTTGGGCTGGTCTTTCGGGCTCAATGACAATTCAGGCAATATGACGGTAGACGGTCCATCATTCGTCAATGCGGCTACGACCGGCACCATTACCGTCGACTGGCACAGTTTGCTATCCGGCACGATTTACCTCGGCGGCATATCGCACAATACGCCGCAGGGCATTGCCTCGTTTACTCTGATCAGGGTCGGCAACTAGCGAAGCCAGCCACACTCCTTGGTGGCTCGCGCATACAACAGCAGCGCGATGCCGATGACAAACACCATGGAAGGAATGACCAGACTGCTGACGCCTACGACGCCATAAGCATCTCTAAGGACGAATGCGTCGACATCCTGCACCACTATCGCGATCAGGGAAATCACGAGCACCGGTACGGCCCAGGTCTTACGTAATAGCAAAAATAAACTACCGAGCACGCCGGCATTCACTGCCATAGCGAAAGCGGCCGTCGCCCAGGTCGGAGTAGCGAGGAAAAATTCTTGTTGCGCCTCAGTCAGCGCAGCAAGCGCCTCTGGCGTGATCGATACCTGACCTACATAAAAGACCAGTCCGATCAGGTTCCAGACCAGCGCTGCGACGCCGATAATCCAAAAGTTCGTGCTGGGCTTGCCATTGATAAGGTCCGACATCGTAATTCCCTCGCTATTTGCCTTGCCTGCAAGGCTTAAACAAGACTATAAAATAGCGCAGGGTTTATGTCTGAAGCAACTGGTCACGTGATCGTTGACCAGGCCGGTGGCTTGCATGTGTGCATACATGATTGTGCTACCGACGAATTTGAAGCCGCGTTTTTTGAGGTCTTTGCTGAGCGCATCCGACTCTGCAGACGTAGCGGGTACATTGCTGTCTTCCTTGAATCGATTCTGAATCGGCTTGCCGTCCACGAAGCCCCAAATGTACTTGCTGAAGCTACCAAACTCTTTTTGCACCGCAATAAAAGCTTTGGCGTTGCCAACGGCGGACTCGACCTTGAGTCGGTTACGAACAACTGCCGGGTCCAGCAAAATTTTCGCAATGCGTTTTGGCGTGAAGCGAGCCACCTTCTGCACATCGAAGTCAGCGAATAATTTTCGATAGCCGTCGCGCTTGTTGAGTATCGTGGACCAGCTCAGACCGGCCTGCGCACCCTCAAGAATAAGAAACTCGAATAGCACGCTATCGTCGTAGACCGGCACGCCCCATTCGGTATCGTGGTATTCGATGTAATTGAGGCCCACGCCTTCGGCCCACCTGCAACGCGTAATCTTCTTTGTCATGTCCCTAATTTAGCAGCAGTCTGTGCTTGCAGCACGCTTCATTTCTGCTCTTCAGGCACAAAAAAGCCCGCGCAATGCGCGGGCTTTGTCTTGCGTAGTGCTTATTGCGTCAGTCTTACTTCTTGTCACCGCCGCAAGAACCTTCAGCTTCTTTCTCGCCGCCACAAGAACCTTCAGCTTCTTTCTCGCCGCCGCAGGAGCCTTCAGCGTCTTTATCTTCGCCTTCGCCTTCTTTGTCGCCGCCGCAGCTACCTTCGCCGCATGAACCTTCTGTTTCTTCCTTGCCTTCTTTGTCGCCGCCGCAAGAACCTTCTTCGCCCAGCAGGAAGCCAGAACTCAGGGTCGTCATTGCGAATGGGCTTTCTACAACTTCAGCACTTGCAATACTTGAACCAAGCGCGAACGATCCAGCCAATGCTGCTCCAACAGCCAGAGCAATAGGTTTAATCACTTTCTTATCCGACATTTTTCTTTCTCCTACAGGGTTATTGGCTTATGCGGAATTAGGTTTCCCACGTCACCGATTGCAAAATTTTCTTTTGTACTTCTTCCAGCTTCTCTTCCCGCGAACCGACGATAGCAATGCTTCCGTCGCCCACAGGCAGTATGACTCCGTGGGAATTCTCATCGTTCAATGAGATTGCCTCGGAAATTTTTTCATTGGGCAGCAACATGATCGTAATTGGACCATGCACGCCCTGAATCACCAGGTGCGGGACATCGTAACCGCTGATCGGGCAGGTCTCAGCAAAGGTAATTAATCCTGAGCTGTGATCCATGTTCGCAATACTCGCCGGCACAACTTCGTTCAGATGATTGTCTGAGACCTTTCGATCGGTGACCTGCAGCGCAGCAGGCTCGTGCATCACATGTGCCAACACTTCATCGCCCAATGAAGCGTATGCAGGGCTGTTGTCGGGGCCATAACGAAAACCAATAAACACAGCGAGCGCGACTGTCGCGGCAACGGAGAACCAGGTTTTCATTGTGACGGGACGGCGTGACTCCAGCGTAACTACATTGCCCGTATCGACATCATCCAGCGACGGCATAGTCAGTTCCGGTACCTCGAGTGCGAGTGCCCGACCAATCTTTTGGTCCAACGCCTGCATATCACGACGATACTCCTGACAAGACGGGCAGTCGCTAAGATGCCCGGCCCCACCATCGAAGCTGGGATCTGCACCTACTGCCTGTTTGTATTCGTCGCAATTCATAGTGCTTCCTGCTGTTGCATTATTTCCCTGAGCTTTGCCCTTGCTCTGTGTAAGCGGGTTAATACCGCGCCTTGCTTTAATTCCATCTGTTCTGCGATCTCGTTGGTGCTGTAACCCATCATTACCTGTAGCACTAACGGTTCGCGATAATCATCTTCCAATTCGTATATCGCGGCGCGCATGTCCCGGAGATCGTCATCCGGTTGCTCGGCCAGCAAAGCGGCCTGTGAACCGGTCAGATTGTCGATGTCGACTGTCTCGAGCCTTTTTCGCTCGAAGTACCTGGCGTTTTCCCGTCG
>RCNC010003169.1_pt1 | contig 10792 bp, 12 predicted proteins | sample 2041301 | NCBI WGS metagenome assembly RCNC01 (sample SAMN09708231, study PRJNA481090) | Marine sediment metagenome, whole genome shotgun sequencing project. | biome: marine sediment; feature: ocean; material: sediment; isolation source: Sewage treatment plant 13A marine sediment (STP13A) ... | reverse complement strand
CCATTTTCATCTTTAAAATGGATATTGAACTTTCCTGCTTTAGTAGATTTTGAAATATTTAAATCAATAAACAAATAATTTGCACTGGTTCCCTTATTTACTTTTTCAATAGAAACGCCATCATAAGAAATTTCAGGAGTTGCCTTTGAAATATTTTCGTCTTTAACCAATATCTGAAGTTTAGAATTTTTAAATCCAATCCACCAATTTGAAGGTTCCAATCTTTGAATATCGTTATATTCAATTATAGATTCTGATGCCATATTATGTATCGGTTTTTCTGAAGACTCATTTTTACATGAGCTAAAAAAAGCAATAACAATAATTGAAACAGAATAAAATAAATTCTTCATTTTATTTAATTTTAAATGTTATTCATTTTTAATCATTGATTTAAATTAAGTATATAAAAAGGTTTGTATTTAACTGAAAAGCTAGCGTTTCAAAACCAGCTACTATTCTTATACTATTCTGTTGCCAGTAATAAAAAACAGAAATTACGATCAAAATAATAACTTCAATAATTATATTATCCTAAAAAAGATAAATGATAGACACAAATTGGACACAAGAGAAAGCAAAAAACTCTAACACATTAATATTTAATATGTTTGGGTTTAACCCAGTAACCTCTTCGTCGATTCTAATCTATTTTCCGTTAGACTTTTCAACATTAGCATTAGCCTCTTAAAGGATTATTAATTTAAATTTTCTTTGTTATCAAATGTAAATCCTCATAAAAATAGTTCGATATCACTCCCTTTGGCTCCACAAAAAAATCCTTGTCGTACGATAGGGATTTTTTGTTTTATACAATTACATAGCGATACCCTAATTCCAAATTCTTTTTACTTCATTGATTGAAAAAGCTTGCATTGAAAGTTCACTATCACCCAAATTCTCAATTGTAAAATTAGTATAATTTCCATTTGGAAAAATTTGTGAAGTCATCACATACTGCCCATTATTAATAAAAATCTCTACTGAAGACCAATCGATAAATATGCTCACTTCATATTCCCCATCAGGCAAATCGGGAACAGGCATTTGCTGAATCCCCTTTCCAAAATCTTCTTGAAAGTCAACTATCCCTGATTTAGACCTATCAAGAAAAAATGTTTTATCCTCGCCCATCATAGTCAATGATAATTCATTGTTGGCACCATTACTGAACTTCAATTGAAAATCTTTTGAAGAGGTCGTAAACCTAATTTCTGATTGGTTGAAATTATTTGAAGTAATCAACTGCTTTGTTTCAGCGGCAATGACCAATGTTTTGTCCGTTTTTTCAGGGATATTTGCATTGATACCTTCTACAGGATAATTAAACAACCGATAGTTACCTGCAATTTTTTTCATCGTTAATTTTCTCGGTAGCGTCATAGCACTACGCCATTTTTCTGTTGGTGTTTTACCTGCATATAGCCAATTGCTCATCCAGCCAATAAAAATTCGATCACCATTGGGCGTATTATTATAGGTAACCCCCGCATAATTATCGGTTCCCCAATCCAGCCAGCGGTTTTCATTTTGATCCGTTGTAAAAGTTTGACCATCAAAATCACCAATAAAATATTGGGTACCACTACCTCCATTTGGCGCTCCGGGATTAATACTGATCAATAACACCCATTTTTCCTCATTGGTGTCTTCAACTTTTAATTTAAAAAGATCTGGACATTCCCAAACGCCACCATGTGCTCCCTTATCCTTCCCAAATTCACCAATGAGTTCCCAATGCTTCAAATCTTTAGATCCGTAGAATTTAGCATGGTCTCCTGCCACCAAAGTCAGTACCCACTTCTTGGAAGCCTCGTGCCACATGACCTTGGGGTCTCGAAAATCCTTGATCCCTTCGTTTCCGATGACCGGGTTGCCCTCATACTTTGTCCAATTATCGCCATTGTCGAGACTATAGGCAATTCCTTGGGTTTGAAAATCGGTTCTACCTGCTTTCTCACCCTCCATTAGGTGATATGTATAGATTGCCACAAGTGGCGGGTTTTCAGTTGAACCAAACCCAGAAGTGTTGTTCTTATCAACAACCGCACTTCCAGAAAATATCAAACCATGCTCATCTGGATACAAGGCAATGGGTTTGTGCTCCCAGTGTATCAAATCTTTGCTCACCGCATGCCCCCAGTGCATTGGTCCCCAAACGATATCATCAGGGTAGTACTGATAGAACAAATGATAAATTCCTTTATGGTACACCATACCATTGGGATCGTTCATCCATTTTTCTTCCGGTGAAAAATGAAATTGGGGTCGGTAAGGTTCATTATAATAATCCGTCATAGTAGTATCAGTTGTGGTGGATAATTTTTGCTCTTTGTTTTTGCAAGAACCCAATACAATCAAAACCATAATAACAGTAATTAAGTGCAACTTGAATTTCATAAAACATCATTTTTGTTGACTCGGTTAAGTTACTAAAACACCTTTAAAATAGTATATTTGCCATTACAATTTTTCCTATATGAAAACATTTCAGTTCGTTTACATATTTATTTTTTTGTCTTATACAGGTTGTTCCCAAAAGAAATTGGATAGAACCTTAAATCTACTTAATAAAGAATCAATTCCTTATATTCAGATTTCAGAAGCGGTTGAAAAAGATAGTGTTGTGTTTTTAGATACCAGAGAAATTGGAGAATTTGAAGTTAGCCATCTTAAAAATGCCGTTTGGGTTGGTTATGATACTTTTGATCCTCAAATTGTTAAGGATTCGATCCCAGATGCAAATACCCCCATTGTTGTATATTGCTCCATTGGGGTTAGGTCCGAAAATATTGGTGAAAAACTACAGAAATTAGGTTATACTAATATTCAGAACCTATATGGTGGCATTTTCAAATGGAAAAATATGGGCAATCCTGTTTTTGATTCTATAGGAAACGAAACAGAAAAAGTACACGCTTATAATAAGCTTTGGGGCAAATTGTTGACCAATGGCGAAAAGGTTTACGATTAAGTTAACACGCATTATGAGTATTATTGTACCCTAAACGAATAAAAAAGACAAAAAAACCATTCACTACCATTTGGCTAAATCAAAAAATTTATTGCTCATTTTTACCAGAAATCCCGTTTTGGGGCAGTGCAAAACACGATTGGCCGCAACGGTCGGCGACAAAGTTGCATTGGATATTTACAGGTTTCTTTTGAACCATACATTTGCAATTACAAATGAACTTACAGTGCAAAAACAAGTTTATTATTCAAACGAAATTTGGGAAGACGATATCTGGGATAGTAGTATTTTTGATAAACATTTACAATCAGGTTCAGATTTGGGTGAACGTATGGCAAATGCCTTTCGTAAAGGTTTTGAAAATGGGTTTGAAAATATAATCATAATCGGGAGCGATATGTATGATTTGGATATGACAGACTTGGAAGCAGCTTTTAATGCGCTGCTACAAAATGATTTTGTTATTGGTCCTGCTGAGGATGGTGGATATTATCTCTTGGGAATGAACACGTTTAATGAATCCGTCTTTAAAAACAAAAACTGGGGCGCGGATAAGGTTTTTCAGAGTACAATGGATGACTTAAAAAATGAGAAAGTATATCTATTGAAAAGCAAAAATGATATTGACCTTTATGAAGATGTAAAACATATTGAAGCCTTTCAACCCTATTTGAAGAATATATGATAATAACTGAGCAACAATTACAGGAATCTACCGATTATCTGATAAGTAAAGGATTTAATAACCCAGAAATCGGTATTGTTTTAGGAACTGGTTTAGGCCAATTGGTCGATTCTATTGAGGACCCAATAATAGCACATTACAATCAAATTCCATTTTTTCCTTTAGCAACGGTCGAATTCCATTCAGGCAAATTGATTTATGGTACCATAGCGGGTAAAAAGACCGTTGTCATGGAAGGTCGTTTTCATTTGTATGAAGGTTATGACTATACCGATGTTACTTATCCTATTCGAATCATGCACAAACTAGGGATTCAGAAGTTATTCGTATCGAATGCAGCAGGAGCCATTAACCTAAACTTCAAAAAAGGGGATATTATGCTGATTGAGGACCATATTAACTTACAAGGCGGCTCACCTTTGACATTTGGCAATGTAGCTGAGTTCGGGGACCGATTTGTGGACATGAGCGAGCCTTATGATCTAGATATGCGTAAAAAAATTAGTGCCATCGCCAAGCGTGAGAATATCAATCTTCAAAAAGGAGTGTATGCTGCTGTAATTGGCCCACAATTAGAGACAAAGGCAGAATACCGAATGTTGAAGATCATTGGCGCAGATGCCGTGGGAATGAGTACAGTGCCCGAAGTAATTGTTGCCAATCATTTACGACTACCCATTGTAGCGGTATCCGTATTGACTGATGAATGTGACCCAGATAATCTTGAACCTGTTGATATTCAAGAGATTATAAAAATAGCAGGGGAGACAGAACCTAAAATGATCAAATTATTCAAAGAACTAATAAAAGAACTATGAGTTATTTAGAAGCAACAAACAATTTATACAAAGAAGCCGCTTTAACTCCCGATGTGGGCCTATGCTGCACCACAAATCCTATTTGGCAATTTCCGGGTTTATCCATTCCTAGAATCATGCAAGAGATGAACTATGGGTGCGGTAGTACGGTATCAGCACAGGATTTGGTGAATAATCCCAAAGTACTTTATGTTGGTGTTGGTGGTGGAATGGAGCTTTTGCAATTCTCCTACTTTTCTCGTCAAAATGGTGGAGTTACCGGTGTGGATGTGGTTGATGAAATGTTGGAAGCTTCTTCACAAAATTTTAAGATTGCCGAAGTAGAAAACGATTGGTTCAAAAGTGAATTTGTGAATCTTGTAAAAGGTGATGCCCTAAACTTGCCCATAGAAGATGAAAGCATTGATGTTGCAGCACAAAATTGTTTGTTTAACATCTTCAAAGCAGAAGATTTAAAAAAAGCCATTTCTGAAATGTACCGCGTATTAAAACCACACGGTCGTTTGGTCATGAGCGATCCTACTTGCGAGCAGCCCATGAACGATGCGTTGCGAAATGACGATAGACTTCGTGCCCTTTGTTTGAGTGGAAGTATTCCTATCAAAGACTACGTAAAAGCGCTGACCGATGCTGGTTTTGGAACCATCGAAATTAGGGCTAGAAAATCGTACAGGGTTTTGTCACCAAATCATTATCCTACAGATGAATTGATATTTATAGAATCTATTGAGATTGCTGCCATCAAAGACCCCATGCCAGAGAATGGTCCCTGTGTTTTTACGGGGAAAACAGCAATCTATTATGGTGACGAGGAATATTTTGATGATAAAGCAGGCCATGTGCTAATGCAAAACCAACCTTTGGCAGTTTGCGATAAAACTGCTGCAGTTTTAGCAAAGACCAGTGACCAAATACATATTAGTGAAAGCACTTGGCATTATAATGGCGGAGGTTGTTGTTGATTTGTTTTGTAAGGTTTTAAGCTATCCGGGAACTAATGAAACATCTTTCATCTAAAAATTGGATAATGATCAAAATAAAATCCATAGGTACAGTTGTACTCTCTTTTTTCTTGTTATTCAGTTGTTTTGGTCAAAAATCATCTGAAGTACATTATGAAAACAGCGTTGAAACGCATGAACATTCTTTATGGGACATGCTGCTAAAAAAATATGTGGATGATAATGGAAATGTAGATTACAAGAATTTTAAGAATGATGCTGACAAACTAAATAAATACCTTGATCATCTAGCTAAAAACCCAATATCGAACGTTGCAAAAAAAGAGGAACGTTTGGCGTATTATATAAATCTTTATAATGCGGGCACGGTACAATTGATTTTGGAGAATTACCCGCTGAAAAGTATAAAGGACATCTTTAAACCATGGGGCAAGGATAAGGTGATGATTGGGGATGATAAATATTCACTAGGTGAAATTGAACATGATGTGCTACGAAAAATGAATGAATCTCGAATTCATTTTGCCATTAACTGTGCCTCGTTTTCTTGTCCAAAATTATCTAACGAAGCATTTACGGCTTCCAAAATGGAGGAACAGTTGGAAGAAGCTACTTCCGGTTTTATAAATGACACAACCAAGAATAAAATAACTGCAAATTCGGTCGAGTTATCAAAAATATTCAAGTGGTATAAAGGGGATTTTACTGGAAAGAATGCCTTGATTGATTATATCAATAAATATTCAGGTAAAGAAATTTCAAAGGATTCCGAAATAGCTTATTTAACCTACGATTGGCGTTTGAATGAAAAAAGATAATCCAACAATAAGCATTATAATTCCGGTTTTGAATGAGGAGGCCCATATTGGCGAACTTATAGATTACCTCGCTGCAAACTGTTCTATGGATAATATTGCTGAAATTTTGGTGGTAGATGGCGGCAGTACAGACAATACAATTTTTATTGCTGAAAATATTGGGGCAATAGTTCTACATTCTGAAAAAGGTAGAGCCAAACAAATGAACTTTGGTGCAGACAAAGCAACAGGGAAGATTCTCTATTTCTTACATGCCGATACTTTTCCGCCCAAAGACTTTGACCGTCATATAATCAATGCCATTTCAAGTAATCAAGAAGCCGGATGCTTTCAAATGAGGTTTGATAGTGATAATTGGGCCCTTCAAATTTTTGCTTGGTTTACCAGATACAACCACAAAATTTGTAGAGGAGGTGACCAATCACTTTTTATTTCAAAAGAACTATTTAAAAAAACAAAAGGTTTCAATGAGGATTATATTGTTTTTGAGGATAACGAGTTTATTGGTCGTTTATACCAAAAAACGAATTTTAAGATACTCCCTTACCATGTCAAAACCTCTGCTAGAAAATACAGGAAGCTAGGGGTCTTTAAACTGCAATATTATTTCGGGGTAATCCATTTAAAAAACTATTTGGGTGCTGGACCTGATAAGCTATACGATTATTATAAGCGAAAAATTGCCCTCTAGCGAATACGTCCTATTTCACCACTCTCGAAATCCAATAGAACACCTTCGGAAATCCATTTGGCCAAGGCTTGACGATTGTCCGGCTCCAAAATCCTTATTTGGTCTTTCTTGTTTCTGATATTCCCTATCTCAATGAAAGTCATTGCTGGGTGTGTCTTTTTGACGAGATAGAGTGAGGTTCTGTCCTCAAAAGTTCCTGTATAAGTACGGTTGGGTTGGTACTTTTTATACTTTTTTTGAAAGGTCTTGTGAATACTTTCCGCCAATTTCTTTCCGTTCTTGCTTTTTGCATGATGGTAGAAAAACACATCGATATTCTGGCCTTTACTTCGGCTATCTACATGGGTTACTATAAGCCGCTGAAATTGGCCTCGATGTTTTCTATGAAGGTCATTTACAATATCAACACGTTGTTTTAATCGAGCAACTTGATTTAACGGTATGGCCTTATCAGGATAAGCAACCTCATCGCGGTCAATTTTCAATATACGCTCATCACGAATTCCATCATTCTCGTCTCTAATAATGATATATACTATAGCACCATGTGACATTAATTCTTTGGCCAATCTTAAGGTGATATCATAGGCATACTCGTCTTCAGAAATATTTTTATTTCCGTAAACTGCCATGGCACCTGGATCAGGCCCACCATGCCCAGACACGAGATAATACACTGCATCTTCAAGCTTGTCACTTTTTGGAAGAACGCTCTCCTGGCCTTCGCCAAAAATTGGAAAAGATTTTCCTTCGATTTTTTGTATTCCAGTCGCCCCGTTTTGAATGGAATCTACAACAGGAACGGTATCAAGAGTCGTGCCTGGAATTTTGTAATTCCTGCCTTCGTATAGATGAATACTATCACGAAGGTTATCCATATTCACGGCGACAAAATCATCAAATACTTCATAAGGATTGACCCCTTGCTTTCGCAACAAGGAAAGAATGCCATCTCCCTTCTCCGCCGTTACTGAAATATACGAATCTTGCCCGTTAGCAATGATTACTACGAACATCATAAGTACAAATAATATATTTTTGCTTTTCAAAAATTTCCTTTTTCTAATTATCCTCAAACACAGTATTTGAATAATCGGACAAAATTCCACTGGTAATTAGGTCGGCAATATTTTTCTTGTTTGTGGTCACCTTTAAGGTTTTTTTATTGTTAGTGCTTTTTGAGCCCATATCAATAAAAGTAATGGTCGGTAAAATATTTTTTGCGAAAGCAATATTTTTTGCATCGATGAAAACTTCGGAATATTCATTCAATGATGCATATTTAATGGTGTTTTTGCCGAACACTTTTAAAATATTATCTGCAAACTCCTTGCCTTCTTTACTTTCTGCATAATGGTAAACCGTTACATCGGTCTTTGACTTTGTGCTCATGTCATCGGTATTGATAACCAACAACCTTTGATAGTCCCCATTATGTTTTAAATACTTTTTATTTATTACACTCACAAAATCGATTAAATCCAAAGAATCAATAGGACTACTATATAAGAGGTAAACCTTTGCACTACTTTGAAGCAATTTTCTTGCCATTCTTACTGTAATCCCATCTTTTGATTTCTTGGCGCCTTCTTCAACACCTTTTCCCTTATTGGTTAATACATAAAATACCGCATGTTTCAGTGTACTATCCTTAATTCTCAAAGAAGCTAACTCCCCCTTAAATATTGGCGTTTCCTTAGCATCTGGCATTACTATTTTTGTCCCCCTTCTTTTGAATGAATCAGGTGCATCAGGAATTATATATTCTTCCCCAATGATCAAATGGCTCCCGTTTGTGATTTTGTCTTCGTTCAATTCAAGAAATTCGGTATAGTATTTAACAATATCAATGCCTTCATTCCTAAGCATCGAGAAAATACCGTCCCCGTTTTTAGCAACAACTGTTTGTAATGAATCTTGGGCAAGTACAGTATTCAAGGTAAGTAAGGTAAATATGACAAGTAAATAATTCTTGGATAGTATCACTAAAATCAATGTTTATACAAAGATTATCAAAAATACTGACCAATTCCAAATACAATTCCGTGAGAAGCGTTTTTTGTTATGCCATGACCATAATCAATCCGAAAAATTGCATTGAAAATTCGTTTATGCATAAATCGCAACCCAACCCCTGGATATATTCTAAGGTTTTCATCATCTCCAAAATCACTTAAATCACCGCCGGGATTACGCCAAGACCCACCATCAATAAACAAGTTGCTCTGTAAAACGAACCAATCTCTATCTATTAAAGTATGTCTATATTCCGTATTGAATACTATGGCCGCTGTACCGCGATCTATGGTATTGCCTACCCCTCTAATATTCAGATTATTATCAACAGAAAAAGGTGCAAAAGGAGTTTTCATATTACTGGCCAAACCTAATCGCAATCGATTGGCCCAATTGCCTTTTTGACCAATACGTTTGTAAAAGACAAAATCATTGAATCCTATCAAAAATTCGGGGAGATTCTCATCGGTGCTACCCACATATTGAAAATTTAGGGTGCTTCTAAATCCGTTCAAATAGTAATAGTGATATTCAATATCCTCATAGCTGTATATTAATTTGAACAAATGCTTATCTACATTCAACGATTGTGGAATATCTACCTGGGTAGCACCAGAAAGATATTGATAATCTTCCGTGAAGATACTGAACCCCAATTCGACCCTATTCTTGAAATTGAGCTCATAGAGGCCCATTATTTCGAAACCATTATTCCGATACTTGTAGTCTGCACTTGTGTTATTGAAAAAAACAGGTTCTTGAGTTGCAAAATCATTATAACTGAAGGACAGGCCCAACTTGTTGGAAAACAAATAAGGAGCCCTTAGATTAAGTCCATATGAATGGAATATGTCATATTGATAAAACCCTCCCAGCGTAATGTTCTTGCCTAAAAGATTAAATTCCTGCAAACCAATTCTAAAAGCAAAATCATCATTTGAAGAACTGAATAAATTTGCGTAAGGAATTAAGGTAAAGTTCTCCTCAATATTAAAAATCACATCATAGCCTTCATTATGGGCCTCAAAAGTTTGAAAATAAGCATGTGAAACTGAAGGGAGCCTTTTAAGACGAATTACATCTTCATTTAATTGAAGTGAATCCAAAACAGCTCCAGCCTTGGAGTTTATCAGTTTTTTAATAAATGATAGTTTGATTCTTTTAGTCCCCTTAAATTTTATATCTACAATAGTAGGTGTTTGAGAAAAACCTAATGTGAATGCAAATAATAAAACCAGAGACAAATATGTCTTAAACATAGCAGAATAAAAGAATCTTTAAGTCTCAAAGATATGTTTTAGATATTACAAAAAAATCACGGAGTAAATGTTCTCAGTCTATTTTAATTCAAATTCAATAATAGAAAATTGGCTGACCCAGTTATCGTCACTAACTCCCATCATTGTAAATTCATAGGGATTCCCGTCTGACAAAACAGGAAGTGTATTCTTCGTGATATTCAATACTACATTGTCCAATTCGTAGTATGTAAACATTTTATCATAGGTATAAGTGCCAGAGAGCAAATTACGTTGTGCATCAGATACCACTTGAAAATAAATCTTGGTATCATCATACAAACCGTCTAACCAAGAAAAAAATGGCATATCTGAAGATGCATCAACCATTATATTTTGCGGTAAATACTCTGTTGGTTTTGATTGTTGTTTCAGATGGATTGGATTTGAAAGATGTGTTTTGCCATCTTCATCAAATGAAACGATAACCCATTTTTCCATTAATGATTCAACTTCAAACTTTTTAAGATATCAGTCAATGGATAATTGTATAAAATGTAATTATCAAAATTATTTTTATCCACCAAATC
>RCNC010003168.1_pt1 | contig 10793 bp, 9 predicted proteins | sample 2041301 | NCBI WGS metagenome assembly RCNC01 (sample SAMN09708231, study PRJNA481090) | Marine sediment metagenome, whole genome shotgun sequencing project. | biome: marine sediment; feature: ocean; material: sediment; isolation source: Sewage treatment plant 13A marine sediment (STP13A) ... | reverse complement strand
ACCTAATGAAAAAGGAGAGTACCAGTTAAATGGCGCTTACACTTTTAAGGATATTACCTTTAATAATGGATTTAAAGCTGAAGATTTTGTTCAGAAATTTTAGTTATGAAGACATAATTTGGATCAAATAGTAAAATAAACTTTAAAAGGGAAACTAGAGGTAAGCTTTAGTTTCCCTTTTTTTTGTTCTAAGAATTCTATGAAAAAAAAGAATTAAAATCCCTAACGCTTCTGGTTTTCTTTAGAAACAAGTCATTGTATATAATTCTACTTCTTTTTCTTCCTTAATTCCTTAAAGGTTTTTACCTTTCAATCTCTCAATTAAAACCAACCCTATGAAAACATTACAACTTCTTTTAATAGCATTGCTTGTATTACCGATTACAATGCAATCCCAAAAACGTAAAAAGAAAACGACCGTACCGGCTATTATTGTACAAGACTCCATGTTCCACGGCCTTAAATGGCGAAACATTGGCCCTTTTCGTGGCGGGCGTAGTGTTGCCTCCAGTGGCGTCGTTGGCAAACCTATGACCTATTACATGGGTAATACTGGCGGAGGCATTTGGAAAACCGTTGATGACGGCATTACATGGAAAAATGTTTCTGATGGGTTTTTAAAAACAGGTACTGTTGGCGATATTGCCGTAGCGGAAAGCAACCCGAATATTGTTGTTGTGGGAATGGGCGAACATGCTGCTCGAGGAGTAATGACCTCTATGGGAGATGGAGTTTACAAATCTACGGACGCTGGCAAAACTTGGAATCATATTGGTTTGGATAAAACCCGTCATATTTCAGATGTAATAATACACCCTACGGACCCTAATATTATTTTCGTCGCAGCACAGGGAGCACAATATGGCCCCTCGCCAGACAGGGGTGTTTATCGTTCAACCAATGGGGGTTCCACTTGGGAAATAGTACTATCAGTTGATAACAAAACGGGGGCTTCTTCCCTATCTATGGACATGAAAAATCCGTTGATATTATACGCGGCCATGTGGGAGCACCAGCGATATGCTTGGACCATTGAATCTGGAGGTAAAGGTTCAGGGCTCTATAAATCTACCGATGGCGGAAGCACATGGAAAAAAATGAAGGAAGGTTTACCCAAGGAATTCGGTAAATCGGGTATTTCAGTTTCAAGGGCAAATCCTGAACTTGTCTTTGCCGTTATTGAGGCTGAAGGTGATAAAGGAGGGGTGTATCGTTCAGATGACGCAGGTAAAAAATGGACACAAGTCAATAAAGACCGAATCAATATTGCACGTTCTTGGTATTATATGGAAATCTTCGCCGACCCACAGGATGAGAATTTGGTTTATGTGTTAAATGCACCAGTTACCAAATCTATTGATGGAGGCAAAAGCTTTAAACCACTTTCTACCCCACATGGAGATAACCATGACCTTTGGATCAATCCGAATGACAATTCCAAAATGATTAATTCCAATGATGGGGGTGCCAATATTTCCAACAATGGGGGAAGAAGTTGGAGCTCACAACAATACCAACCTACATCACAATTCTATCGTGTAATTACCGATAACTTGGTTCCCTATAATGTTTATGGTGGACAGCAGGACAACTCGGCCATTGCCATTGCAAGTCGCACCAATGACCAAGGTATTGATTGGAAGGATTGGTATTCGGTAGCCGGTTGTGAAAGTGCCTATTTGGCCTTCGACCCCGATAATCCTGAAGTAGTTTTCGGAGGATGTTACCAAGGTATCATCGAAAAATGGGTGCGGGCTTCCCGTGAAGGAAAATCCATTAAGGAATACCCAGAATTGGCACTGGGCAATGCACCCAAGGATTTTAAATTCCGTTTTAATTGGAATGCACCTATCATAAGCTCCCCGCATGATAGAAGTACCATCTACCATGCTGGTAATGTGGTTTTCAGATCAACGGATAGTGGCAATAGCTGGGATATTGTGAGCCCAGACCTTACCCGTGACGACAAATCAAAACAAGGTCCTGGGGCTGGTCCTTATACCAATGAAGCGGCAGGTGGGGAAAACTATAATACGATCATGTATTTGGTTGAATCGCCCCACGAAAAAGGTGTGCTTTGGGCAGGTAGCGATGACGGACTGATACACATAACCAAAGATGGTGGGCAGAACTGGGAAAATGTTACACCCCCCAACCTACAAGAGGGAATTGTAAATAGTATTGAAGTATCTCCTCATGACCCAGCAACGGCCTATGTAGCTGTTATGCGCTATAAGGCTATGGATTTAAAACCTTACGTTTACAAAACTTCGGATTATGGTACAACATGGACAAAAATCACAAATGGTATTACGGGTGAACATACTTTTGTTAGAGTGGTACGCGAAGACAAAAAACGAAAAGGCCTATTATATGCAGGAACAGAAACAGGACTGTTTATTTCTTTGGATGATGGCCAAAACTGGCAACCATTTCAATTGAATTTACCCGTTGTACCCATCAATGATCTGATTATACAAGATAATGATTTGGTGGTCGCTACTGCCGGACGTTCTTTCTGGATATTGGATGATGTAGCTGCAATACAAAACATTGATACTCCCAAGCAGCCAGTGAAAATCTTTAAACCCAAAGACACCTATCGTATTTTTGGAGGTACTACGGACAAACCTGTTCCCGGTTTAGGTCAAAATCCGAAGTCGGGCGTTACTTTTGACTACTATTTAGATAAAAATGCCGACAGTCTGGATTTGGAATTGGAGGTTATGCAAAACGGCAAGTTAATACGCACCATTACCAATAAAAAACCCAAGGATTTTAAATCATGGCCAGGTGGCCCTTCTAAACCGCAAGTACTTCCCTCAAAAAAAGGCTATAATCGGTTTACATGGGATTTTAAAAAAGAGACCTTGCCAGCAGTAGATAAAGTGTTTGTTTATGGAAGTTACGCAGGTACTAAAGTGGGCCCTGGAACCTATGTCTTGCGTTTAACTTTGGATGGATTGACTTCTGAAACCGAGGTAAATATCTTGCCTAATCCTAAGGTGAAAGCAAGTATGGACGAATATGCAGAACAACAGTCCGTTTTGGATCAAATTGAAAGTGCCATCAAAAACATTCATGAATCGGTCACTGCTATGCGATCCGCCAAATCGCAATTAAAAGGATATGCCAAATTATTAAAGGAAAACGAAAAGGCAAAAGACTTGTTGGAAAAAGGTAAATCACTTATTGAACGTATTGACACCTGGGAGCAGAATTTAATACAACCCAATCAAAAGACCTTTCAAGATGTGATTAATTTCAATAATCAATTGAATGCGGAGTTCATGGAGCTTAAAAGCTATGTTGATGCCGCGGAACCTAAAGTTACAGAAGGCGCTAAAGAACGGTTAAATGATCTTCTAGCGGATTGGAAAACTTACGAAAACGAAAGGAATGCCATCGTTGATAAAGAGATGCAGGAATATAACCAAATGTTTAAAGGTTTAGACCTTCCAGCCCTAATACTAGACAAATAATCATTAAAGAACTAATATAAAAACCATGCGAAGAACACTAAAATTACTTCTAGGATTTTTAATTTTAATAGCGAACATTGGTTTCGCACAGGAATCTGATGAAATCGTAAGTCAAATTGTCGCAGAGGCCAATGAAAATTCCCAATTGGAAAATCTAGCCCATGAACTCATGGATGTGGTGGGGCCTAGACTTGTTGGTACACCGCAAATGAAAGCGGCAAATGATTGGGCCATTGCAACCTACAAAAAATGGGGGATTGAGGCTAAGAATGAACAATGGGGCACCTGGAAAGGCTGGGAACGAGGCATTACCCATATAGATTTAGTTTCGCCAAGGGTTGTTACCTTACAGGGCATGCAATTGGCATGGAGCCCTAGTACACCTAAAAAAGGAACAACTGCCGAATTGATTATTATTCCGAATGTGCAAGATTCAATTGCGTTTATAAATTGGTTGCCAAGCGTTAAAGGTAAGTTCGTTTTGGTTTCCATGAACCAACCTACCGGAAGACCTGATTATAATTGGGAAGAATTCGCCGCTGAGCAATCTTTTGAAAAAATGAAGAAAGATCGCGAAGAACAAACCAAAGCATGGCATCAAAGATTTCTTAATACAGGGTATACATCCCGTAATATAAATACCGTTCTGGAAGAAGCTGGTGCAGTCGGAATTGTACAGTCGAGATGGTCAAAAGGTTTTGGTGCTAACAAAATTTTCAGTGCAAACACAAAAAATATTCCAGTAATTGATTTGACCATGGAAGATTATGGCATGCTATATCGCATGACGGAAAACGGAGTACATCCAATAATTAAGGTAATGGCAGAATCCAAAGAACTGGGTGTTGTCCCCACTTTCAATACAATTGCAACTATTCCTGGTAAAGAATTGCCAAATGAATATGTGATACTTTCTGCTCATTTTGATTCTTGGGATGGAGCAACAGGGGCAACAGACAATGGCACAGGCACAATTACCATGATGGAGGCAGCACGTATTCTTAAAAAAGTGTATCCAAATCCAAAAAGGACTATTATCGTTGGACATTGGGGAAGTGAAGAACAAGGTTTGAATGGATCTCGTGCTTTTGTGGAAGACCATCCTGAAATCATTGAAGGATTACAGGTGGCCTTTAATCAAGATAATGGAACGGGCAGGGTTGTTAACCTTTCTGGCCAAGGTTTTTTGCACGCATATGACTATCTGGGAAGTTGGTTGGAAAGTGTACCCAAAGAAATTACCGACCACATTGAAACCCGGTTTCCAGGTACTCCTGGTGGAGGTGGATCTGATTATGCCTCTTTTGTAGCAGCAGGGGCTCCTTCATTTTCATTGAGCTCTTTAAGCTGGAGTTATTGGAATTATACCTGGCACACCAACTTGGATACTTACGATAAAATTGTTTTCGATGACGTACGCAACAATGCCATCTTGACTGCAATATTAGCTTATAAAGCTAGTGAAGATCTTGATAAAACCTCTCGTGAGAAGTCAATCTTACCCTTGAATATGAGAACTGGTGAACAAAGAACCTGGCCTAATCAGCGTTCACCAAATCGTAAAGGAGGACAATGAATAATTGTAATAATTAACGTTGATTCAATTGAAATAATGAATAAACCTTTTATTGCAGATCAAACCTATAAAGGGCAAGATTACACCAAAAATCGTCTCCCGAAAGGGGAATACGAGAACTGCGTTTTCCAAAGCTGTGATTTTTCCAATGGCTATGTGGACAACCAAAATTTTATGGAATGTGAATTCATTGAATGCAATTTCAGTAACGCCAATATAACCCAAACCTTATTTAAGGAAGTGACCTTTTCCCATTGTAAAATGATGGGCTTGAAATTTGAACAATGCAATGATTTCTTAATGTCTTTCAAGTTCAATAATTGCATATTGAATTTCTCTTCTTTTTTTCAATTGAAATTGAAAAATATTCAATTTATCGATTGTAAGCTCATTGAAGTGGATTTTACAGAAACTGATCTTACCGAAGCCTCGTTCGATTCCTGTGATTTGGAAAAAGCTATTTTTCTAGATTCAAACTTGGAAAAAGCTGATTTTAAAACAGCATTCAATATTCGTATGGATCCCGAAAAAAATCAATTAAAAAAAGCCATTTTTTCGAATGAAGGTGCCTTGGGATTATTGGCCAAATACCAAATCACCATAGCATACTAATGGCTATATTAAACAAAATACATCATATCGCCATTATCTGTTCAGATTATAAAGCGTCAAAGCTTTTTTACACGCAGGTATTGGGATTAGATATTATCAATGAAACCTATCGTGAAGAAAGGGCTTCCTACAAATTAGATTTGGGCTTGAACGGCGATTATGTCATTGAACTATTTTCGTTTCCCTCTCCACCTAAACGTATTTCAAGACCAGAAGCTACTGGTTTACGCCACTTGGCATTTGAGGTGGCTAACCTAGACATCATCATTTCACATTGTAGTGAAAAAGGAGTGACTGCCGAGCCTGTTCGAATTGATGAAATTACCCAAAAACGATTTACATTTATCTTCGACCCCGATAATCTGCCCATTGAGTTTTATGAAAAATAATATCCAGGTGTTTGTAATCGGATAATTTGTATCTTGTTATTATTAAACCTGTGCAGCTCATGAAATCACTTTTTGTACTTCTTTTTTGTATTTCAGTTGGCTGTAAAGCGCAAAATACCATGTCTTTTACTGAAGGGGACGAATCTCCAGAAGCGACCTTGGAGGATGTCTCATGGATTGCTGGTCATTGGAAAGGGGAAGCCTTTGGTGGTATAGCAGAAGAAATATGGAGTCCGCCACTGGGAGATTCCATGATGTTCGTTTTTAAGCTGGCATCAGAAGGCAAAGTACAATTCTATGAAGTAGGGCATATTCAACAAATTGGGGAAACCTTGCTATTACAACTGAAACATTTTCATGGTTCGTTGAAGGGTTGGGAAGAGAAAGATGAAACCGTCGATTTTAAATTGGTAAAACTTGAAGGGAACAGGGTATATTTTGATGGATTCACCATTGAAAAAATAAGTGAAAATGAAATAAACATGTACGTTGTTGTCGGTGAAGAAGATGGTTCATCTGAAGAGGTTAAATTCAATTACAAAAAGGAAAATTAGTATGACAAGGATGTGTCTTGAATGCGGCGCCGAGTTAAGAGGTCGTGTAGATAAAAAGTACTGCTCGGACCACTGCAGAAATGCATACAATAACAAAGTAAATAAAGACAGTAAGAACCTTATCCGTAATATCAATAACCGGCTAAGAAAGAACTATCGGGTTTTGGATAGCTTCCCGCTTAAAGAAGGGAAAACCAAAACTACACGTACTCGATTGATTGATAGAGGCTTTGATTTTGAATTTATAACAAATCTCTACACCACCAAAAAAGGTACTACCTACTACTTTGTTTATGATTTGGGCTATTTACCCTTGGATAATGATTATTATATGATCGTTAAGAGGGAATAAGACCCTTATTTATAGTTTTGTCCACTGAGCTTTAATGCTGCTATAACGATATCTTTACGACTTATCTGACCAACTAAAAGTCCATCTTTCATCACAGGCAATCTTCTACGATTATGCTTGTCAAAGATTCCTGCTGCATCGAAAATGGAAATATCATGAGGTATGGTCTCAACTCCCTTGGTCATATATTTTTCAACACTTTTGTCCAGAATAGGTTGGTTAAAATAACGGCTTTCAGAAATTTGCTTCATACAATCGGCTTCCGAGATAATTCCTACTAAAAATCCATTGTCATCCAAAACAGGTCCCCCGGAAATATGGTGTTTAGCAAACTTTTCCATGACTTCGAGAATTGACTGTTCCGGAGAAAAAGTCACCAATTTGGTAGTCATATAATCAGATACTAAAATAGGTGCATCAAACTCCTTTTTTGCGGCCTTTCTGAACCCTTGAAAACTCTTAATACCCATATAATTTGAATTTAGGTTAATTTCTAAAGATAGAAAAAATAATCAAATACCATAAAAATCTTGATGTAATACAGCATCCCATCAGAATTTTATACTTTTAACGTACAAGTATTTCTTATGAAAAGGTTCTCCAAAATCACTACACTTTTATTGATTCTCCTCGCCATTTATTGGAGTTTTAAATCGTCAATGCCCACCTATAAAACTGATAACAAGGTATCTGAAAATGTATTTTCAACCGACAGGGCACTAACCCATGTTGAAAAAATCTCCAAAAAACCACACGGCGTAGGTTTTCCTGCTCATGCCGAAGTACGCTCATATATTGTTTCAGAATTGGAAGCCTTAGGTTTAGAAACCTCAATACAAGAAGGATACACAGCTGGGGATTGGGGTAATTTGAGCAAAGCAATCAATATTTTGGCCCGCATTAAAGGAACTGAAGATGGCAAGGCATTATTATTGCTTTCCCATTATGACAGCAGTCCGCATTCCTCCTTAGGAGCGAGTGATGCTGGGAGCGGGGTTGGCACAATTCTCGAGGGTATTCGGGCATTTCTATCAGAAAAGAAACAACCCAAAAATGATATCATTATCCTGATTACAGATGCGGAGGAATTGGGACTTAATGGGGCGGACTTATTCGTCAACAAGCACCCATGGGCGAAAGAAGTAGGTCTGGCATTGAATTTTGAAGCCCGGGGTAGTGGAGGTCCTAGTTATATGCTCATTGAAACCAATAGAGGCAATGGAAAGCTCATCGAGGAATTCATCAAAGCAGACCCAAAATACCCTGTGGCAAATTCATTGGTTTATAGTATTTATAAAATGTTGCCCAATGACACTGATTTAACCGTTTTTAGGGAAGACGGTGATATCGAAGGCTTGAATTTTGCATTTATAGACGATCATTATGATTATCATACGGTTCGCGATAATTATGAAAGGTTAGACCGTAATACGTTGGCACATCAGGGCAGTTATTTGATGCCCTTACTGACCCATTTTGCTAATTCAGATTTAAACAACTTGAAAAGCTTGAATGATTCCATCTATTTCAATGTGCCTTTCTTTAAACTGGTTTCTTATCCTTTTGAATGGATCTGGCCCATGTTTGGTCTTGCCCTACTTTTTTTCATTGTACTAATAGTAGTTGGCTTCAAAAAGAAAGTGTTGCAATCAAATGATATTTTGAAAGGTTTTTTGCCCGTGTTAATCACATTGATCATTAATGGGGTCGTAGGCTTTTATAGTTGGACTTTTTTGAAATGGTTATATCCCGAATACAAAGATATTTTACACGGTTTTACCTATAACGGCCATACTTATATTTTGGCATTCGTTTTGTTCTCTGTTGCCACTTGTTTTTGGGTATATAATAAGTTCAAGAAAGTTGAAACTTCCAATTTATTGGTCGCGCCAATCTTTTTCTGGTTGGTAATTTGCGGTTTGGTCTCATACTATCTACAAGGAGCGAGCTTTTTTATTATTCCTGTTTATGCGCTGTTGGTTTCGTTTATGGTGGTCATAAATCAGAAAAATCCAAGTCCGTATTTATTGGTCATTTTAGCTTTACCGGCTTTATGGATCTTTTTCCCTTTCATTAAAATGTTCCCAATTGGTTTAGGCCTAAAAATGATGGTAGCCACTACCCTTTTGACCACATTGACCTTTATCTTGCTACTTCCCATTTTTGGATTTTATAAACATAAAAATCGATTAGCGGTTTTGGGCTGTTTGCTTTTTCTAGGATTCATGGCTTCAGCGCATTTCAATTCGGGCTTTACCAAAGAAAATGCAAAACCCAGTAGTCTTTTGTATGTTTTGGATGTAGATAATAATACCGCGCAATGGGCTACCTATGAACATATGGTCTCAGATTGGACAGCCCAATATATTGGTGCTACCAGAAAAGTGCCAGAAAAATTGGCTGGTAGAACCATAAGCAGCAAATATGCTTCTGGGTTTACCTACGTTTCAACTGCACCCATAAAAGAAATTACGCCTCCCAAAATTGAAACCACAAGAGATACTATAGTTGGTGATGAACGTATTTTGGAGTTATGCATAACCCCTCAACGAGATGTGAACAGATTGGAAATTTTTACCAATAATATTGCATTAAATGAGGCTACTGTAAATAATATTGAACTATCAGATCATTATTTGGCAAATAGGACAAAGGGGAAATTGATTACCCATTACATAAGCAATAATGATTATACCGAATTGCAACTTGCCTTTCCTAAAGAGGCTAAACTGGAATTGACCCTTTATGAGGCTTCAAACGACTTGTTGAAGAACTCTCAATTTACGGTCCCGGAAAGACCAGAGGATAACATTCCCATGCCCTTTGTGCTGAATGACGCCATACTGGTAATCAAAACCATGACTTTTGAATAACTCAATCGCCATAATGGGATGTGGTTGGTTGGGTCTTCCATTGGGAACTAAATTAGTGAAAGATGGTTATACTGTTAATGGCACCACCACTTCAGAAAATAAGCTCAACATACTCCAAAAAGAAGGAATTGCCCCTTTTCTGATTTCACTTTCCGAAGAAATGATAGTAGGTGACATTTCAGGTTTTCTTGCAGATGTAGAAGTCTTGATCATTAACGTTCCTCCCAAATTAAGGGGCGGAAACCAGGAGAACTATATCAAAAAAATGCAATTGCTGCTTGAATCCGTGAAAGCCGCTAAAACCAAAAAAGTGATCTTTGTTAGCAGTACTTCAGTTTACGGGAATATTGAAGGAGAAGTTACCGAAGAAACTATTCCCCAACCTAGTACCGAATCAGGAAAACAATTATTGGCATCTGAATATTTATTTAAAAACACCCCTGAATTGCAAACTACAATTATTCGTTTTGGAGGTTTAATCGGGCCAGATAGACATCCTGTAACCATGTTATCGGGAAGAAAAGGCTTAAAAAATGGTAATCATCCGGTGAATTTGATTCATTTGGATGATTGCATTTCAATTTTAAGTTTAGTAATAAAGAACAACTGGTGGGGTGAAATTTTCAATGCAGTTTATCCATTGCATCCTGCTAAAAAGGAATATTACCATCAAATAGCAGCTAAAAAAGGAATGATTTTTGAGATAACCATTGAATAGTCCATAAATACGATTCGCCTTTCCGATGAACTGATTTTACAGCCTTGCCTATTTCAACCGAGATAATCCCAGTGGGGACCGCAATAATGGAGTAGCCTGTAAGCATGGCTAAGGAGGCTAAAATTTTCCCCATTACAGTTACCGGAGCAATATCGCCATACCCAACAGTGGTGATGGTTACAATGGCCCAGTAGATGCTCTGGGGGATGGAAGTAAATCCGTTTTCTTCCCCTTCAA
>RCNC010003167.1_pt1 | contig 10794 bp, 9 predicted proteins | sample 2041301 | NCBI WGS metagenome assembly RCNC01 (sample SAMN09708231, study PRJNA481090) | Marine sediment metagenome, whole genome shotgun sequencing project. | biome: marine sediment; feature: ocean; material: sediment; isolation source: Sewage treatment plant 13A marine sediment (STP13A) ... | reverse complement strand
AAATCCCGAGGAATGAGGTGTACTTACGGTACTCCGCAGTGACGAGGGATGAAGCGTAACGCAGATATCGGACTTTTTACGAATCCGTCCGGATTGGCAGTTGTATCTTATACCGATCCGTTCCCGCCGCTACCCATGCAAGCCGTACCCGCCGCTTCGATTGTGCGTTTGATATAATACATTTTCGTTGGTTACGATCCAATATCGTATACTCAAGAAGTTTTCATATGGGGAGAATCCATCGCTATCGCTTTCGGGATCGCTATCGAAATCGACAAACACGGCCATGGCATTGATTTCGATCCCGATAGCGATAGCGAGGTCGACCCCGAAAGGGCCGTATTTATACGACCGAGGGCTCAAGTAAATAACATAGGTTTACGATCGAAACTTCTCTGACCGATGCTTATGCCCCTTCCGTGGATCGCCAGCGGTGAATGATTGCACGTGATATCGTTCAGGAGTGAGAATGATAAAGAAAGGTCCCATGAAATTGCCCATAACCGGCCTTCAGGCGGAATGGTCCGTTTGAAGGCCCACCTTTACGTTCAAAAACCATCGATCCCGGCAGCAAAAAAACCTTGCTGCCTGAAAACAAGGAGGTAAATAGATGGTCATCATCAATGCCATACGCTTTCCGCAGGAAAGCGCCGACCAAGTGGGCAAACGCTTTCTGGAAATCGCGCCGCCGCCTGATTTCATGAGTATGAAAGGGCCATATATCAAAGGAACAGAGCAAGGGATCAGGGCCGTGGAGATATTTGACCTGGACGAGACAAAGCTGGCGCTGGGCCTCGATTATGTCACCCAGCGCTGTGTCACTTATTTCGGTATTCCCGACTTAACTTACGAGACAAATGTCTATTTCGAGGCACAGGAGTCGTTGAAGCTGATCGGCCTGGCCTAACCCCGCTGCACTCGGGTCCGGCGGTGTTCGGGAAACCCATTCCGGATGCTGCCGGACCACCCGTCGTGTTCAGACCGCCGGTTCATCGATTTTACAGAACATCTTCACATCCGGGCTCTGCTCCTGCCTGCGCCCGTATTCCGGGCGGCTTTCCTGAACGAACCCCAATTGACGGTACAACGCTTCCAGGCGGGGGTTGTTGGTCAGGGAGATAAAACGATTGTAACCCTGAGCGTTCATCAAGGCCATGAAAGATTTTACTGTATGCACACCCACCCGCTGGTTGCGAAAACGGGTGGATATGGCCAGAGCGCCCATTTCCACGGTCTGCGCATCGATGATTTTCTGTTCTAGACAACCCACCACGATGCCGTCGATGGCGGTAACGTATAACCGGTGCCGGTTTTTTTTCAGGTAGGCTTTGGTGCGCGGTTTCAAAAAACCCGAACGCTTGTACATCTCAAGAATACGGTGAACGATGGCCACCTCTTCGTCGGTTTGCACCTGACGGAACGATTCCTGGAAGTTGTTGGCGATGAGCGTGCCCGCCCCTTCCACGGTAAAGAGTTCGTACTTGATGGCGTTTTTTCCCGCCGCCAGGATGTGGATACGGTCACACTGTCCGGCCTCGATCTTGCGGCAGATGCACGCCATGGCCCCCTTGAAGTTGACGTTGGCGATCCGATCGCCGAAATCCGCCAGGGATTCGCGAACCCGGCCGGTGGTGATGGCGTTGATCTTGTTCGCCTGGCGGTCGATGAGATAACGGCGCTCCAGGAAAATGACCTTGAACATGGATGCTTGATGGTTGAGCACCGCATCGTAAAAATCGATCTCCGGGGGCACCCGGACCATGCCGGTAGCCGGCAGCCGCTGCGCCAACCGGGTAATCAGCTTCTGGTTGGCAAAACGGTTGGGCATGTTGTGGAGCAAGACGGTCAGGGCGCCGTGGCGAACCAGGAATTTGATGTCGGTGATGATATCCTGGAAATGATCGCGCAGAATACCCTCACGGCAGGCAATAAAGACCTCTCTACCGGCAAGTGCCCGCGCGTATTCTTTCAGGTAAAGTTTTGGCATGGCGGATACAACCGGTGATTCCAGTTTTTATGAAGTCAACATTTTTCTATGAATCGTGCCCAGGGCCGCTGATGAATAGACCTGATCCGTGTCCGTCCAGAAATGGTAGTTTTTGGTTCAGGCCAAGGCCGCAACGATGGTGAAACCGCAGGCGTAGCATCGCTGCGTCGAGGATATCACCAGAGTGAGAACGCCGGGCCGGGCCGAAAATGCCATTTGTGGATGGACGCGCCTTAAAAATCGTGAATGCCAGTATAGCTCTCCGGCGTAATCGCCAGCAGTTCCTTCTTGACACCCTCGGCCACATCCAGGGTGTCGATGAAGGCGACAATGGCGGCCTGGTCGATTGCCGCGTGGGTGCGGGTAAGGGCCAGCAGGGCCTCGTAGGGTTTGGGGTAACCTTCGCGCCTCAGCACGGTCTGAATGCCTTCGGCCACCACGGCCCAGTTGTTGTCGAGATCTTTTTTCAGGGCGTCTTCGTTGAGGATCAGCTTGTCCAGCCCCCGCTTGAGCGATTTCAGGGCGATGAGGGTGTGGCCCAGCGGCACCCCGATGTTGCGGGTCACCGTGGAGTCGGTCAGGTCCCGTTGAAGCCGGGAGATGGGCAGCTTGGCCGAGAGGTGACCCAGCACGGCGTTGGCAAGGCCAAGGTTGCCTTCGGCATTCTCGAAATCGATGGGGTTGACCTTGTGGGGCATGGCCGAGGAGCCGATTTCACCCTTTTTGATGGTCTGTTTGAAATAATCCATGGAAATGTAGGCCCACAGGTCCCGGCACAGGTCCAGCAAAATGGTATTGATCCGCTTCACGCCGTCGAAAAACGCGGCCATGTGGTCGTAGTGTTCGATCTGGGTGGTTACCCGGGAGCGATGCAGCCCCAGCCCTTCGTTGACCAGCCGGTTGCCGAATGCGATCCAGTCGATGTCCGGATAGGCTGCGTGGTGGGCATTGAAATTCCCCGTGGCGCCGCCGAATTTGGCAGCGAAAGGCACGGTCTCCAGCAGCTTCATCTGTTGGGTCAGCCGATCCACGAAAACGTAGATCTCCTTCCCCAGCCGGGTGGGCGACGCGGGCTGGCCGTGGGTCCGGGCCAGCATGGGCACTGGCTTCCATTGTCGGGCCTTGGTCGTCAGGTCGGCCACCGTCGCTTCCAACACCGGCAGCATCACGGCCTGCCAGGCCTCCTTCAGGGAAAGGGGCACGGCCGTATTGTTGATGTCCTGAGAAGTGAGGCCGAAGTGGATGAATTCTTTGTAGGCGGACAGGCCCAGCCGGTCGAAGATGCCTTTGACGAAATACTCCACCGCCTTGACATCGTGGTTGGTGGTCTTTTCGATCTCCTTGATCTCGGCCGCGTCTTCCATGGTGAAAGCTTGACAGGATTCTCGCAGACGATCGAACACCGCCGGTTCGATATCCGCCAACTGGGGCAAGGGCAGCCGGCACAGGGCGATGAAGTATTCGATTTCCACTCGGACCCGGTAGCGGATCAAGGCTCCTTCGCTGAAATAGTCGGACAGGGCGGCGGTGGCCCTCCGGTAGCGGCCGTCCACCGGGGAAACGGCGGTGAGGGGAGATAGTATCATCGGGCCTCCTCAATCATACTTGGAATGATAGTCTAAATAAAAATCTCTTTAGTTTCATCGATGGTCGAACTTCTTCCGATCCAGGCCGCTTATAGAAAAATGGTCCGGCAATGTCAAACGCGGCGAGCGAACCGCAGAATGTCCAATGCCCAATCTCGAAGGTCCAAGGATTGAATCGCTGCGCGATGGCAATACGATAGAAAGTCAGGCTCTCATCTTTCGATATTCTGCGGTTCCTTGTCCGACATTGGATAATCGTATTTTCTGTTTAGTTGCGTTCGGCGTTTGCCGTTCAACGAATCACCGTCCCCCTGCCAACAGTGCCTGCAACATCGTCTGCCGCTGGCTGGTGTCCTGGTTTCTCACCGCCATGGCCATGGCTTTGCGGGTGCCCACTAACACCGCCAGCCGTCGGGCACGCGTCAAGCCGGTGTACAGGAGGTTTCTGAAGAGCATCTTGAAATGCTGGGTGAGCACCGGAATGATGACCACTTCAAATTCGCTGCCCTGGGATTTGTGGATTGTAATGGCGTAGGCCAGGTCCAGTTCAACGATGTCGTCCCGTTGATAATCCACCGTCCGGCTGTCCGGAAAAAAGGAGACCGTGCAGGTCAGTGCCTGGTTGTCGATCCGAACGATTTCGCCGATGTCGCCGTTGTAGACACCCAGGTCATAGTTGTTCCTGCGATGGATGACCCGGTCTCCGGTTCTGAAAAACCGTTCCCCGACTTTCAGCTGGTGTTTGCCGGCTGACGGGGGATTGGCCGCTTCCTGAATCATCGCATTCAGGCTCATGGTGCCGAGACTGCCGCGTGTCATGGGGGAGAGCACCTGGATTTCACAATTCCGGCCGCAATACTTGGGGATCCATTCCAGGTATAATTTTTTGACGACGTCAGACGCCGACAGCCCATAGTGAAGTGAAGACCAAGGGTGGATTTTTTTCAGGACGGAAACCAGTTCTTCGACTCGATTGCCGGCCTGAGCCACCTGATCCAGATTGATGTGTTCGAATTTCCTGGGAATGGTCAGTTCTTTCTCGTACGGGACGACCGGCTCGTTGATTCGAAACTCATAAAGATTCTCTTCTGCTCCCGCCGCCGTGGCGGACAGACGCGCATCATAATACCGTTTCACCCTGGATACAAAACGCAGCTGCTCCCCGGTGGCTTCATCCGAATCCATGAAAAAGCAATCGGCACCGTTGGTCCATATCTCCGGTCTTTTAAACGGCGAATCGATGTATGGCATGTCGCCCTGATTGATTTCATGGGCGTAGTTGATGATCAGGGACTGTTCCGCCTGCCTGAAAATCCGGGTCAATCGGAAGCAAGGGACCCTTCCCGAAGCGATGACATCCCGCAGGACATTGCCGGCACCCACCGAAGGCAGCTGGTCGGCATCACCGATTAAAAGGACCTGAGCCCTTTCCGGAACCGCCTTGAGCAGGGATGCCGTCAAGCTGATGTCCAGCATGGAGCATTCATCCACGATCAGAAAATCCGCATCGAGGGGATTCTCTTCGTTTTTCTTGAACCGGCCCAGCTGCCATTCCAGCAGCCGGTGGATGGTCTTCGATTCCTGGCCGATGACATCGGTCATCCGCTGTGCCGCCCGGCCAGTGGGCGCTGCCAGCAGCACCCGCGCGTTAAGGGATTCAAGCAGTTTTACCAGGACAAGGGTCGTGGTGGTCTTGCCCACCCCGGGGCCGCCGGTCAGCACGGAGAATTGCCGGCCCACGATACCCCGGACAGCCGCCGCCTGCTCGTCACTCAAGCGGATGCGGCTGGTGCTGCAGTAGTTGCCAATCCAGCGTTGCACCCGATCCATATCGATGGGAACCGGCCCGTCCATACGTGCGATTTTTCGAGCCACATATAACTCGTCGAAATAGAGCGTTTTTGAATAATAACAACGCTCGGTGCCCCCTTGGGGATTCTCGCGTCCACGCAGCATCAGCAGACCACCGGCCTGCATCTCATCCAGCAGCGCAGGTAAGCGGTTTCCCACGTCCAAAGCCAGCAGATCATTGGTCTGGGACCTTATTTGCGCTTCGGTCAGGTAGCAGTGACCGAAGTCCCTGCTGGAGGCCAACACGTGGCTGATCCCCGCCATGATTCTCTGCCGGCTGTCGGTTTCCAGACCGATGCTCAGGGCAACCTTGTCCGCTGAAAAAAAACCGATCCCGTATAGATCCCTGGCCAGCCGATACGGGTCTTCGGTGACCGTGGCGATGGCCTGGTCCCCGTATGCCTTAAAAATCCGGACAGCATAGAGCGTGCTGATCCCATGGGACTGCAGAAACATCATGACCTCGCGGACGGCACGGTGTTCGATCCAGGCCGCGCTGATGGTCTCCAGTTTTTTTTCTGCAATCCCCGGAACCTCAGTGAGCCTGTCGATGTCCCCTTCGAAAATGTCTAGCGTTTCCTTGTCAAAATGCCTGACGATCTTTTTGGCCGTCTTGGGTCCGACACCTTTGATAAGCCCCGATCCGAGGTACTTCTCCAGAGCGGCGCTGGTGGCCGGCTTGAGCTCTACGGCACGGGTGGCGTTGAATTGCCGGCCATATTTCGGTTTGACTGTCCAGGCACCGATAAATTCCATGGTCGCACCGGCAAAAACCCGGGTCTGGTGAACAATCACGGTCTGTGGCTGGTGGGGGTTGTCGAACGGCAAAACGCGTAGAACCGACCAACCGTTATCGGCATTGTGGTAGGTGACACGATCCACTACCCCGCGAAGCCGTTCGGGGATGATGCCGGTTAGATGATTGGAAGGTGCTTTCTTCAGAATCATGCGGTTTGAGATTTTGTATTTTGGTCTTCGTTATTTATTTATCATTCGGCGATGGTTATTTATTGACTTGAAATCCACGCTGGCAACCGGATTTCCGAGGGTTTCAACTTGTCGGGGATGTAGCATTTGATGTCGATCACCGGCGTGTCGTTGCGGGCGTCGATCGCGTCGATGCGGATCATGTTCCCGGTGACGGATACCACCCGGCAAGTCGACAAGCCGAGCAGGTTAGGGCGAACCGGGGCATGTGTGGCAAAAACACCTGTAAGTGGGTTTGAGGGGTTTTTCATCGGGCGCACCTGGAGCCGGCGGCGGTCATCGGGATTGTCGTTTTCATGAAACCAGTAGCAGACGATGATGTGCGAAAAACCTTCCAGCCCCACAAGGCCGTCCTGGAAAGCGGGGTCGATGTCGATGCGGACGGCATCGTCTTTTTTACGAATCCATCCGATGGGATGCACCTGAAATGAGTCGCTCATGGCGGTCTCCTCGTAAAAGGGTGAAGAAAGGTTTCATACAATCAACTTGCAACCCGATGATCAAGAACTATATTAAAAAGGTTGCACTTGATTAACCCGCTGTAATTAAATACACTTATTCTCATGGGTTATATTTTCGATTTTCATGATGCCAAGCGCTACCACCAGTGGATGCTAAAGCGCAGAAACCGCTTTGCCGCCGACCTGGAGAGCCGCCTCATGCTGGGGATGCTGGATCCGGTTGCCGGTGAGTCGGTGCTGGACATCGGTTGCGGCACCGGGGCCTCGATCGCACCGCTAATGGAAAAGGGCCTCGACGTGACAGGCATCGATCCTTCCCCCTACATGCTCGACATCCTGTCCACAACAGTGGGCAATCGCGTCTCCCTGTATCGCGGGTTCGCCGAAGATCTTCCCTTTGACGATAATTCTTTCAACCATGCCTGCCTGTTTACCTGCCTGGAATTTGTGGATAACCCGAAAAAAGCCCTGGCGGAGGCCTTTCGGGTGGCCAAGGACCGGGTGTTTATCGGATTCTTGAACCGCTATGCCCTCACCGGCATCGGCCGGCGGGTGCAAGGCATATTCACCCCGACCATTTACAACCGGGCCAACTTTTTCAGCGTCTGGGAAATCAAGAGCATGGTCCGGGAACTGATGGGACCGGTCCCGGTGTGCTGGCGCACTGTCTGCCAGTTTCCCGGCCCCTGGGGAGCCTGGATGAAGCAGATCGAAGGCTCAGGCCTGGTCCAGCGTTTCCCTTTCGGCACCTTCGCCGGTATGGTCGTTACCCTGGTACCACGGTTCCGCACGCGTCCCCTGGCCATCCGATACCAACCCAAAAAAGTTGGCCGTATCGCAGCCGGTGCGGCCGGCTGTTCCGGTATGGCCCCATCCAACGGTTTTGACGATTCCCCACAATAAACCGGTGGGAGATGCGCTCGCCCTTTCGATTTAATAATTAACCGAATTGGGTGAGAATCATTTGACAAATGATTCAAATAACTGTTTAAACTAAATAATTCCATTTTCGGGCAAACGGTACCCTTGGCCGGGGAAAAATCCCGAAAGGAAAGGAGCCCGCCCCCGATGGAAGCCTGGCTCTACGAAACTCTGCAAGACCAGCGGGTCCGATGCCGGCTGTGCAGCCATATGTGCGTGATCGGCAACGGCAAACGGGGAATCTGCGGAGTGCGGGAAAACCGGGGTGGCATCCTGGAGACACAGGTGTACGGCCGCCTGATCGCTGCCGGTGACGACCCTATCGAAAAAAAACCGCTTTTCCACCTGATGCCCGGCAGCCGTTCTTATTCCATCGCCACGGTGGGCTGCAATTTCAAATGCCGGTTCTGCCAGAATGCGGACATCGCCCAGATGCCGGCGGACCGGAACGGTATGGTGATGGGAGATGCGGTGACACCGCAGCAGGTGGTGGATACCGCCGTGCGCAGGGGATGCGCCAGCATCGCCTACACCTATACCGAGCCGACGGTTTTTTTCGAGTTTGCCTGCGATACGGCGCAATTGGCCCACAGTCAGGGGATTAAAAATGTATTCGTCACCAATGGGTACATGAGTGCCGAGGCGCTGCAGCGGATCAGTCCCTGGCTGGATGCCGCCAACGTGGATCTGAAAGCCTATAGCGACGAATTTTACAAACGGCAGTGCGGCGCCCGACTGGAACCGGTCAAGGAAACCCTGCGGCGAATGAAAAGCCAGGAGGTCTGGGTGGAGGTCACCACCCTGATTATTCCCGGGCTTAACGACGATCCCGGGGAGCTGTCCCGGCTGGCAACCTTTATCGCCACGGATCTGGGCGTCGAAACCCCCTGGCACGTGAGCCGTTTTCACCCCACTTACCAACTGACGGATCGGGGCTCGACGCCGGTGGAGACCCTCATTCAGGCCAGAGACATCGGAATTGCGGCCGGACTGAAGTATGTCTACACGGGCAACATTCCCGGACAGGGCGGCGAGGATACCATCTGCTCCGGTTGCGGGCAAACCGTTATTGCCCGCCAAGGGTTTCATATCACGGACAACCGGATGCGAAAGTGCCGTTGCAGCGGCTGCGGGACGGTCATTGACGGCATCGGGATGTAAGGAAAACCATGTCAACCATCGGGAAGCTTAATCTGGATCATCTGGTCGGCCAGCAGGTGGGCACCTCCGTGCTGCTGAAGAAGATCGGGCACGGCGCCATGTCCGCCGTTTTCGTAGCTTTCCAGAAAACGCTTAAACGGCAGATTGCCGTCAAGGTCCTTCCCAAATCCCTGATGACGGAAAAAACCGCCGCTTTTTTCCAGCAGGAGGCCGAATCGGCAGCCATCCTGACGCACCCCCACATCATTCCCGTTTATGAGGTCGGCGAAACGAAAGACTTCCTCTTTTTTACCATGCAGCTGGTCAAGGGCAACGAATTATCCTACTTTATCCGCCAAACCCAGAAAAATATCGTGCCTTCCAAACGGTTTATGCCGCTGCCGACCATTCTTTCCCTGATGCTGAAAATCCTCGATGGCTTGGCGTATGCCCATGACAACGACATCGTGCACCGCGATATCAAACCGGACAACGTCATGATCGAAGGACATTCCAAGCGACCGCTGATCACCGATTTCGGTGTGGCCCGGGTCTCCCGAACCACGAGCAAAAGTGACCGGCTGTTATTGGGCACCCCGATGTATATCGCGCCGGAACAGATTTTGTCGGGCACCGTCGATGGTCGTGCGGACATGTACAGCGCCGGGGTGATGATGCTCGAAATGCTCATGTCCAAACTTCCCTACCCTCCCTACCAGACGGCCATGGATCTGCTCAAGATGAAGCTCGGGTTGAAAGACCGAATCTTCCGGCAGCGGCCATCCGAGGTCCACCCCGTGGCAAACCGAACCTTGGATGAAATCCTGTTCAAGGCCTTGGCCTTTGACCGGGATCAGCGCTACCCCTCCTGTCATGAGTTTGCATCGGAACTGGAACGATTTTCGAAAAAATTGATGATATCATCTTCAGCCAGATGAGGACACCATGCCATTAGACGCCGCGACGAAAAACCAGCTCTCCCAATTCGGACGAACCATTGCCCTGCTGTTCAACCGCTCCATGATGTATCAGCCCAACCACCCGTTTGTGGAACAGTCCATCGATATGTTCTACGACGGTGCAGTAGACCTGTTGAAAATCATCTCGCCCCTGGTATTTATTCTCAACCGCGATGAGTTTTTCGTGGATGAAGAGCCTCTGGACGCCCGGCTAAATGTGGGGCGTTTAGTGATGCTGTTCAAAAATAACGACCTCCAGTCCCTCTCCATCGAACCCGGTCTTTAGAAACGGGAAATCAAGGTTTTTCTGGAGGTGTTCAGCAACATCACCAAATATGACCGCGCCGAGCGGTTTAAAAAGGCCATCTTTGCCCGCGGGGTATCCAGCATCAAGGTTAACCACGTGCGGTTTAAAAAAGTGACCGACGATGATGAGGTGATTTCCCGTGATGCACTAAAAGATCTGACCCCCCAGATGATGGCTGCAGAAGACGAGGCCAAGACCCGCAAGATGTTCATGGACACGCTGCTGGAAAGCGTGCTGACTGAGGAGTTCGCCAAAACCCTGAACATCGAATCCCTCATGGCCAATCCAGGCGCCGTGTCCGAGAACATGATCCAGGCGGATCTGGAGAGTGTTTCAGCAGGGGTTAAAGGCGCGGGACCGGGTGACGGCAGCGGCACCGGGGATACTGCCGGCGGCTCAGGTGAAGGACCCGGGACTGGAGGTGGCAGCGGCGGGCCGGGTGAGGGTGGTGACGGCACTGGCGGGACAGGCACCGACCGTGGAACCGAAGAAGACGGCGGCACTGGAGCAGGGGATGGCGGTGGTACCGATGGAGCAGGTACCGGAGGAACAGGTACCGGAGGAACGGGTACCGGAGGAACGGGTACCGGAGGAA
>RCNC010003166.1_pt1 | contig 10798 bp, 7 predicted proteins | sample 2041301 | NCBI WGS metagenome assembly RCNC01 (sample SAMN09708231, study PRJNA481090) | Marine sediment metagenome, whole genome shotgun sequencing project. | biome: marine sediment; feature: ocean; material: sediment; isolation source: Sewage treatment plant 13A marine sediment (STP13A) ... | reverse complement strand
AAACATCATGAGCAATGGGACGAGATGGCATCCTCCCTGCACATGGAAAGCGGACTCACCTGTAATACCTGCCACAATCCGCATAAAAGAGTGATCTGGGATGGAGATGGAGTCACAGAAAATTGTGGCACATGTCACAGTGCCCAGGTTGCAACTGTTAACCATGGGGGTAGCACTACCTGCCTTGACTGCCATATGCCATATGCAGCAAAATCAGGTACCAAAAGAGGAGATAGTGGCTACAAAGGAGATGTACGTTCACACATTCTTTCGATCACTGCTGATACCGCATCTATGTTCACTGCAGATGGAAGCGCTGTTCGGGATGACGACACTAGGAAAGCATCTCTGAGTCCTGCATATTCATGCCTTGGTTGTCACAATGATGATGCAGAAGATGGGATTCCTGATAAGACCCTGGAGGAGGCAGTAGCAGGATCAATAGGGATGCATTGGACTACTAATGTTCCCAACACCACCAATGAGCTTCGCATGGGTATTTATCCGAATCCCTCAAGCGGTGAAACCATGATCAATGTAAACCTCCCTTCCAGTGCGGAAGTTGAAATGAGCATTTACAATGCAGCAGGACAGGTTGTTTATATGGAATCCGGTAAAACTTACTTAAGCGGAAGCCAGGTTATTTACTGGGATGGCAAGAACAGTTCTGGAGAAGAAGTAAATGCCGGCTACTATTTTGTTAAAGTTACTGCAGGTAGTTTAACTTCTGTGGACAAGCTTATAATGATGAAGTAACTATTCATAGCACTTGGTTTTTATTCATCATACTGAAGAGGCCGTCTCGTTTAAATCATGAGACGGCCTTTTTAATACTTTTTTGGAAATAGGCCTATATTTAAAAGTATAATTAGAGAGAGATGAATAAAGAGATATCTACGGATGCAAACCATGCTATGCTAACCCTGGGAATTACCTCAAAACTTTCCGGGATTCCGTCGCATTCAATCCGGCAATATATAGAGAAGGGACTGCTGATTCCATTTAAGCTTGATAGCAAGAGACACCTCTTCTCCATAAATGATGTAAGCAGGTTAAAGCATATCCACTATCTTATCAGGGAAAAGGGCTTAAACTTCGCTGGTATCAGGGCCTTGTTTTCCATGATCCCATGTTGGGAAGTTAAGAAGTGTTCAAGCAAGGACAGGCTAAAGTGTGAGGGATACAGGTCTAATTCAATACCCTGCTGGGAAGCTAGTTCAAAGGGCGTAGTCTGTAAAAATGAGACCTGCAGGGAGTGTGAAGTATACAGCTATTTAAACCACTCTGCCGATCTGAAGTCTGCGCTAAAGGAATTGATCTAGAAAAATAAATGGAGCTGAGAAAGCCTATTTAAACCTCACCCACTTCTCCATATAGTGGTGACTTGCGACAGGAACTCCCTGCTCATCAACAGGCCAAATTTGGGTGAGGGTGTCGTTCTTGATCTCAAGATATAGTATAACAGTCTGCCCAAGGTATTGCTTGGCACTATGATATCCGACAATTTCCTGATAGTTGGTGCCTTCCAGCGTAAACTTTCCTCCACCAAAATTATCAGTGATCATCGAATCCTCAATAAATACACCCACAAGCGCCCATCTATCTCCCGACCACATCTTAATTTCGCTTCCTTGAGAAACTCCCGGAAAAAGCAGTGTTGAAGATTCACCTTTTACTTCATATTCATAAGCTAGTTTCCATGCGCCTTCCATGGGAGATGTTTTTTCCTGGGTACAACTTCCAATTAGCATGGGTATAATCAGACAAAGCAGGAGGATTTTTTTCATTGTTGTAGGGTTTAGTCAGTCTTCGGTTTTAGTTCGTCTTAGCTTCTTTAAAACTACATAAAAATTCAAGCAAAAGTTTTACCTTGTTTGAATTAGATAGGAGGACCCGATCATGATACCACTTTCCTTACACAGCACATTAAGAGATCTCTCATTAGCAATTCTACTTTTTTCAGTCTATTCCTGCAATTTTGCCCAATCTGTGGAAAAGGACCTGCAAAGCGGTTTGATCACCAGGGGGAATGGACTAAGCTGTAATGATGTTTATCTATCGGATGGAGAGAAAATTATTAAGCGGAATACCTTTATTTATGGCGAAACATTCTATGTGAACTTCGATGGAATGGAAGGTTTTGAAAGAGTAGGTGAGAGTGCCTTTCCAGACATGCGATTGACAATTGTCAGCGAGCATGGAGACACGGCGATGCATCTCAATGATCTATATGCAGCGTATAAGGAGGGAATTGATCTCTCGCTCCTGCAGTTGCATGCAGAAGTCACGGTGGCAAATCCAGTCCATTCGGGGGAAACCTACACCCTCTATGTGGATATTAAGGATAAAAGGGGGAAGGGAAGCTATGCTGCCACCCTGGACTTTACTGTGGTCAGGGATGATAGGATCCAGCTAAGCGGGAAGCAGCTTAGCTCCAGGGAGATCTATCTTTTCTCGCAGCAGAGAGGCTTAACAATTACAAATGGTCAGGCTGGCTTCGATGAAAACATCTATCTCCTGTTTGAAGGTCTGGAAGGCTTTGCTGTGAATGCGGGACAGGTTCAGCTGGGTTTGAGTATGCTGGTAAAAGATGCTGATGGAAATGTGATCCTGGATGAAGCCGATCTTTTTGGAGATTCCCCATTGAACTATGAAGATGTGCATCCACAGGTGGCCTCAAATTTCATACTCACCGGTTCGCAGGTAGCAAATCCGGTTAGTCTTGTTGTTCGAATCTGGGACAAAGGGAGCTCCGCATGGATTAGTGCTTCCACGGAAATTGTTATTGAGTAAGCCCTTGATATGAAAAGAGCCCTCCTGCTACTTCTGATCCTGAATCCTGGTATGATAATATGGGGACAGGTCATTACCGGCACTGTGCTTGACCAGGAAAGCAGGGAGCCCATCGATTTTGCTTCGGTTTTTTTCAATGGAACCTTTGTGGGGACCTCCACCGATGAGCAAGGTCATTTCGAATTGGATATTTCAAAGTATGCTACCAGGTCACTGACCATTAGTGCGGTAGGCTATGCATCAGCTTCAATCAGTGAATTTGTTCCTGGTGAGCAGCACCAGGTAAAGCTGGTCAGGAAACTCTTCGATATTGGTGAGGTGACTGTTAGCACCAAATCTCTGGTCAGGAAAAGAAGGGCCAATATGAGAATATTCAGAAATGAGTTTATCGGACTTTCCGTCAATGCCCGCAGATGTCATATACTGAACCCGGAGGACATAAGTTTTAATTATGCCTCGGACAAGGATACACTGATAGCTTTTGCTTCAGCACCCATTGTTATCCAAAATCTTTCCCTGGGGTACATCATAAGCTATCACCTCGAACGGTTCGAATATGAGCGAAAAACCAAAACGATGCTTTTTACAGGGAGCATTATTTTTAATCGCGACCTGGTGGACGATGAGCAGAGTAGGCTGCTTTATAAACGAAGAAGAGCCAATGCCTATACTGGATCCTGTCAGCATTTCTTCAGAGCGCTCTGGGCTAATACATTAGTAGAATCAGAGTTTGCCCTTAGCTCTACCAGGTCCGGATCGATACTATCTTATGATGATATTGTATTTCAGGATTTTCAGGGTAGGAAGTACCTCCGCTACTATGAGGGCCTGACCATCGATTATTACGCCAATCTCAGCTATATCTCCTTTCTTGATGGAAGGGTTCTTTTTCAGCAGGATGGGTATTTCGATCCCACACCCATTATTTGGACAGGAGAGATGTCCAAACAGCGGATCGCCGACTTTCTTCCCTATGAATACTTACTCAGTGAGTAGGTCTGAATATCATAACATGCACAAAATCAATATGATAAATCAGCGCTAATTATTCGGGGCCAATGTATGCCCACAAAAAAACTACTGCATTTTGCAGGTTTACAGATGCTATAAAATAATTAACTTGCGTTGAACAATTAATCAATACAACATGAGATTTAGGAATCGTTTTGGGATAATCATAGGCATCCTTGCCTTTACCTTTTCACAGGTAGCTGCCGAGGAGACCAGTAACTGGCCAAAGAAGATTGAGAAAAACGGGGCTACCATCATCATCTATACACCACAGGTGGAATCACTTACTGCCAATACACTGGAATCTAGAGCTGCAGTATCCGTGACCAACGAGGAATATCCATCACCGGTTTTTGGTGCCATGTGGTTTAATTGCCAGATACAGACAGACCGGGATGACCGTACCGTTGTGCTACTTAATATGAAGGTAAGTGCAGCAAAATTTCCCGATATAGATGAAGCGGATGTGCTGAAGCTGAGCGAGTTCCTGGAGTCTGAAGTCCCCAATTGGGAGATGGAACTTTCCCTGGATGAGCTTCTGGCCGAGCTGGAAATGGAAGAGGTCAATGCAGAGCTGGCGGAGAATCTGAACAATACACCCCCGGAAATAATTTTTGCAACTACCCCCACTATGCTGATAATGGTGGATGGAGATCCTCATTTTGAGCAGATCGAAAAAACCAACTATGAGCGGGTTATTAATACACCTTACTTCGTAGTGAAGGATACGAAACATGATAAATACTATATCAATGGTGCCGGGAAATGGTACGTTTCTGACAATTTCGACACATGGGAGGCTACAACCAAAGTACCGAACAAACTGGAAAGTATTGCCAAGGAAGCCCTAAAGGACGAGGAAGCAGAGAAAGCAGAGGAGGCATCGGGAGAAGATGAGGGAGTGGTAAAAGATGAGGATGTAATTCCTGCAATCGTACTCAGAACCTCAGCAGCAGAACTTTTGCAGTCGGATGGTGAGCCGGAATATGAACCCATTGAAGGCACCTCCATTCTCTATATGTCCAATACAGCAGATGATATTCTGATGAACATTGAGACCCAGGAGTATTATATCCTGGTGGCAGGACGCTGGTATAGCTCAAAGTCCATTACAGATGGTCCCTGGGCGTTTGTAAATCCAGAGAATATTCCCGCGGGATTTTCAAGCATTCCGGCCGATTCAGATATGGGATCGGTCCGATCGAGCGTTGCGGGTACCCAGGAGGCTAAAGAAGCACTTCTGGAGAACCAGATCCCCCAAACTGCCGAGGTAGACCGTACGGAGGCCAAACTGGAGGTAAGTTACGATGGGCAGCCCAAGTTTGAGAAGGTGGGCGAAACGAATATGAAATACGCTGTTAATACAGATAAGTCTGTTCTCCAGATTGATAATCTCTATTACTGTTGTGACAACGCCATCTGGTTTGAATCGGATTCTCCAAAAGGCCCCTGGGTGGTGAGCACCGAGGTTCCTGAAAGTGTGCAGGAGATACCGCCTGAGTCGCCTGTATACAATGTAAAGTATGTCTATATCTACGACTCCACGCCCGAAGTGGTATATGTGGGATATACACCCGGCTATGTACATTCCTACTCCTATATGGGCTGTGTCTATTATGGAACGGGATATTATTACCAACCCTGGTATGGTGCCTATTATTATCCTCGTCCGGTCACCTACGGATACAGTGTACACTGGAATCCGTATATCGGCTGGGGGTTCTCATTTGGGGTGTCCTATGGTTGGATGACCTATGGATGGGGCTCACCCTACCGAGGTTGGTGGGGACCCACCGGTTACAGACATGGCTACCATTATGGTTATCGCCATGGCTATCACAACGGATATCGCGCCGGTTATCGTGCAGGATATCATGCAGGTCGACGTGCCGGATACAACAGGCCATCACCTTATTCTAACAGGCCAATGCACACCAATAATGCTTATAAGAATCGTTCCCAGGGGGTTAGGAAAACCGGAAATCAACAATATAATGCAAGGACGGGCGACAGAGTTGCTTCAACGGGTCGATCCAGACCCGCTGCACAACCTGCCAACGGGCCCAACAATATGTATACGGATCCCCAAGGGAACGTATTTCAGAAATCTGGAAATGATTGGAACAGGGTTGATAATGGTGGCGGCAGCTCCAGGGAGGCAAGGCCTTCAACAGGGAATACTGCCCGGCCTTCAACAGGGAATACTGCCCGGCCTTCAACAGGAAATACTACCAGGCCTTCAACTGGTCAACAGCCCTCGCAATCGAATCGTGCCTCCAATAGTTATACCAGGCCGGGATCAACGGGTACAAGCAACGCGACCAGGGACTACAATTCCAGGAGCCAGGGGCAGGCAAGGTCACAGCAATACCAACAGTCCAGACCTCAGTATCAGAGCAGGCCTTCACAACCTTCCCGTTCGGCATCGCCCTCCAGGTCGATGGGTAGCCGCCCTTCAGGAGGAGGAAGAAGAAGATAGATATGTAAATAAACAGTATGAGAGCCTCAGGACCTTAGTCCTGCAGGCTCTTAATTGTATCTTTTAATTTGGCTGCCTTAAGCTCAGTCTGGATAATCTCCTCTTTGATTCCCTTGATAAACTTGTTTTCATCAGGGACTCCCCTGACGGCCTCAAAATCAAGGTCGCGAACCTCTTCATCCCCGTCCAGTCCAAATCCTATCTTGCTACTGCTATCAAACTCCTTGGCCGCATCACCCAGGATCATTTTGTCCAGTTTGATGGTTTCACTTTCCCAGCGCGTGATCAGCTCGAGGAGTTGATCAGCAGTGATCTGTTTCACATCCATATCCTTACGCTCAGCAAGAATCCGGGTAGTCCAGTTCCACACTTCATCTTCATAGGAAGCGTGCATCTGTTCCATTCGTGATGTGATCTTCTCAAGGGTGTTGACTTTGCCTGAGTTTATATCAGCAAGCAAGAGCTGTACAGCCTGCTCGGAAGCAATCATCCCTGATAGGTCGAGCCATTTTTCCGGGATAGCCTGATTACCGGGAGCAAACTTCGATTTGATGGATTCTATGGTAGGTGTTCCCTCGATAAGCTCCAGCTGTCTGATCACCTGATCACCGACGAAGATATTTACAGCCATATCATAAAACTTCCGGGTGGATTTCAGCATCAGTCTCTTGATCCTGATCCCCTTATAAAATACGGTTTCCTGCTTCTTAGACGCTTTATCATATAGCTCCTGCAGGACATCCATGGCCGTTAAAACCTTCTGAATGATGTAGGGGCTTAGAAACTCGAAATTGATCAGATCAAGTTTAACAGGATCTTTCCGTTTATCCCTGAGGGGCCATTTTTCACTGTCCCTTCGGGTCCCCACGGTAAACAAGTTCATTCCTGGTGTGAGGATGCTTCTTTCGTGATCCACATTGATATAAGAGAAGGGAAAGTCACTTGTATCAAAACTGGCCAGGTTCTTTCCCATCACCACAGAATAGGCTCCAATGCGACAGGGCCACAAAAGATAGGCGAAGGATCCTGTTTTGGATCCTCTTTCCAGGATTCCCTGGTGTACAGGTCCCAGCTTGTACATATGATTGCTCTGATTGGTGCCGCTCCCCGCATTATAGAAGGAGTACATCCCGGCAATCAGCAAAGATGATTTGTGGTGGGTGACCGTGTAGGGTCCAGCAAATATACTTACAGCCTCTCCATGAAATGCTTCGGAATTTGCAAAGAATACAGAGTTTTCGGCTGAAAACTGTTTTCCGATTTCAACCCCCTGTCCCACAAAACTCTTGTCCACAAGCGCTCCGCCATCAATTTTGGAACCGGACAGCATGATGAAGTTCCTGGCAATCACATTGGTGCCCACATAGGCAGGGGCCTCCTGTTTGGAAACGATGGTGCCATTTTTTAATAAGGCAGCACCGCAGATGGAAGCATATTCTCCAATATTGACCTCGCTGATGGTACCGGTGTTGCTGATCTCAGCACCGGCCCCGATAGTACCGGTTCCTGAGCTAAGTTTTGCAGCATAATCGTCAATCATCCCGTTAATGGCAGCAATAAGCCCGGGATCGTGTCTATAGCTAACCAGAATATAGGCCAACTGGGCTGTGAGTTTTTCAAATATTTTGAGTTCCCTGCCCCCGCCTTCATTTAGCACTTCGATCTCAAAGCCATTTCCGAATGATGATGAGGCATTTACCGAGATGGAATGTACCTGCTCGATAATCACGCCATCCTTGATACTGTAGTTCTTTATCAGCTGCACGTTGTCTAGAAGGACATTGTTGCCAATCTCACAAGTATCGATCTTACAATTGTAGAGGCCTGTTGTTCTTGTCTCTCCCTTACTGGTCATTACTGTTCCTCCCAGACTCCCAATTTTGACGGTTCCCATAAACCGGACCTGGAATATGGATTCGGTGGAGAAGGAGTCACTTACCTCAATTTTTGACCAATCGGAAGAAAAACAGCCCTGGTTCTGAAGGGCTGTTATTTCTGAATTACTTAATGGACGATAGCTCATTCCTCGTCGTTATGGATGGGTATCTTATCACCGGCAATCTCTTCAATATCCTTGAAGTATTTAACAGATTCGACCTGCAGCTCCATGGTGGCAGGTTCGTCCAGAGATATAACTGCATGCTCGTGCAGCTGTAGCATGGAGACGGTCCACATATGGCTTACCCCGCCTTCAATGACTTCACGTACGGCACGTGCCTTATTGAAACCGGTAATAATAATCACCACTTCCCTTGCATCCATAACCGTACCTACTCCCACAGTCAGCGCCTGCGTGGGAACCTTTGACATATCGTTGTCAAAGAACCTGGAGTTGGCCAGGATGGTATCGTAGCTAAGGGTCTTTACCCTGGTACGGCTTACCAGTGAAGAACCGGGCTCATTGAAAGCGATGTGACCGTCCGGGCCTATTCCCCCGAGAAACAGCTCAATGCCGCCATATGATAATATTTTGGCCTCATAGTCCCTGCAAACCTTCTCCAGATCAGGTGCATTACCATTTAATATATTGATATTCTCCTTTGGGATATCAATATGATTAAAGAGGTTTTCGTACATGAAGGAGTGGTAGCTTTCAGAGTGGTCTTCAGGGATGTTTACATATTCATCCATATTGAAAGTCACCACATTTTTAAAGGAGATTTCGCCTGCCTTATGCATCTTTATCCACTCTTTGTAAACAGGCATGGGGGAGGAGCCGGTAGGTAGTCCCATAACAAAAGGTTTCTCAGCTGTGGGACCAAATGCCTCGATTTTTTTCCATATATATTCGGCGGTCCATTTTCCTGTCTCTTTCTTGGTGTCTTTAATTACAATTCTCATCGTGTAGTCGTTTTAGTTAGGTCGGTTTAATTATTTAGTTGTAGTCAATATCATTCTTGCATCTCCAATAACGCTTCCCTGTCCTTCGTCCAGTACAAACAGCGGATTAATATCCAGCTCCTCGATTTCTGGAAAATCCACTGCCAGCTGGCCCAGTCTGAGCAGGGCATCAACAATGGAGTCTATATCCCTTGGATTGCGTCCCCTTGTTCCTTTTAGAATTTTAAAGGCCCTTGTCTGCTCCAGCATATGCATGGCCTCATCCCGGCTGAGGGGTGCTACGCCAAAACTAACATCCTTAAATATCTCAACAAAGATTCCTCCAAGTCCAAACATCAGTACCGGTCCAAAGGAGGGATCTCGTTTAATTCCCAGGATAATCTCTTCAGCTCCCTTTATCATTTTGATAACATAGAGGCCAGCAATGGTGGCGTCGGGCATTGCCTTTTTCACATTGCTGTGAATCCGCTCCCATGCATCTCTAAGCTCTGTTGCGCTTCCCAGGTTCAGCTCCACACCTTTCACATCGGATTTATGAATAATGTCGTCCGAGACTACTTTCAGAACTACCGGGTAGCCGATTTCTTCTGCAATCTTCACAGCTTCGTCGGCGCTTGAGGCAAGTTTGCCTTGTGGGACTGGTAAGCCATAGGTTTCCAGCACTTCAATGGTTTCCACCTCCGGGATATAGCTTCGGCCATTGGCGTGAACTTTATCCATCAGTTTCCTGGCCAGCTCCACTTGAATATTATCCAGAGCGGACAGATGGCGCACTTTGCTTAAGACATTCTGATTGAAATGGTAAACAACCTGAAAGGCAGTACACATGGATTCGGGAAGAATGTAGTGTGGAATCTTGTGTGTCTGAAGTATATCAATACCAGAGGCCACATCCTTTTCGCCCATAAATGAGGTATATATGGGTTTGGATTTTCCCTCAGCTATGCTGGCAATATCAGCGGCAATGGCATCGATATCAGTCATGGACTGCGGGGTCAGGATCACAAAAACTCCTGCCACATCTGCGTCGTCGAAGGCTGCTTTAATGGCAGCCAGGTAGCGATCCGACCTTGCATCGCCAATCACATCCACCGGGTTGTTGATGTTTGCAGTGGCCGGTAGTGCTTTCTTTAGTATGGCTGTGGTCTCTTCCGAGAATTTGGCCAGTTTCAAGCCTGTGGCAATTGCAGCATCGGTGGTCAGTACACCTGGTCCCCCGGCATTGGTAATAATGGCTATTTTTTCCGAAACAGGAGGAGGCTGATAAGCAAAGGCAATGGCTTTGTTAAACATCTCCTCAATGTTATCGCAACGAATAATTCCAGCCTGTTTAAAGGCAGCATCGCAGATTTCATCCTTACCTGTCAGAGAACCGGTATGTGAGGCTGCCGCAGAAGCTCCTTCATCAGTCCGCCCTGACTTAATAATCAGAATAGGTTTCCCGCTTTGAGCAATCACATCGCGGGCTGCTTTCATCAAGCCGGCACCATCGCTTACCTCCTCCAGGTACATTAGAATTACTTTGGTCTCATCGTCATTCATCAGGTAGTAGAGAAGGTCGATTTCGCTGATATCAGCTTTATTCCCAAAACTGATAAACTTGGAGAAGCCGATATGTTTTGCGCTGGCATAGTCCAGTACGGCAGTGCAGAGGGCTCCGCTCTGAGAGAGGAA
>RCNC010003164.1_pt1 | contig 10801 bp, 5 predicted proteins | sample 2041301 | NCBI WGS metagenome assembly RCNC01 (sample SAMN09708231, study PRJNA481090) | Marine sediment metagenome, whole genome shotgun sequencing project. | biome: marine sediment; feature: ocean; material: sediment; isolation source: Sewage treatment plant 13A marine sediment (STP13A) ... | reverse complement strand
CTGGCCCCGGTGGCCGGGAATTATGATTTTATTTCGGGCCTATAACCCAAAAAAAGGTTGAGTTTCAACATCATTATGATTCTGGGTAGTTATGCTGATCAATCGTTTTTGAGACTTTTTGCAGAACCCTGAAAAATGGACCTTTCCGCAAGCTACCTTCTTTTGGGTTATAGAACCGTATTTTTATTATCTTAATAATCTCTAAACTTATTGTTATCATTTCATAAAAAACAATAACCAAAAACCAAATGACAAATAAATCACAATAACCAACTTCAAAATTTCAAACCTTGGGTCTCGAAGAAAGGCCCTTTCAATCATCAATGGTGGAGAAATCATAATAATAGACTGTTGGTTTTTCCCTTTTTTGGGATTTGGATACTTTGGTTTGGAATTTATTTGAAATTTGGTGCTTGTGATTTAAGACTTGGCGATCCCGGCATATCCAAGCTGGGTATTAAGCTTTCCTATGGGTTAAGGGAAGAAATCGTCTCAGAACACCTCGTGCTCGGTGCGCCGGATAATCTCATCCTGCAGGTCTTCCGTCAAATCCACGAAATAATCGCTGTATCCGGCCACCCGGACAATCAGGTCCCGGTAGTCGTCCGGGTATGACTTGGCCCGGCGCAGCGTCTCACCGTCGACCACGTTGAACTGAATGTGGTGGCCGTCCATGCGAAAATAGGTGCGCACCAGCTGAGCCAGCTTGGTGATGCCCGTCTCGTCAGCCAGCACCTGGGGCAAAAACTTCTGGTTGAGCAGGGTGCCGCCGGTGCGGATATGGTCTATTTTTGCAGCCGACCGGATCACCGCCGTGGGGCCGTTGCGGTCCGCCCCCTGTACCGGGGAAATGCCTTCGGACAGGGGGATACCCGATTGGCGGCCGTCGGGCAGGGCGCCGATGACGCTGCCAAAATAGACATGGCAGGTGGTGGGCAGCAGATTGATCCGGTGGACGCCCCCGCGGGTATTGGGCCGGCCGTTGACCGCGTCGTAGTAAGCCTCGAAGACCATCTGCATGATGTCGTCGGCCGCGTCGTCGTCGTTGCCGTACTTGGGAGTGTCGTCCAGCAGCTGCCGCCTGAAATCGTCGTGTCCTTCGAAATTCTCAGAGAGTATTTTGATGAAACCGTCCACGGTGATCGTTTTTCGGTCGAACACATGGACCTTGAGGGCCGTCAGGGCATCGGTGATGGATCCCAGGCCCACCCCCTGGATGTAGGAGGTGTTGTAGCGGGCGCCACCGGCATTGTAATCCCGTCCCGCTTCGATGCAGTCGTCGATGAGCAGGGAGAGAAAGGGCACCGGCATGTGGCGGGCATTGATCTGCTCGATGACGTTGTTGCCGCGAATCTTGATGTCGATGAAATGGTTGAGCTGCCGGGTCCAGGCGTCGAAGAGATCCTCGAAACGGTTGAACTCGGATGGCTTGCCGGTGGCCGGCCCCAGCTGGCTGCCGGTACGCGGATCAACCCCATTGTTCAAGGTGAGTTCAAGCAGCTTGGGCAGGTTGAAGTAGCCGGTCAGAAAATAGGCCTCACGGCCGAAGGCGCCGGCTTCGACGCAGCCGCTGGCTCCGCCCTCCCTGGCATCCTGCACCGTTTTTCCCTGGCGCACCAGCTCCTGGACGATGGCGTCGGTGTTGAAGATGGACGGCTGGCCGAACCCGGTTTTCACGATCTTGAGCGCACGGCGTATAAATCGATCCGGATTTTTCTTGCTCAGTTGTACCATGGATGAGGGCTGGAGCAGGCGCATCTCTTCGATCACATCCAGGATCAGGTAGCTCAGGTCGTTGACGGCGTCGCTGCCGTTGGCCTTCAACCCGCCGACGTTGATCAGGGCAAAATCGACATAGGTGTTGCTCTCTTTGGCGGTAACGCCGGTCTTGGGCGGCGCCGGGTGGTTGTTGAACTTGATCCAGAAGGCGCACAGCAGCTCTTTGGCCTGCTCCTTGGTCAACCGGCCGTCGGCGAGATCTTTTTCGTAAAACGGGTAGAGGTGCTGGTCCAATCGACCGGGGTTGAAGGCGTCCCAGGGGTTGAGTTCGGTGATGACCCCCACGTGGACAAACCAGTAAGTCTGGAGCGCCTCCCAGAAGGTTTGCGGGGCATGGGCCGGCACCCGTCGGCAAATGGCGGCCATCTGCATCAATTCGGCTTTACGGTCCGGATCGGATACCGATTCGGCCATCAGCAGCAGCGCATCGGCATGGCGGCGGGCAAAAACGATCAGCCCGTCGGCAGCAATGGCCATGGCCATCAGCTGGCTTTTTTTGTCCATCGCATCACGGTCGTTGAAAAAATCCAGCCGGTCCATGGCATCCCGGATCTCCACCTTTAAATCCAGAAAGCCTTTTTGGTAAATGTTGTTCCCGCAGGCGGTGTGTCCCGGCGAGCGCTGCTCCTGGAACTCGGTAAAGATACCGGCGGCATAGGCCTCTTTCCACAATTCGGGCAGATGAGAGAAGAGTTTTTCGCGGATGGTGTGCCCCTGCCAGAAGGGAATGATCTCCTCACGGTAAACCTGCTGCACCGATTCATCCACAAGAAAGGCGACCTTCTCACGGCCACTGATTATATCCAGATCCGCCTGTGAGTGGATACACACCTCCGGGTAGGTGGGCGTGGCTTTGGGCGACGGTCCGCGTTCGCCCACGATCAGCTCGTCGGGTCCGATATAGATCGTTTTGTTCTCCATGATGGTGGCAAAGGCCATGGCCCGCTGCACCGGTATGGGTTCGGTCCGGGCGACGCCGCTCTTGTAGAAGTCGGTCAGCAGCCGGGCCCGCTCCTCCGACAGGCTGGGCACGGCCGCAAGGCTTTGGATTCTCAAACGGTTGATGCGTTCATTCATGGTTATCCTCCAATGGATACAGTCCATCCTGCGGATTCGAATCTGTGTTTGATTGCCGCCACCCGTTCAGTCATCGGGGGGGCGGTTTCGGCCATGGTGTCGGTCATTCCCAATCGCCGGTATTTCTCACCCCCGATCCGGTGGAACGGCAACAGGTCCACCCCTTGTACCGTCTTGAGGGTGCACGCGAACTGAATTATCTCTGCGATATTGGCACTGCCGTCGGTAATGCCGGGTATCAGGGGGACCCGGATGCGCACAGGCGTCCGGCTGTCAGCGATCCGCGTCAGGTTCTCGAGAACGGTCCGGTTGGACACCCCGGTATATCGCCGATGCTGCTTTTCATCCATAATCTTGAGGTCAAAGAGCACCAACTGCAGCCGGGGGAGGATCCGATCGAGGACGGCCACCGGCGCAAAGCCGCTGGTGTCCAGCGCGGCGTGAATTTCCAGATGGTTGCAGGCCGCCAGCACAGCTTCCAGGAATTGAGGCTGAGCCAGCGGTTCACCCCCGGAGAAGGTGGCCCCGCCCCCGGATTCATCGTAAAACAGCACATCCTTCTCGATCTCTTTGATCAAATCATCCACCCCGAGGACGATCCCCACCGTCTCATCGATTTCCCCGGACGACGCACGGCGCGACATCGTCTGGGGTTCTGGATCAAGTCCCTCGGGGTTATGGCACCATCGGCACGACAACGGGCATCCTTTGAAAAAAACCGTGGTTCGGATGCCGGGACCGTCGTGCAGCGCATATTTCTTTATTTTAAATATAGTGCCTTGCGTCATATTGTCTCTTGATCTTCCGGAATCGACGAATCCCTTTGACTGTCTATGCTTTTTCCATACAACAGGAGCGTCCCGAAGGCAACAGAAATTCAGGTCTTCAGACCACCTGACTGCTTAATGTCCGGATCATCCGCGCCGGGGTCTGGATCATGGGTGTGACGCATGCGTACGGGACCACTCGTATCTGCCTCATCAAAATGCATTTATAGACTTTCTTCAGTATGGAAAAAGTGCGGTAATTATCGGTGCTATCACTTTTTCATTGTCATTCTAATAACCTGGCCATTGACTTTGGATAAGTTGTCCCTTAGCTTGACAGCATGTCTAATTTGACCATGCAGTCATTTGCATTTCCACCTGATTGTTTTCTTAACACTTGAACGACAGGCTCGACGCCACGATGGATGGTATTGGACCCGACGGAGATGGCCGAAATTCTTCAGATTTGAGACGAGAACCCATGGAGGTGCACATGCCCAAACGAAAAGGAAAACCGGTAAGCTTTGATGCGATGGTCAAATTTTTCATGCACAATTACAACATCCCCACGAAACGAGACATCGACGGCCTCAACGACCGGCTCGACCGCCTGGAGAAACTGATCAAAACGATTACGCCAAGGTCCCGGCGGTCAGCGGCAAAGAGCAATGACGCGTCCCCTGCGAACGCCACGGAAACCGTCCTGGACCTGATCCGACGAAGCAGAAACGGCATCGGCATCGCGGAAGTCCGGGAGCAAACCGGCTACGACGACAAGAAGCTGCGCAATATTATTTTCCGATTGAACAAAATTGAAAAAATCAGGCGGGTCAGCCGCGGCAAATACAAAGCGGCGGAGTAGTCATTCCCGAACCGGCAACCCGAAATCAAGCAAGCCTCACTGGAGATCTACATGACTATGCAAAAAGACGCAAACAATCCCGGCATTGCCACCGGAGACCGGCTGGGCGGATACTCGGTTAACAAGGTGTCCTATCTCACGGATATCCATTCCTGGCTCTACCAGATGGAACACGAAGGCACCGGCGCCCGGCATATCCACATCAGCAATATGGATCGGGAGAACACCTTCGGCGTGGCCTTTAAGACCGTCCCGACGGATTCCACCGGCGTCGCCCATATATTGGAGCATACGGTCCTGTGCGGTTCCGAACGGTTTCCGGTGCGTGATCCCTTTTTTTCCATGCTCAAGCGCAGCCTGTCCACATTCATGAATGCCTTCACCGCCTCGGATTGGACCATGTATCCCTTTGCCACCCAGAACCGCAAAGACTACTACAATCTCATGGATGTCTACCTGGACGCGGCCTTTTTCCCCGATATCGACGAACTGAGTTTCAAGCAGGAGGGGCACCGGCTGGATGCAGCCGGAAAAGGGAAAGATGCGCAGTTGGTATACAAAGGCGTCGTGTACAATGAAATGAAAGGCGCCATGTCGTCGCCGGATCAGGTCATGGTCCGGTCGCTGCTCAACGCGCTTTATCCGGACACGACATACCGCCACAACTCCGGCGGCGAACCCGCTGTCATACCCTCGCTGACCCATGAACAGCTCAAAGCGTTTCATGCCCGCCACTACCATCCGAGCAACGCCTTTTTCTACACTTACGGCAGTCTGTCGCTGAAAGACCACCTGGCATTCATTGAAGCGCGGGTGCTGGGCCGGTTTTCACGCATCGATCCGGGAACGGACGTTCCCGCCCAGCCCCGGTGGACGGCGCCCAAGGCTGTGGTCTATCACTACCCGCTGGATCGCAGCGAGGACCCTGAAAAAAAATACCAGGCCTGCGTGGCATGGCTGCTCTCCGATATCAAGGACACCTTCGAGGTGCTGGTCACCGCGGTGATCGAACAGGTACTCATCGGCAATGCGGCATCGCCGCTGCGAAAGGCACTGATGGACAGCCAATTGGGTACGGCCCTTTCCGATGGCACCGGATATGATGCGGAAAACCGGGACACCATGTTCTCGGTGGGTCTGAAGGATATATCCGAATCCAATGCAGAAAAGATCGAAACCATCGTCTTTGACGTTCTGAAAAGCCTGATCGACGAAGGCATCGATCCGGAGCTGGTGGAATCGGCCATCCACCAGATCGAATTTCATCGCAAAGAGGTCACCAACACCCCTTACCCATATGGCATCAAATTGCTGATCGGGGTTTCGGCCAGCTGGCTGCACGGCGGCGATCCGGAACGAATGCTCCAATTGGATGCGGATTTCAACCGTCTCCGACAGTCCTTGGCCAAAGGCCGGTTCCTGGAGGAAAAAATCCGGCATGATTTCCTGGATAACCCCCACCGGGTCCGTTTCACCCTGGTCCCGGACCAGCAGATGGCCGAACGTGAGAACCAGCGTGTGGAGAAGGAACTGGCCGACATTCTGGCCGGCGTGGACGAAGCCGATCTGGCAGGTATCCGCGCCGATGCGGCAGCCCTGGAAAAGCTACAGGAAACCCAGGAAAACCTTGCCTGCCTGCCCACCCTGCAACGCGAGGACATTCCCCCTTCAGTGGTACGAATCGACCCCACGCCGGGGGACTTCCAGCCGCCGGTGTGGACCTATGACCAGCCTACATCAGGCATTTTTTATTTCTCGGGAGGTTTAGGGGCCGGTGGTATCGACCGCCAGTTGCTGCCCCTGGTGCCTTTTTTCTGCTATGCCGCATCCAAAATTGGCACAGCTGACTGCGATTACGCGCAAATGGCCCGCCGCATGGACCTGTATACCGGCGGCATCGGTTTTTCCGCGAACGCCCGCACCCGGTTTGACGACAGCGGCGACTGTCTGCCGTTTATCTCCTTTTCCGGTAAATGCCTGAACCGCAACCAGGACCGGATGTTCGAGATCCTTCACGAACTGACGTCCCAGATCGATTTTACCAACCACACGCGGCTGCGCCAACTGGTTCTGGAATACCGGGCAGGCCTCGAGGCCGCAGTGGTCCACAACGGCCATCGCCTGGCCATCTCCCTGGCCTCACGCAACTTTACCCCTGCCAATCACCTCCAGGAAATATGGGGGGGCATCCACCAGCTGCACACCATCAAACAGGTGGAAACAGAAACGGCCGATGGCGGCATGCAGCCATTGACCGATAGCCTCCAAGCTATCGGCCATGCGGTTTTTTACCGGAATAATGTGAAACTGGCCCTGATTGGAGAAAAGGCAATGCTGGCCAAGGCGGCAATGCCCGTGAAGACCCTGACCGGCGCACTGGCAGCCGGCGGACCAGACGGCTTTGCGCCGCCCCGGCTGGACCTGACGCCAGGCCTTCCCATGGAAGGATGGAGCACCTCCACGGCCGTTTCGTTCGTGGCCCAGACATTTCGAACCGTTCGGTTGGACCATGCGCACAGTCCCGCCCTGTCAGTGATTGCCAAAATGCTGCGTTCCATGTACCTGCATCGGGAGATCCGGGAAAAGGGCGGTGCCTACGGCGGATTCGCCCTGTACAATGCCGAAGACGGGCTTTTCAGCTTCGGCTCCTACCGGGATCCCCATATCGTGGGTACCCTGAAGGTCTACAATGGGGCGGCCGATTTCATCCGCTCCGGAACATTTACCGAAGAGGATGTGAAAGAGGCCATTCTGCAGGTCTGCTCGGAAATCGACAAGCCGGACCCGCCGGGTCCGGCTGCCCGCAAAGCCTTCTACCGGCGGGTCATCGGACTGTCCGACGAAACCCGCATACGCAACAAGGAAAACCTGCTGAAACTGACCCGTAAAGCAGTGGTAGACGCTGCCGACCGTTATTTTGACAACGACCACGCCAACAAGGCCGTTGCCGTCATTTCCAGCCGAGATCTGCTCGACATCGCCAACACGAAGATGGGGGATCAGGCGCTTGCCCTTCATGCCGTATAGGCATGATGGGCCGCCGGCACCGGCCGGCGGCCGCTTTTTTATTGTTCGCCTCAAAGCCCACCATCGATTTCTCTTATGAAAATCGGCAACTTGCCGATAATGATTATCGAATCACACGGTCCGGGTACCGGGTCGCTGCTCAGCCTTGATTTACGGGAGCTTTTATTTTTGACAAGAGCCGCCAGTTCGACTGATCAGTCCGCCTTCAACGATCGGACACCGCTTTACAACAGCGGCATCATCGGTAACTACATCAACTATCTGGAATCCCGCCATGTGGATCTCGATACCGACGAACTGTTGCGCTGCAGCGGACTCACCCGATTCGACATCAACGATGAGGGACATTTTTTAAATCAGGCCCAAATCAACCAATTTCACCGCTGTCTGGACGAAGTGCTGAACGACTCGAAAATTTCATACAAGGTCGGCCTGCACGCCCTGCAAATGAAATCGACGGGAACGTTGAAGCAGTACGGTCTGCAGTTCATCACACCCGCAGCCATTTACAGGGCCGTCGACCGGCTCTACCCCCGATGGGCCAGGGGGCATTTAAGCAAAACCACCATCACCGGTAAAAATCGCGCTGAAGTGACCGTTTCCGTCCGGCCGGATGTCCGGGAAGAGCCTTTTCAGTGTGAAAACCGTCAGGGTATTTTCGAAGCCATCGGCACGCTCTTGACCGGTCAAGCATCCCAGGTGGCGCATCCGCGATGCATGCATCGCGGTGATGATGCCTGCCGGTACCTGATTTCCTGGCAGGAAAATCCTTCTGCCGTCTGGAAACGGGTGGGAGCCTATGTCGGTGCACTGACCATCGCCGCTGCCGCCGCAACGCTTTTTTTCCTGCCCGCGGCCCTTTGGATGCCGTTGATTCTGGCCATGGGAGTGGTTTTCCTCTCTATTTTGCTGTTTGGCAGTCGGTTGGAAAAAAAAGAGTTGGCTGGCGTACTCAAAAAACAAGGCGATAGTGCCGGCCATCTCCTGGAAGAGATTGAAAACCGCTACCAGAACGCGAGGCTGGTTCAGGAAATCGGCCATGCCGGGGCGGACATCCTGGAGGAGAAAACCTTCCTCGACGCCGTTTTGGAATCCATGTCGCGGAACCTGGAGTTCACCCGGGGAATGATCGCCCTTTGCGACGCTGGGTGCAACCGGCTGCGTCACGCCGCCAACTTCGGATTTTCACAGTCAGAACGGCAGTTCCTCGACCAGATGGATGTCGGCATCGATCCGGAGAACACTTCCGACCGGTTCATTCGGTCGTTGAAAAACGGCCGACCGGCATACTTGAGCGATATTCAGAGTAATATCGACGGATTAGCCCCTGACAGCGTCACGTTGATAGAGAACCTCAACGTCGACGCCCTGATCAGCGCCCCCCTGATTCATAAAAAAGAACCCCTGGGCCTGTTGCTGGTAGACACCAAGGGCGCCAAAAGGGATCACACCACCAGCGATGTACACCTGCTCATGGGCATCGCCTCACAAGTGGCCGCCGGCATCGTCAATGCCCGGTCCTATTCACGGCTGCAGGAGAGCGAACAGCGCTATCGCCTGCTGGCGGAAAACGTGACGGACGTCATTTGGATTCTCGATGTTGAGACATTAAAAATGAAGTATGTCAGTCCATCTGTAGAAAAGACCCAAGGCTATACACCCGATGAAATGGCCGGCCTGTCCATTGACCAATATTTGACACCGGAGTCCTTTAAGCGGGCTGTCGTCGCGTTGGGCGAAGCCATGGAGCGGGCGGCGACAGGAGAAATTGACCCAAAAAACTATTCCATGACCGTGGAACTGGATGAGTATCACAAAAACGGAACCATCATTCCCGTCGAGATCACCGCCGGTTTCATTTTGGATAAGAACGACAAACCCAACGCCGTTCTAGGCATTTCACGCGACCTCTCCGAGCGCAAAAAGACCGATAACGAACGAACCGCCATCGAAAACAGGCTTCAACGATCCAAAAAAATGGAAAGCCTCGGAACCATGGCCGGCTCCATCGCTCATAATTTCAACAACCTGCTGATGGTTGTACTGGGCAACCTGGAGCTTGCCAAATCGGATCTGTCCGAGGGATCAACCGCCGCCCGCAATATCCAACGGGCGGCCAATGCATCCCAGCGGGCGGCAGACCTGAGCAGTATGATGCTAACCTATGTGGGCCAGTTGAGAATGGAGAGTGTTCCGGTAGACCTGTCCCAAGCGGTAAAAGCGGTATTGAAAAACCTGGACGAATCCAAGATGGCCAATGTGAACCTGGACATGGAACTGACCGACCCCATGCCGCTGGTGGCCGCTGACGCCGACCAGATGCGCCAGATGATATCCGGGTTCATTACCAATGCCATTGAAGCGCTGGGAAAGGAAGACGGTCGGGTTCGGATCTCTACTGGGTCAATGCAGTGTAACAAGGATTATTTATCCACCACCTATCTGAAAGAAGAGATGCCCGAAGGCATGTATGCCTATGTGGAGGTGGCCGACACGGGACGTGGCATGGACGCGGAAACGTTGGGCAAAGTCTTCGATCCCTTTTTCTCTACCAAGTTCACCGGCCGCGGACTTGGCATGGCGGCGGTCATGGGCATCATCCGGTCACATAACGGTGCTATAAAGGTCAGCAGTGCAAAGAATGAGGGATCGGTGTTCACGGCGCTGCTTCCCATACAAGGAGTTGCCCTGAGGCCATCAGCGGTCGAAAACAAGGATAACGAAAACATAGCTGAGCGGGGAATCGTATTGCTGGTGGATGATGATGAGATGGTCATGGACATCGGCAATCAGTTTCTCAAACGCATGGGTTACACCGTGCGAACAGCATCGAGCGGCCAGAAGGCACTGGATATAATTAAACAGGCCTCGAATCGCATCGACTGCCTGCTGCTGGATTTCACCATGCCCGGCATGGATGGACTGGAAACCATGCAACAGGTCAAGAAGATCCGGCCCGACGCCAGAATCATTATTAGCAGCGGGTATACCCGGCTGCAGATCGAAGACCGGTTTGCCCACATTGGCCCGCCGGACGATTTTATCCAGAAACCCTTCGAAATGAAGGCCCTTCAGGAAAAGCTCGACCGAGTCATCTCAAGACCCAGGTAAACCGCATACGTCGATAGTTCACCCACATCCATGGCATCTGGTCTTAGTTATTTCAGTGGGATCTTGACGTGCGGGCTAAAAAGTCCTATTCAAAAAAGCGCCCATTCGGCACGACGGCCGCTTAATTTATACCAAATCCTTGAAAACCACTTGCCCCATAAAATTGAACTGCTCTTAG
>RCNC010003163.1_pt1 | contig 10802 bp, 5 predicted proteins | sample 2041301 | NCBI WGS metagenome assembly RCNC01 (sample SAMN09708231, study PRJNA481090) | Marine sediment metagenome, whole genome shotgun sequencing project. | biome: marine sediment; feature: ocean; material: sediment; isolation source: Sewage treatment plant 13A marine sediment (STP13A) ... | reverse complement strand
GGGAAGTATCATCACTTAGAATATATTGGAAATGGACAGTCCTTGATCCCTGCCATGGATTGATCACATGCAGGATATTATACCCCGTAAATCTCTCTATCCTGAACCCTCGGGCATATTGTGGTTTTCCTTCATCCATCATGGATGCGCCGGGAGCCTTCCCTTCCGGCTGATGACAGGCAGTGCTGCCGGCCATGATCAAAAGGCAGGCATAAAGAAGCTGGGTTTTTCCATATTTGAGAACCTGACTCATCGGGCGATAATGAAGCGCTGATTGGCCATCTGTTTGTCCTTCCTTAAGCGGAGGATGTATATCCCGGGACCAAGCTTGCTCACATCCAGGGAATGTGTATCTGTTTGGGTGGATCGGAACCGCAGTAACAGCTTACCTGAAATATGATATACCGAGATCTCAGTAATACCCTGGCCAGGCAAATCTGTCTGAACATGCAATAGTCCGTCCGCTGGATTTGGATAGATCCTGAGTAGCCTGTCTTCAGGTACAGTAGTTTTGCTGACGGACACTGGTTTCCGGCCATCCAGTGTCATTGTACCGGTACCGGGAAAAGGGTCAAGCCAGTGCTTAAGCTGTTTGGCAGGGTCATCATAATAATCCCAGGCATAATCAAATTTGGTATAATAATCATTGACAGGATTTACACAATTGGCAGCTCCTCCGGTAAGGTTACCGACAACACGCTGGTCCTGGTCAAAGAGGGGACAGCCTGATGATCCCCACTCTGTGGTTGCCAGGTCCCATTCCAGTATCCTCCAATGAGAATATTTGACCAATTCAGAAAGATAGTCCTCCTGGTGGTAACTGGTTTCCGGGGGGGCATCATCGATGGATATTTTTTTAACGTCCCCTCTTGGATGATGTATGGTTATGGTGTTCTGGGCTGGTGATTTATCCCGGTTCCATCCGGCATAATAGACCATGAAGGAATCAGGCGGTGTCACACTCAGTTCAAGCAGGGCGAAGTCCAGGCTGTCTGCATCGCGCGGATTTTCAGATGTATCCCCGGTTGCCACAAGGGTGGCCCCGGCGATGCTGAACTGATCATTGCCATCCGGACCGCCACAGCTTGGACTATCATAATTGAAATAAAAAACAGCGGGCTGGTATTCACCGGTAAAGCGATCGAAGATGCAATGGGCAGCAGTATAAATATAGGGTTTACCATCCTCCTTTGTATTATTTACCAGCACACCGGTACATATTTCATTGCTAACAATGCGGACAACAGATCTTTTCAGCTCTTGAAAATTAGCCCCGGGAGGGCAGTTAATATCAATATTACAGGTATCGGCCCGGCCAAAATAATCATCGTTCAGGGATTTATCCTGAAAAACCGGAAAGTGGGCAAACCGGACTGTCCCAACCTGCAGCTCCCCGAAATTTACAAGTCCCACAGGCAGTTCCAGCTGTATGACCAGCTCTTCGCCTGGTAAATAACTCACAGGAAGCATGGCCGTGGATTTGTTATTCACCTGGGTATAAGCACCGAGCACATTTTTCATCATTGGATCATACAAAAAAAGCCTGGCCCCTTCTTCGAGGAAATACCGGTTAAAAATAATCCCAAGTGCCCTGGCCCCTTTACCCCTGATACCAAGTCTCCAGATCCTGGTACCGTCCGGCATCCCTTCCCAGGTCCCATCCCTTTTCGGATTCAGTGATACCGGGATTTCCCTCGCAATTCGACGATCTTTTATCCCCCTTATGGCATCCGCCTGGTCTTCCAGTATCAGCTCCAAAGCCCTGTTATCGTCCAGGTTGATCCACTGGAATGATGATTTCAGTCTGCTCGTCTTGACTGGTTTTCCTCCCCTGCTTAACTGGGCAATGGTGGACTGCTCAACCAGAAGCAGTAGAAGAATCAACAGGTATTTTAAAAGAAGCCTCATTCCAGACCCTGTAATGTGCGTGATAACATGAGATAAAGGACGCTAAAACTAATAGTTTTGTTGACTTCTAAAATTACCATTTTATTTTTGGTCCGGGAATAAACATTATTTTTATATGCAGAAGACGGTATTTATCATGACCATGGACAAAGCAGCTGCAGATAATAGGATCAGGGAATTGCGCGAAGCCCTCAGGCATCACAATTACTGCTATTATATCTTATCCCAGCCCGAGATCACTGATTTCGAATATGATACCATGATGAATGAATTGCTCTTGCTGGAAAAGGAATTCCTGGCATTTGCTGATGATAACAGTCCGAGCCAGCGGGTAGGAAGTGACCTGAACCGGGAGTTCGTCCAGGTGGCCCATAAATATCCCATGCTCTCCCTATCAAACACCTACTCAGAGGAGGAGGTTATGGAATTTGATGCCAGGGTAAGGAAACTGATCGGGGATGATTTTGAATATGTGGCTGAATTGAAATACGATGGTGTGGCCATTGGTCTCAGTTATGAAAACGGCAGGCTCGTCAGGGCCGTAACACGGGGGGACGGGCTACGCGGGGATGTGGTCACTGACAATGTCAGGACAATCCGGAGCATTCCATTGGTGCTCAGGGGAAAGGATCACCCACTCACTTTTGAAATCCGCGGTGAGATCTTCATGTCCCACGAAGGATTTCGCAGGCTTAATGAACAGCGGCAGCTGGCCGGAGAAGATGTATTCGCCAATCCCAGGAATGCCACTGCCGGTACACTCAAGCTGCAGAACTCATCGCTTGTTGCCAAAAGACCCCTCGATTGCTTCCTGTATCACCTGCTGGGAGAGAATCTTCCCTATTCTTCGCATTTTGAGAATCTTACAGCAGCCCGTGAATGGGGATTCAAGATCCCAGGGTACATCAGGAAGATTGAAGACATATCCGATTTGTTCACTTTTATCAGGGACTGGGACGAAAAGAGGAAAAGCCTGCCTTTTGATATCGACGGGATTGTGATCAAGGTCAACCGTTATGATCAGCAGGAGGAGCTTGGCTTCACGGCCAAGTCCCCCAGGTGGGCTATCGCCTACAAATTCAAGGCGGAACAAGCAAAGAGCCGCTTGTTAAGTATTGATTTCCAGGTAGGGAGGACAGGAGCCGTTACGCCGGTGGCCAACCTTGAACCGGTGCTGCTGGCAGGGACCACTGTAAAACGGGCTTCCCTTCATAACGAGGACCATATTAAACTACTGGATATACGTCTTGGGGATGAGGTATATGTTGAGAAAGGTGGTGAGATCATTCCCAAGATCATAGGCATCAACCTGGCATCACGGAACGGGGACAGTGAAGCCTTTGTTTTCATTGACCATTGTCCGGAATGCAGTACCCAACTCATCCGAAAAGAAGGGGAAGCCGCCCATTATTGTCCCAATGAATATGCATGCCCGCCCCAGATCAGGGGAAGAATAGAACACTTTATCAGCCGCAGGGCAATGGATATTGGTGCGGCAGAAGCTACGATTGAGCAATTATTTAATGTGGGACTTTTACAGGATGCGGGAGATCTCTACAGCCTGAGGAAAGAGGATCTCCTGGCACTGGAACGCTTTGCAGAGAAATCGGCCTCCAACCTGATAAGCAGTATAGACCAGTCCAGGAATGTCCCCTTTGAAAGGGTATTATTTGCATTGGGTATCAGGTATGTAGGAGAAACAGTGGCCAAAAAACTAGCCAGGCATTTCACCTCCATGGATAAGCTTCGCAGTGCTGACTATGAAGCATTAGTGGAGGCCGATGAAGTAGGTGAGCGGATTGCCGAAAGCATCTTACAATTTTTTAAAGATGTGAAAAGCCAGCTTTTGCTGGATAAACTGGTATCAGCAGGGCTCCAATTCAGCATGGACACCGAACAGGCCAGGACTGGCAGCAAACTCGAAGGGCTTACCTTTGTCATTTCTGGTTCCTTCGAAAAGCATTCGCGGGATGAATTGAAGCAACTTATCGAAGCGAACGGAGGGAAAAATGCAGGGTCCATATCCTCGCGTACAAATTACCTGCTCGGAGGTGAGGGGATAGGCCCAAGTAAACTTGAAAAAGTCAAAAACCTGGATATACCCATCCTCAGTGAAGATGAATTCCTTGCCATGCTAAGGCCATGAACCTCTCTGTGACACGCCCGGTAAGCGGCTTCTGTTGATAAATAGGAATAATCAGGTGCCCGGAGTGGACTTATTTTTTATATTATTGCACCGTGAAGTTGATCAACGATATTAAGAGGCTTACAGGGACTTTTGAACTGCGCAGAAAACTCAGGCATGTAAACCGGCATAAGCGCATTCAAAATTTTACTACGGCCAGATCTGCCGGGATACTGTTTTCATGCCAGAATGAAGAAGAATTCGAAGCGGTAAAAGAGTTCAAACTATTCCTTGAGAGCGAAGCTATTGACACATCGGTACTGGGTTTTGTAGATGACCAGGAAATCCCTGACCATTACCTGCTCAGGAAAGGTTTCCAGTTCTTCTGCCTGAAAGACCTTAAGTGGTCAAAGGTACCTGGAGCCCCCTTTGTACAGGATTTTTCCATAAAGCCATTTGACATCCTCTTTGACCTTAGCCTGGAGGATCATTTCTCTGTGAACTATATCCTGAAACTAAACCCCGCTTCCTATAAAGTCGGCAGGTTGGTGACGCATAAAGAATATGACCTGATGATCGATATTGAAAAAGAAATCAGCATCATGTACCTGATCGAGCAGATCAGGCATTACCTATCCATCATCCACACCAAAAAACCTTAGAAGCAATCCACCGAAAAACCCTATCTTTGTTTAGGAGGTGGATAATAATATGAAAAAATCAGCATTTTCCGGCACCGGCGTAGCCCTTATCACGCCTTTTAAAAAGGATGACAGCATTGATTTCAGAGCACTTACCAATGTTGTTGAACATGTCATTAACAATGGGGTTGAATACCTCGTAGCCCTTGGTACTACCGGTGAAACAGCGGTATTATCCCAGGTAGAACAAGGGGAGGTCATCCAGCATGTGATGAAGGTCAATAAAGGTAGATTACCGCTGGTAGTCGGCATGGGTGGTAACAATACCCTTCAACAGATAGAAAGGATTGAAAAAACGGATTTCGAGGGGATAGCTGCCATCCTGACGGCTTCTCCCTACTATAGCAAACCCAACCAGAGAGGGATATATAAACATTACATGTCCATTGCAGGAGCCAGTCCTGTCCCCGTGATAATATATAATGTGCCTTCCCGTACAGGTTCCAATATCAGTGCAGAAACGACCCTGAAACTAGCCGCAGAATGTGGAAATTTTGCTGGCATTAAAGAAGCTTCGGGCGATATGCAGCAGATTATGAAGATCGCCAAAGACAAGCCAGCAGGATTTGATCTTATATCAGGAGATGATGCGCTTGCTTTACCCATGATCAGTACTGGGGCAGCCGGTGTTATATCGGTCATTGGCAATGCATTCCCACGGCAGTTCACGGAAATGGTACGCCTGGCCCTGGACAACCACTGGGACGAGGCGAGATCTATTCATTACAGCCTGCTGGATATCATTGATCAATTATTTATTGATGGTAGTCCGGCCGGTGTGAAAGCCGCATTGAATATCCTAAATATATGTGAGAACCAGGTCCGCTTACCATTGACTACCGTTAGCCGGGCAACCTATGGAAGGCTTACAGAACTGATCAGGTCCATTCCTATCTATTAGCGATATACCGCCAGCCGATTCAGGTCCCGGAAGCTACGTAGTCAGAACACAGGCACCACTGTTTATATCAGGTTCGAGCTTTTTGTATTTTGCCTCAACGATCTTACCGTTCTGGTACCTCACCTTTACGACATCATTCCTCCCTATTTTCTTGCCGGAACGAACGGGTTCGACCTTCCGTTGTTGCTGGGCTGGCTGGCCATCCCCGCCCCCACCCTCGTAGGCGGAACCGGCATCCCTTTTGGTCTGTTCGAATTCACTCATATCCAGGCGCCTGGGCCCCCTTGCCTGCTGGACCTGGCTGGAGTCTTGAATGGGTATGTTACCTTTCAAAAGGCTGGAACTGACATCTTTATTGATCCTGTCTATGGCAACCTTGAATAATTCGAATGATTCAAATTTGTAGATCAGCAGAGGATCTTTTTGTTCATAGGTCGCATTCTGTACAGATTGCTTCAGGTCATCCAGTTCCCTCAGGTGTTCTTTCCAGGTTTCATCTATGGTAGCAAGCATGGCAGTCTTTTCAAATGACTTGAGTACTTCATGTGCGTTACTCTCATAGGCCTTTTCGAGGTTGGTAAGGATCTGGAAGACTTTTGTACCGTCGGATATTGGAACCACTATATTCTCATAAACCTTTCCCTGTTTCTCAAAAACATCCTTGATCACGGGCCATGCCTGTTGAGCTATGGATTCCTGTTTCCTGTTGTATTTATCACGAACGCTTTCAAACATTTTTTCAGTGATCTCACTGGTATCAGCTTTCAGGTATTCAGTTTCATCCACAGGGGGTTCGGCAGATAAATTCCTAAGCACTTCCAGTGAGAATTCTGAATAATCCACAACGCCGTGGCAATCAAGGACCACGCTCTCACAGACATCATAGATCATATTGTTTATATCCACGCTGATCCTTTCACCAAGCAGGGCGTGTTTACGTTTTGTATAAATCACCTCACGCTGGGAATTCATCACATCATCATATTCAAGGAGCCGCTTTCTGATCCCAAAGTTATTTTCTTCCACCTTCCTCTGGGCGCGCTCTATGGATTTACTGATCATGGAATGCTGGATCACCTCCCCTTCCTTGAGTCCGAGCTTGTCCATGATCCCTGAGATCCTGTCCGATCCGAACAATCTCATCAGGTTGTCCTCCAAAGAAACGTAGAACTGTGATGATCCTGGATCACCCTGCCGGCCTGCACGGCCTCGCAACTGCCGGTCCACCCGTCTTGACTCATGCCTCTCTGTCCCAATGATGGCCAGTCCCCCTGCCCCCCTGGTATCAGGGGTCAATTTAATATCTGTCCCCCGGCCGGCCATGTTCGTCGCAATGGTTACCGACCCTGTTTTGCCTGCATGGGCTACAATATCGGCTTCCTTTGAGTGTAATTTTGCGTTAAGCACATTATGCTCAATTTTCCGGATCTTGAGCATGCGGCTCAGCAACTCCGAGATCTCAACTGAAGTTGTCCCCACCAGTATGGGTCGGCCAGCCCTGACGAGGTTAACAATCTCGTCTATCACGGCATTGTATTTTTCCCTCACCGTTTTATATACAAGGTCTTCCCTGTCATCCCTGACAATGTCTCTGTTGGTGGGGATAACCACCACATCAAGCTTGTAGATATCCCAAAGTTCACCTGCTTCTGTTTCAGCCGTACCCGTCATCCCTGACAGCTTCTTATACATCCTGAAGTAATTCTGGAGGGTAATGGTAGCAAAAGTCTGTGTGGCAGCCTCCACTTTAGCATTTTCCTTGGCTTCTATGGCCTGGTGCAATCCGTCGGAATATCGTCTTCCTTCCAGTATCCTTCCAGTTTGCTCGTCAACAATTTTAACCTTGTTGTCCATGACCACATACTCAACGTCTTTTTCAAAGAGTGAATATGCCTTCAACAACTGGTTGATTGTGTGAACCCGTTCAGATTTGATTGCATACTCCTGCAGCAACTGATCTTTCTTGACCAGTTTTTCCTCTTCTGAGAGGCCGGAACTATCAAGTTCGGCTACCTCGCTGCCAATATCGGGAAGTATAAAGAAATGAGCATCTTCGGACGAGGAAGTGATCAGATCCAGTCCCTTTTCAGTCATCTCAATGGAATTGTTCTTCTCATCAATGACAAAAAACAACTCATCGGTAACCTTAAACATGTTCTTGCTGTTCTCCTGCATGTAGAAATTTTCGGTTTTCCGCATGAGTGTCTTGTTCCCCTCCTCGCTGAGCATCTTAATGATGGCCTTGTTTCTTGGAAGTCCTTTGAATGCCCTGAGCAGCAGGAGTCCTCCCTTCTCTGATTCCCCATCAGTTAAATGCTTCCTGGCATCAGCTATGATGTTGTTCACCAGTTTCCGTTGTTCACCGATGATCTTCTCCACCTTGGGCTTCAACTCCATAAATTGCTGATTTTCCCCTCTTGGGATAGGTCCGGATATAATGAGCGGTGTACGCGCATCATCTACCAGCACAGAATCCACCTCATCAACGATGGAAAAGTTATGTGGTCGCTGCACAAGATCTGCGGCACTGATGGCCATATTATCTCTCAGGTAGTCAAATCCAAATTCATTGTTTGTCCCAAAGGTAACATCGGCCAAATAAGCTTTCCTGCGATCATCTGAATTGGGTTGGTGCTTATCAATGCAATCTACACGTAAACCATGAAACTCATAGAGAGGCCCCATCCACTCGGCGTCTCTCTTAGCCAGGTAATCATTCACAGTGACTATATGTACTCCCCTGCCTGTCAGTGCATTCAAATAAACCGGAAGGGTTGCTACCACCGTTTTTCCTTCCCCTGTAGCCATCTCCGCAATTCGTCCCTGGTGCAGTACTACACCTCCTATCAGCTGTACATCGTAATGGATCATGTCCCAGGTGATCATGTTGCCACCGGCCATCCATTCATTCTTCCAGTAGGCCTTGTCTCCCTTGATCTCAATGCTGTCACTGGCAGCTGCCAGGTCTCTGTCAAAATCATTTGCTGTAACTTCAAGGGATTCATTTTCCTTGAAGCGGCGGGCCGTCTCTTTGATAATGGCAAAAGCAAGGGGCAATTCTTCTTCGAGGGCCTTATCTATTGTCTCATCTGCCGTTTTTTCGATTTTTTCAACCTGCTGGTAAAGTCTTTCTTTCTCATCCACATCCATCTGGGGATCATCCAATCGGACTTTAAGATCAGCTATCTCCTCCTGTTCTGGGCTAATGCTATTCCTGATCCTGTTTTTCAATTCCACTGATTCAGCCCTCAACTGATCATTGCTCATTCCTGAAATCCGGTCCGTCTCTGCATTGATCTTGTCAACATAGGGGCTAATCTCCTTGAAGTCACGTTCTGACTTTGATCCGAACAGTCCGCCGACAACCTTATCTACAATACTCATTATAATGCTTATTTAACTTTTCGCTTAAACGCACGTAAAATTAGTTTATTTTACATAATTACGGTATGGGTAATGGCATATTGAAACAAATAGTCCCTTTAATGATCCTGCTTTTGCTGGGTTCTGCAAAGGCATTCGCACAAATTTCCACAGCCCATTCAAAACCTGAAAGGCCGGTTCCTATGAGACAAAATCCGGATTTTCATCCATACCCCGTTAGAGGAGGGTTACAAACAACATACCAACATGCTCCCTTTCGGCTTGGAAATGACGTTCCAGGAATAAGATCTGCCCCTTATAAAAGTGATGCTGTATTTCCCTTAAAGTATGACCTGAGGGACGTGGGACTGGTGACAACAGCCAAATACCAGGGGAATGGAAGTGCAGGTGGCAACTGTGCCAGCTTTGCGGTCATCGGATCTCTTGAATCATCCTGGCTAAAAATGGCTTATTCAGAAATTGACCTTTCTGAACAGAACCTGTCAGGTTGTCATGGATATGAATGGGCTTATGGAACAGGTAGTAATCCATACCTTGCTACTGCCTACCTGAGCAGAATGTCCGGTCCGGTTCTGGAATCAGAAGACCCTTATAATACATCAGCCACGGAATTTTTCTGCGATCAGTACAAGCCTTCAGCATATGTTCCGGAAGCACGCTGGCTTTCTTCTGCGGATAAAGAAACGCTGAAAGGGCTGGTGATGGACTACGGAGCTATCTACACTACTATTTATATGGACCCGGCAATCCTGGATCCAGGCAATTATTCATATTATTATAATGGCAGTGCAATTACAAATCATTCAGTCCTGTTATGCGGATGGGATGATAATTATTTAACCGATGGGGGCACGGGTGCCTGGATTGTCAAAAACAGCTGGGACACAACCTGGGCTGATCAGGGTTTTTTCTATGTTTCATATGAAGACAGCAGGTTTGCAGAAGAATCGGCATATTTCCCCGTCAGATGGGACCTGGAAGAAACGGACACCATATTCATGTATGACCGGCTTTGTGTGACCAATATTATTGGCTATCCAAATGATGATGAAGCCTTTGGAATGGCCATGTTTAATGCTCAGGATGAAATGCTGATCACGCATATCGGAGTGGCCATAGCTGACCCGAATACGGTACTGGATATTGAAATCTATGAGGGCTTCAGCAACAATACGCTGAGTGGTTTGCTCGCAAGCAAGAAGGATATCCTTATACAGCAGATGGGCTATTATACACTTGAATTGCCGCTTACAGTAAATGGTGATTTTTTTGTAAAGACCAGGCGGAGGACCGAAAACACAGGCGTTGTTATCCCCATAGAGCAGTCCATAGATGGATATGCAGATCCCATTATAGAACCTGATGTCAACTGGGTCAGCAACAATGGATCAGATTGGTTGTCAACCAACCCGGCCGGAGAGGATAGTGGATACAACCTGTGCATCCGTGCCTATGCTAAGAAGCCAGCCGGACCGAGGGCCTTGTTCGAAGCAGATATACTGGAAGCCTGCCTGAATGCAGGCATCACTTATACATTCCTTCAAAACGGGGATGTTAGTTCCTGGACCTGGGACTTCGGTGAGGGTGCTACACCTGCCACGGCAAACAATGTAGGTCCGCAAAACGTTCAGTATGCGACTGAGGGGACCAAAACTGTCCAGTTGATTGTATCTGGACCAGAAGGTGTAGATACGGTAATCCGGCATGGATATGTACGGATTTCACAGGCCATAGATTTGGTCCTGGTTGATTCCGAGGTAAAGATCCCCCTGGGAGGGTCCAG
>RCNC010003162.1_pt1 | contig 10802 bp, 10 predicted proteins | sample 2041301 | NCBI WGS metagenome assembly RCNC01 (sample SAMN09708231, study PRJNA481090) | Marine sediment metagenome, whole genome shotgun sequencing project. | biome: marine sediment; feature: ocean; material: sediment; isolation source: Sewage treatment plant 13A marine sediment (STP13A) ... | reverse complement strand
GCAAATAGGAAGGGGCACGGGCTGGATTGGCCTCACTCGGGTCTCTTTGCCAGGGTGCTTTTTCTAAAGGCCAATACGGACCGTGCTCCTTCCTTTGAGCTGCCCGCAGGCAGCTGCGACATCGGCGCCCTTGGACCACCTGACCGTCACCACCCGGCCGGCATCTCTCAGGGTCCGAGCAAAAGAATCGACCGTTCCTTCCGAAGGCTGTCGGAGGTCGGGGAAATGTTCGACATCCTCATTCAAGGGGATGACATTGATCTTGCTCGGAATTCCCTCAATGAGACGAGCCACCATTCGGGCATCGGTGACCTGGTCATTGAATCCCCGAATCAGGACGTACTCGAAAGTGATTCGACGACCTCGCTCCAGAGGGAAGGCTCGAACAGCGGCCATCAGTTGATCCAGAGGATAGCGCCGGGTGATGGGCATGATCTTCTCGCGGCGTTCCTGGTCAGGGGCATTGAGCGACACCGCCAATTTTGGAGGTCTTGAAAGGGTCGCCATCCATTGGATCCCCGGAATGATCCCGGCGGTTGAGATGGTGATTCGTTTGGGACTAACCCTCTCGTGAAGGACCCCCAGAGCCTGGCCGAGGGCGGTCGTATTGAGCATCGGTTCCCCCATGCCCATGAAGACCAGATTGACCCTCTCGACGTCTTTGGGGAGATCTCGTCGCATCAGGCGATAATGCCCGACCATTTCATCGGCCCTCAGATTTCGACCCCCGCCCAGGGCGCCGGTCACACAGAAGGTGCACCCCACGGCGCACCCGGTCTGCGACGACAGACACAGAGTCGCCTTGGCGCCGTCAGGCATGGAAACCCCCTCAACGGTGGCGCCGTCTTCAGATTCAAAGAGGTACTTGGTCGAACCGTCGCTGCTGACGGCCCTTTCGAGGACCTCGGGTTCGGCCAGGGAGAAATCCACCGCCAGGGCTTCTCTCAGAGATTTTGGAATGTTGGACATTTCCTCAAAAGTTCGTGCATCCCTTTGGTGAAGCCACCCTGCGATCTGCCGCCCTCTGAAGTCACGGTCAACTGCGTTTTGTAGGAGATCAGCGATCTCGACGGATGTCTTACCGAGTAGATTCATGCATTCTCCGACCGAAGGGGCTCGAAATGAAGCCCGTTCTAGGAGAGAATAGCGTGGATGGAACAGATACCGAACCTCCCCGACTCCCTTGGACCTCACCGAATCTCCGAGTGGCAACCGATCACCGGTGACGCTTCCGGCCGACGTTATTGGCGGGTTGAGATACACGAGGGCGGGACCGCCATCCTCTGCCGGTATCCTGAGCAATGGCGTTCTGTGGTCAAAAGGGACCTCGAAGTCTTGATATGGCTGCGTGACCGCAACCTCCCGGTCCCCCGGATTCTGGCCGGGGATGCCCGATCTTTGTGGGTGTTGCTGGAGGACCTCGGCCCGATTGATGGAGAGAAGGCCCTGATGACAACGGCCCCTGAAGCACGGCCAGAACTGGCCGCCTCATTTCTCGAGCCCCTCTGCCGGTTGTCAACTCTCCCGGTCCTTCAGCTCCCTCATTGGAACCCCTCCCTCGATCAGGCCTTTCTCCGGTGGGAGCTGAACGGCTTCGAGATGTGGAGCCTCCCAGGAAAAACCAGGGAGGAGTTGGGCCCAGGATTCCAGCCATGGCTCGACGAACTCGCTGCAACTGTTGCTACTCATCCTCGTTCGATCTGCCTCCGTGATTTCCACCTCAACAACATACTGGTCAATGCCGAAGGCAGGGTCGGAATCATCGATGTCCAAGACCTCAGGCAGGGGCCGGACACGTATGACCTCGCGAGTTTGCTCTCAGATCGCTCGATGCCCGAGCTGCTCAATACCGATGAGCGGCTGGCTATTGCGCAGCTGTGGGCCGAGTCCGTCGGGGCTGCTCCCGGGTGGGAGCGCCGCCTGAAGGAGACCACCCTTCAAAGGGCAGTCAAGGTCCTCGGGACCTTTGCCTTCCTTGGAGCGAAAGGATTGCCCCAATACCTCAGATGGGTGCCCCAGACCGCTTCAACCGCCGCCGAAACTGCCCAACAACTCGGGGCGCCCGCCGGAGTCATGGCAATTCTGCTAGAATTGGCAGCTACTGGAGGTGTCGATGTTTGGTAGCCTTGGTCTTCCCGAGCTCTTGATCATTCTTGCGATCGTCGTCTTGATTTTTGGCGTCAACAAACTCCCCCGCCTGGGAAAAGGTCTGGGAGAGGGCATCCGCAATTTCAAAGACTCTGTCAAAACCGGAAAAAGCGACGAGGCCGAGGACAACGGCGCCTCGGACTGAAAACCCCAGAAAGCCCTGATGTTTCATCAGGATAGAGAAAGGGCGGCCAGCAGGCCGCCCTTTTACATTCTCTTATGCCGCCAACTCAGGCCGCGTCGGCACCATCGGCAGGTTCGTTGAGAACCCGGTGAATCATGTAATAAACCGTAGCCAACCCGACAACCAGCAAGATCGCGAAGAATACGAAGTTCCCCCACTGGGCACGGATGATGAACTGGTCGAGATCGGCTGATGAACCCAGGTAGATCGACCGGAGTTGATCGCGGGTCACCGCCATGATGGCCATTACGGCCAGGGTAGTCCCAAGGGTCGCTGTTACCAGCGCCGGTCTGGACACCGGGTCACTGCACCGGGCCAACATCACGAGGATGCCGATGCCGAGGAGCATGCCGATGGTATAAGGCCCCATCGTCGCGCCTCCACCCTTCATCAGCCCCAGCAGGACCGATTTCGGCAGCGCCATCGTCAACCACAGGCCATCGACGATCTGAAGCGCCGAGGCCCACAAGGCCCATTTCCAGGCGAACCGTGCGATCGCACCGTTGAGGTCCGGATCGATGTCCTTGCGTGCCTGTCGTACGGCCCACCAGGTAACAACCATTGCCGAGAAGGCGATTCCGGCCAGGAGGAAATGCAGGTAGCGAGGTACGAAGGTCGGGTCCTTGAGAATGGCCCAGGGATTGGCCGCAAGGGCCGCCCATGTTCCCGGCTGCATGTGGATCAGATTGACGGCAACCTGAATCGCTCCGATGACCATGAACAAAATTGCAGCGGTCCACAGCCATACACCGCCACCTTGGCCACGAACAGGCGCACCCTTGAATTTGTAGAGGTAGACGGCGTAATAACCGATTGTCAAAAAGAGCAAGAGTGACAGCCACATGCCTCCGATTAGGATTGTGGCCGTGTAGAAGAACTGCTGGTAGATCACCTGTATGAACAGCAGTGGCGCGACACCGGTTGTGATCGTCAAAGAAATGCCGTATCCGTTGATTCCTATCAACCGTTTGGCAAGCACACCTCGGGGGTCATCACTCCGACCACCGGACAGACTGTGGGCGATGGCTGCCATCAAGGTCCCGCCCAAGGTCAGATTCATGAACAGCAGGTGCAGGAAGAAGGTGAAAATCAACAAGAACTGGAAGAGCCAGACCGGGCCCGGCAGGCAGGCTGCGTCAACTGTAGGAATCAGGTCCGGAATCATTGTCCACCTCCCGTAGATACCGGCGACCCGCCGTCATGCGTCAGTGTTCCCAGGTAAGCCGCCAGGGCCTCGAGGTCCTCGTCGTTTCCTACTAATGGAGGCATCATTGGGTAGGCTGTCGTCTGCGTGTCGAACTGCACGGTCCGGTCGGCGTCGACATAGGCCGGCCCCATATCCCGCAACTGCTCGAGCGTGCCCGTGATCATGCCCGCCAGGAGATCAAAGACCATCTCGGGATCTTCCTTCATCTCTTCGGGCCCGGGCATGAACTCCACCATCTCTTCATACGCGGTGTCGCTGTGGCACGAGGCACAGCCGGCCACATAGGCCACGGCCCCCGACCCCGGTGGGTCGTTCGCGACAACGGCCAGCATCTCCCCGAAGGTCGGCAGAGCCTCGGAAATACTCTGATACCCATCAAGCGTATGGCAGGCCGAACACTGGATCCTAAAAACTTGACGCCCGACGACGACCGGGTCCTCCGATCCTTCGATCGTCATCCAGCCTGTAAAGGCTTGAAGTCCCATGGAATTGATGCGCTCGATGTCCTCGATCAGCAACCCGTTGGAGAACTGATGGCTGTGAATCAGAAACGGCTTGCGGCTACCTTCTCGGAGTCGCCCATAACCTCCGAAAAAGGCGAAAGCCGCCGCCATGACCAGGATGCCGGGAACGATCGCCTTGACCGTCCGCGGAGCAACCATCAGGAATACGATCGCCAAGATCAACGCTGCCGCCAAGGCCCACAACGTAAACGATCGGGTTGCTGCCAGCGTGGCCAGAGTCGGAGACTCACCCAGGAAGAGCGCTCGCGTCGTCTCACCCAGTTGTGTCTCCCACCACCGATAGCCGACGTAGGAGATCAATGAGCCGGCCACCAGCCAGCCACCGATATACCGCACCAATCTCGTGCCGGCCTCTCGGCTCTTCGCTGCGGGGAAGATCATGAAGGCTGCCGCCATCATCAGGGCGATTCCGGTTCGAAGCAGGGCCGCGACAATCTCGAGGATGAAAAATACCCACTCGATTGCCCAGCCCCATACATAGTTGTGAATCAGGCTGGAAATCGCCCCCGGCGAGATCAAACCCGCAACCACCCAGATGCCAACACCTGAAATGGCTCCGTAGACGGTGGATATCAGAATCAACACCAGCGAAGATCGCTTGGCCAATTCTCGAAGCTCAGGGTCGTTTCGCCGAACCCCGAGAGCTTCTGTCATAACGATCAACAGACCGCCCCCGACAGCAAAGTGAGCAACAATCACGTGGGGTACCGGCCACCAAAGCCATCAACATCCCTCCGCCCATGGCCAAATCCCAGATTGGATAATCCATAAACCCCCCTCCAAAGCCGGCAATCGTCTGGTGATACTGTACTCCAAGCAGCGGAACAATCGCAGAAATCTAACCGATAATTGGTGGTCAAAAAGGCGCCTCAAGAGGAGGAATCTGCCTCTTGACACCTCAGGCATCGAGACATATCATGTATGGAGACATTGAAAATGAGTCCGGATTAGAGGGAGTTATCATGAGCAAGTTGGCCCAACGTGCCCAAAAACTATTCATTCAACACTTGAGGGAGAACAACCTTAAGGTGACCCAGGAAAGGCTGGCTCTGTTGGATGAGATCTTTGCCACGAGCGACCATCTGGACGCCGACGATCTCCTGGCCAGGATGAAGGTCAAGAAGCGTAAGGTGAGCCGCGCAACGGTCTACCGGACCCTCGACCTCCTGGTGCAGTGTGGCCTGGTCCGCAAGAGCCGCCTTGGCCGAGAGCACTACTTCTACGAGAAGATGGAGCCGGGCGGAGGACACCACCACATGGTCTGCATGGCCACCGGCAAGATCATCGAGTTTTGGGATGCCGACCTGGACGAGCGCCTGCGCCACATTTGCCATGACCATAAATTCAGGCCGTCCTTTATCTCGATCCAGATCCAAGGCCTGAGCGAAGAAGGCCAGAAGGTCGAGCAGGAGACATCGTTCTTTTAGGAGCGCGTTCCGGATAGGTTTCGAGGGGCGTTATGCGCCGTTTGAGGCGCAGCACTGAGCATACGGGACCAAAATGGACTAAAAAAAGGGCCTTACCGGCCCTTTTTGTTCTTTCTGAGATGGACATTGAGGACGTGGTGGACGATATGGACCCAGAACGCTGTGCTCAATAGGCTGTCCACCGTGTCCATAACTTCGGCCCGGCCACCCTTTGCGGCTATTCCGTTGTTTTAACAGCCGTCACAATCGACACTTTGGCGATCCGTCGTTTTCCGATCTGGATCAACAGGGATTCTCCCAAGATTGAAGAAACGGTCTTTTTTGGGTCATCAACGCCTTCGCCATCGACCTTGACGCCGCCTTGTGACATCAGGCGACGGGCCTCGGAATTCGAGCTGGCCAAACCCGCCTGAACCAAGACCTTGGAAAGCAGCATCTTCGGCGTTTCGCTGGTGACTTCGACCTCCGGAATATCGGTGGGCAGTTTTCGTCCGGAAAATACGCGCCCGAACTCGGCCTCGGCCAATCCGGCTGATTCAGCATCGTGAAACTCCTCGACCAGTAGCCGGGCCAGGGCCTTTTTGACCTCCATTGGATGCCGTCGGCCCTCGCTGACGTCGGTTTTCATCGCCTCGATATCCTCAGCGGATCGGTCGGTCAAGAGCAGCCAGTACTTCCACATCAGATCGTCCGACACCGACATCAGTTTACCGAACATCTCATTTGGTGGGTCTTCGACGGCGACATAGTTTCCAAGGCTTTTTGACATCTTCTCGATGCCATCCAGGCCTTCCAATAGGGGCAGCGTCATTGCGACCTGCGGCTCGATCCCGTGCTCCCGCATCAAGTGACGGCCCATCAGAAGGTTGAAAAGTTGGTCGGTGCCGCCGAGTTCCACGTCACATTTCAGGACAACCGAGTCATAGGCTTGCGCCAAGGGATAAAGAAACTCGTGCAGTGCTATCGGCTTCTGGGTCTCGTACCGTTTACGAAAGTCGTCCCGCTCCAACATTTGGGCAACCGTGACCCTGGCAGCCAGCTTGATCCATTCCGCAGAACCCAACTGGCCCAACCACTTCGAGTTGAAATCGACGACCGTCGTTTCGGGATCGAGCAGTTTGAAGATTTGACGGCGGTAGGTTGCAGCGTTGTTTTCAATTTCCTCAGTGGTCAACTGGGGTCGTGTGGTGTTCTTTCCCGTTGGATCACCGATCAGGCCGGTGAAATCCCCGATCAGAAAGATCACTCGATGGCCAAGCTGTTGGAAGTGGCGCATCTTTCGAATAATCACGGTGTGACCCAGGTGCAAATCCGGAGCCGACGGGTCGAAGCCCACCTTGATGATCAGAGGTTTTCCCGACTCCATTGACCGCCGGAGTTTTTTCTCCAGTGCCTCTGAGGGAACCACGTCAACACAGCCCTTGGTCAAGAATGTCAATTGTCGTTGGATCGATTCGGTCATGAGGTCTCCATTACTGCTCAACCAGGCTGAAGGTCGCAGGGCCTGAGGCGGTCCATTGGGCGTCAGGGGCTTCAGCGAGGTATTCAAGATCGAAATTGACGGCAACTAGGTCAACAGTCAGGGCCGCCATTTCCCGGTCGCCCGGTGTTCGCCAACTGTCACTGCCCGCGGCAATGGCCGCACAGACTCGCGCCCTGCCCAGCACACCACCGGCCGCAGTCACCACCCGAGCGGCGACGCTTCGGCGTAGGGCTCCCAGCTCTTCTTCGGTAGCGGGCTCAAACAACAGGTTCCAATTTTTCTGAATATCCTCTTCGAGGGCGGTGACCTCGCCTTCCCTGACGATGACCATCACCATGAACGAACGGCCCGGAATCAAGGGCAATAGGACTTCAGCAACGGCGCCGTCGATTAGCCGCGATGTCCGATTCTGGAGCAGTTCGGCAATGGTCTCAGGGACAGGAAATCCGCTGCCCAGAGGGAGGGCAATGACAACCGCCGATTGAGTTCCGGCCGCGGGCATTCGGTGTCTGGCAACATTTCCAACGCTTCCCTGGAGAGCTGTTCGGGACGGGGATCCGCCGACTCCGAATTTTTCCAGGGCCTCCAGTGCCAGTTCAGAATCTACCGCAACGCCTCCGATTGCCAAATTTCCCGGGGCCAATACAGAGGCCGGCGTCACCGCACTTCCTGCGTGCAAACCCAGGATGCCGGCCATCAGGCGAAGGGCCGTTCGGCGAGCGTCACTCTCGATCGTTATCGGTGTCGAATCGGACGATATGTCGGCCATCGCTGACTGAAGTGCCTCACACAGTCCGGGGAAACCACCCATCTGGGCGGCCATTTCCAATCGGGGCGGGTTACCTTCAACGGCAATGTAGGCCGGTCGATTATCGGAGCGGCGCAAGGCCGTCGCCAACCGGGTCAAAACCGCCGCCTCGGGGTCTCCCGTCAGGTTTGACAAGAGAATCGGCCGGAGAACCAGAGTTGATAATTGTGCAGAAGGACGAGCAAGAATAGCAGCAGAGAGGTCGTTACTCATACTTGCGGACTGTGGTCCCGGTGCGAATCTCGGACGAAAATGTCGAGGAGGCAGTACGAAAACCGCATGACCCGGATGGCGAGGCAGCCACTGACCGGCGGCTTGCCGAACCCTTTCCAGGGTGACACCATCAGGCCCGAAGAGATACTGGCGAATGCCGTCACTGCCTCCGCGCCTCCACAAGTCCAACAACTCGAGACCGGCTCGTTCGACCGCTTCCAGCCGCGCAGACCGGGCAATGCGAAGCCTCTTGGCCTCCCCCTCGACTGCCTCAGCTTCAAGAGATGGGTCTCCAGACACCTGTGCAAGGCCGAGGCGCAGGCTCCGCAACTCGTGACCACCCAGGTCGCCGTCCACCGACAATTCAAGTGTGCCGACATCACCTTCAATCCGGGTCCTTAGCCCGGAATTGATCTTGGTCAAATGGCGGGGCAGCAAGGTCCACAAGACCTCGATTGCCGTTCGGTCGGCATCGTCCACAGGCGGGAACTGGACCTCCAGACGCAAGATCGACGGGCCGCCAGGTTGCCCCAGACGCCGCTCTTGGCCTCCCTCCTCCAGGGACTGATCCGCAGGCGCCAGGCTCGCACCGGTGACCTTGCCCTCGAGGACTCTTTCAGCCAGGTCAATCGCCTCTCGACGGCCCGAGCCACCGACGATGATCAGAACTGAAGGGGCTTCTTCCAGGCCGGCCAGTTCGGCCTGCAATGCCGCGGTAAAGGTCAGATCGCTGCCAACCACACAGCGTCCCTGCATCTCCATGTTTTCGGTGAGCACGGGCCAGCACCCCGACGACATTTCGGCCAGGGTCTGAGTCACCAGTACGACCTCGGTCCCCCCTTCGAGTGAGCGAACGGTCAGGGCCTGGGCGCCGACCATTGTTGTCATCGTTCCCATCAGGACCAGGATGAGGGGGGCAACCAGGCCAAGAAACGAGGGGAGAAGTGGCTTTCCCTTCGATCTTGAAAAGGGATATTGAGCCTTGGGCGCTCGATCAGCGTATGGGCTAAATCCAGTGTCTTCAATCATGTCGGGAGGATGGTACCATGAGTGATGCACTCCCGACCCAATCCGAATGCACCGGCAGCAATCGTTGTCGGCTGGGTCGCCGCCCTGGGTGCCGGAATCGTCACCCTGGGCATCATTGCTTGTGGTCAGGGTTTTGGTGCAATGCTTGGGGGCTGCCGTTGGATCGGCGTGACCCTGCCCCTCCATCGGCAGCCTTGGGCGCTGGTCAATCAGCCCTCCTTGGCCTTTTCTGCCGATGGTGCCGCCGCAGGATACTGGCTGGGCGGTACCGTAGCTTGTCTGCTCGTCGCCACCCTCGTAATTCCCTTCGTTCCAAGGCCGCGTGGTCTGACCTGGGAGTTGTTGGCGATTCAAATCTCGTGGATGGCTTCGGTCCTCGGGCTCGGGTGGCTGGCCCTCCTCGATCCCTGGGATGGACATCTCTCCCTCTTTCTGCGTCTCCATGAAATGTCGCCCGCACTGGTGTGGCTGGTTCCTGTGCTGGGCGCCTGGGCCGCCCTGATGCCGACCCTTCGTCTCTTGGCACTGGTCCGTGGAGCACAGCCCCAAGTGGGCCGTTCGGGCCGAGTTCTGACCGTGGTGATACACCTGGTTCTGCCGGCCTGTGCTTGGATCACGGGTGGCCTCGTATTGATCTCCCGGACGAGTTCCCCTAACCACGGCACCCTCCTTGAAGGCCTCCTGCCGTTTGAGGCCCTCTGGCCGCCGGTGCTGGCGGCCGTCCTGCCTTCAGTCGCCGCCTTGACGTTGGCATGGTTGGCCTTTCCAAGGGCCTGGGTCCATCATCTGGAAGGGGTGAGCCTGAGAAGCGGTGTTCTTCTGATGGTCTGGGCCGCAGCATTGGTCGGATTCTATCTGGCTCTGGGAGGGACAACGGGGGAAGGAACCTGCCGGGGTGTCGTCTGGACGCACGCCGATAGCCGCAACAATATCAGGCCCTGGATCACCCCCATTTCTATCCTGGGCGCCACCGCCCTGCCCGGCATCGACGACAGCGGCCCGAGCGGGGAATAGACCGCATAACTCGTCGGTTTGCTTGAGTGACCGCACCTGAAAAAGGGCGAGTCAACCCAACGAAAGTGGAGGACACATGAAACACCTTGTTGCAAAGAAAGCCCCTAATTTTAAGGCCCAGGCGGTTCTGGAAGACAATACGATGGATGCTCTGACCCTGTCGGACTACCGTGGAAAATACGTCGTACTGTTCTTCTACCCGCTGGATTTCACCTTTGTTTGCCCCTCCGAGATCATCGCCTTCGATGACAAGCTCGACGAGTTCAAAAAGCGTGGTTGTGAGGTCATCGGAGTCTCGGTAGATTCCCAGTTCAGCCACTGGGCATGGAAAAACACCCCTCGGAACCAGGGCGGTCTCGGCCGGGTTCGTTTTCCCATCGTTGCCGACCTCAATAAGAAAATCTCCAAGGACTACGGCGTGCTGCTCAAGAAAGAAGGCATCGCCCTGAGAGGCCTGTTCATTCTCGACAAAGAAGGCGTTATTCACCACTCGACGATCAACAACCTCCCCCTGGGGCGGAACGTCGACGAGGTACTGAGGACGCTCGACGCCCTGCAGTTCACCGAAGAGCATGGTGAGGTCTGCCCGGCCAATTGGAACCCCGGGGACGACGCGATGAAGCCGACCTCTGAAGGTGTTGCCGAGTATCTTGGCGAGCACATGGGCTAGTTCCCATCCAGAAACGGCACTTTTTCGCAATTTCGTCGTCAGGCGGCGGGTTTGCTTGTGCGACGTACGGGAAGTACGACTCCGCGCAACCCCTT
>RCNC010003160.1_pt1 | contig 10804 bp, 8 predicted proteins | sample 2041301 | NCBI WGS metagenome assembly RCNC01 (sample SAMN09708231, study PRJNA481090) | Marine sediment metagenome, whole genome shotgun sequencing project. | biome: marine sediment; feature: ocean; material: sediment; isolation source: Sewage treatment plant 13A marine sediment (STP13A) ... | reverse complement strand
TTCCCAAGGCCGGTCTGAACCTGTTCAAGGTCCTGCACGGGGAGCAGACCATCATTCTGCACAAGCCCATTGCCCCGGCCGGAACCATTCACACCTCCATGGTGTGTGAATCCATCTATGACAAGGGCGACAGCGGGGCTGTCGTCAACGTGCACCTGGAAAGCCGTGATGCTGACGGGGAGGTTGTGTTCGAAAACCGGGCCGTCATCGTGGACCGCGGTGCCGGTGGCTTTGGTGGTGATCGGGGACCTAAAACGGAAAAGCTCGTTCCCCCTGAAGGAAAAGAGCCAGACTTTGCAGTTGAATACGCGATTTCAAAGGATCAGGCAGCCCTTTACCGTTTGAGCGGGGATAAAAATCCGTTGCACATCGATCCGGATTTTGCCAGGAAAGGCGGTTTTGAAAAACCGATCCTCCACGGCCTCTGCACTTACGGTTATGCCGGCCGGGCCATTGTCCAGGCAGCTGGCAACGGGGACCCGGCAAAACTGAGGTCGTTTTCAGCCCGGTTCATGGATGTGGTCTATCCGGGTGAGACCCTTATCGTGTCGGGGTGGAAACGCGAAGCCGGTAATTACATCGTTCAGGTGACGGCCGGGGACGGTCGTATTGTTTTAGGCAATGCCTTGGCCACACTATCCTGATAACTGAAGTTTGCATGAAATTTGTTGATTTTTTTTTGTGACAAATCGAATATTATTGCTTGTTGTTATGAACCTGGTTCCGTATGATACAGATCGTTTTATAACAAATTATCTTTCACCTAAAATGAGCGTATCAAATTTTAAGAATGGTAATAATTAAATACAATTCAAAGGATTATATCGATTTGAATTTACCCCGCGTTTTTTAAGGTGTGGTAAATTCAAATTATAGGGAGGAAAAAATGGATTTCAGATTGACCAAGGAAGAGGAGCTGAAAAAAGAGGCGTTCGAGACCTTTTTTGAAAGCGAAATGAAAAATGCACCACCGGCATTCGGCAACGGTGGTCTTGAGGGGGTTTACGACACTGAAGAGGGGTTCGACTTCCACACCTACATGGCCGGAAAATTGGCGGAAAAAGGCTGGCTCGCCATGGGCTGGCCCAAGCAGTTTGGTGGACAGGAAGCCTCCATTATGGAGCAGGTCATTTTCGACGAGGTCAGGGGATATTACAGTGCTCCGGGTGTGGATGCTTTTGCCGTGGGTATGTTTGCGCCCACGCTTATGGCCGGCGCCAGCGATGAACAGAAGGAGCGACTGCTGCCCCCCATCCGGGATGGCAAGGCCTTTTACTGCCAGGGGTGGAGCGAGCCGGATGCGGGTTCGGATTTGGCTTCCCTTACGACGACGGCTGTTCGCGAAGGCGACCACTATATTGTCAATGGTCAGAAAACATGGACCACCGGGGCTCATAGGGCGGAGTACATGTTCCTCCTGGCCCGTACCGATCCTGAATCCAAACGCGGCAAAGGGCTTTCGGTCTTTCATCTGCGCATGGACCTGCCGGGTATTCAGGTCCGCCCCCTGCTCTATATGAACGGGAAGCATGTTTACAACGAGGTCTTTTTCAATGATGTAAAAATACCGGCCGAAGATCTGATCGGCGTGGAAGGGGAAGGCTGGGCGCTGACGCGCCAGACCATGAACTTCGAACGCAGTGGTGCCGGCGGGTTTTCAGGTGCCAAACGCTACCTCGAGCAGATGATTGAATATACCAAAAACACTACTCGCAACGGGCGTCCGCTGTCAAAGGACCCCAATGCCAGGCGCAAGCTGGCCGAAGTGTTTATCGGTGCGGAAGTGGGCAAGACACTGGCCTATAAGATCGCCTGGATGCACCAGAAGGGCGATTTTGCCGGTCTGATCACCGCCGCATCCGCCTCCAAACTGTTTTCCACTGAACTGGCCCAGAAACTGGCCAACTATTCCACTGAAATTATGGGGCTCTATGGTCAATTGGAGAATGATCCCTATGCTCCCATGGGAGGCTTTATGGTGGATCTCTATCAGATGTGCAAAGGGGCCACTATTTTTGCCGGGACCAACGAAATCCAACGCAACCTGATCGCCTGGGTAGGGTTGGGGTTGCCGCGGCTCAAATTCAAATAGTAAATTTTCATGCATCGCATATTGATGAGGCTCTAAAAAATTTAATGATTTTGTTGCATGCTTCGACATGCACAACTGACAATGAAAATTTATCTGGAGGAAAGAAGACATGGATCTGGATTTTAATAAAGAACAGGACATGCTGCGAAAATCGGTGACTGAGTTCCTGTCCAAGGAATGCCCCTTTGACACCGTCAGGGAAATAGAGGACGGCGCCGAGGGTTTTGACAAGAAAATGTGGAAAAAAATGGCCAAACTGGGCTGGATGGAAATTCATTTTCCAGAGGCGTACGGCGGCCTGGGCGACCCTTTTGTGGATGTGACCATTATTATGGAAGAGATGGGTAAAAAAGCGTTTCCCAGCCCGTTTTTCTCAACAGTGATTCTTTGCGGACAGGTTCTGCTGGAGGGGGGCTCGGAAGAGCAGAAAGAAACGCTTCTGCCCAAGATCGCCGCTGGAAAAAAGATAGTGGCCCTGGCTCAATACGAGGAAGAAGCCAGCTACCTCGAATCGGGGATACAGGTGATTGCCGATTCTGAGGGAGGTGACTACATCCTGAAGGGGAAAAAGCTGTTTGTGCTGGATGCCAATATTGCCAATGACATTATCGTGGCCGCCAGAACAGCTGAAGGGGTCACGCTTTTCCTGGTAGATGCCAAGGCAAGTGGTGTAGCCATTCAAAAAATGCAGACCATCGGCATGGACAACAATTGTGTGGTCACCCTCGACAATGTCAGGATATCAACGGACGCCATGGTGGGCAGCCCAGGTGAGGGATGGACCATCCTCGAGAAGGCAGCCCCCAGGGCCACGGTGGCCAAGTGTGCGGAGATGCTCGGCGGGTGCGAAGAAGCCATCGCCATGACCACAGCCTATGCCAAGGAAAGAGTGCAGTACAGTACGCCCATTGGCGGGTTCCAGGCCATTCAGCACTACATGGCTGACATGCGCATCGCTTACGATACCAGTATATACTACCTCCACAAGGTAGTCTGGATGCTGGACCAGGGCATGGACACGGCTAAGGAAGTGTCAGCCCTCAAGGCTCAGGTAAACGAGAAGTACAAGTTCATCACCGAGCGCGCAGTACAGATCCACGGCGGTATCGGCACCACGCGGGAGTTCAATATCGGCCTATTTTACAGAAGGGCCAAGGCCTTTGAGTACATCCTCGGCGACACGGATTATCATATGGATAAGCTGGCGGACGCCCTGGGGCTCTGATTGGGCGGTGGCCGGTGTCGGAGGATAGAGGACAGAGTGCCAGAACCACAGAGGTCGGATCAGAAGGTAAGAACGTGAGAAGGTGAGAAGGAAAGCAATGACCGATGGTCAGAAACCAAAGCCAATGTAGACCAGGGCTTCAGCCCTGAGGTTGGAACACAAGAAGCCGGAGCCACAGAGATCGGAAGACGGGAGCCGAACGCTTGTAGGGGCCGGCCTTGTGCCTGCCCGCAGAGGACGGAACGCCATAAGTCAGATTAGAAGGTAAGAACGTGAGAAGGTGAGAAAATCAGAGAGGTTACCCGTGGTCAGCGGGCAGTAGTCGGTTGTCGGTAGCTGATAGCTTGAGCACTGACTACGGACTACTGACAACAGGTTCAATTAAGTGACAACTTTTATTCAGGACTTGACCAGGCACCATTTGGGCAAAAACCGTTTGGGGGAGGCATTTGGAATTTCTACAAGTAATGATTACCGGGTTGGGGCAGGGGTGTCTTTACGGCCTCATCGCGCTGGGGTTTGTTCTGATCTACAAGGCCACGGAGATCGTCAACTTCGCCCAGGGGGATCTTTTGATGATGGGTGCTTTCTTTGCCGTGGCATACGCGGGGATCCCGGGCGTGCCTTTTTGGCTCGCCTTCCTCCTGACCATCGTTTCCATGGCTGTTTTTGGATATCTTCTGGATATGCTGGTGGTGCGCTCGATGATTGGTGAATCCCAATTTTCGGTTATCATTTTAACCATCAGCATCGGCTTTATCCTGCGTGCGGTGGCCGGTGGTATCTGGGGCTCCGATATCCTGTCGCTGGAGACGCCCTACTCCGGGGAAATGGCCAATTTTGGCGGGCTCGTCATCGGTCAGGAATACCTCGTGGTCATTGCCGGGACCATTATCCTGTCCCTGGCCCTGTATCTTTTTTTCAGATATTCCAGCCTGGGGATTGCCATGCAGGCCGCTTCTCAAAATCAGCTGGCCGCGTACTATATGGGGATTCCCGTCAAGAGAGTCTTTTCCCTGATATGGGCCATCAGCGCCTTGGTTGCCGCTGTGGCCGGCACGCTGATGGCGCCCATTTCACTGGTAAGCCCGCAAATGGGCTTTATCGGCATCAAAGCATTTGCAGCGGCCGTCATCGGCGGTTTTGGCAGCCTTCCCGGTGCATTGATCGGCGGCCTGATCATCGGCAGTTCCGAACAGTTGGCCGGGACGTATATTTCTACCGGGTTCCAGGAAATTTCAGCCTACATAATCATGTTCCTGGTGTTGACGGTTCGTCCTCAGGGTCTTTTTGCCCAGATACAGCAGAAAAAGGTGTGACCCAAACAACGTGTTTTGAATTTTAAGGAAAAATCAAAGCACTCTGTTTGTAGATGAAAAGGATTTTTATGCGCATCATTTTTAAAACGTCTTATCTGCAAGACATCAAGCTACTGAAGCACAGCGGATACTGGTTCTGGTACGGCCTGCTTCTATTGGCCGTTTTGGCGGCGCCGGCAGTTCTGGACGAGTTCTATATCGGGGAAATGGCCTTCATCTATATCTACGCCATTGCCGGGCTGGGGTTGATGATACCAGTGGGGTTCACCGGGTTGCCCAGCCTGGGGCACGCCGCCTTCATGGCCATTGGTGCTTATACACATGGGTACTTTCTGAGCCAGGGCTTTCCTTTCTTTGCATCGTTCGCCCTGGCCGGTATTTTCGGATTGGTTATCGGAGCCCTCATCACCATCCCCTTAAAAAGAATGACCGGTATCTACTTTGCCATCGCATCGCTGGCCTTTGCTATTATCGTCGAAGAGATCATTGCCCATTGGAAATCCGTGACCGGCGGCCTGGCCGGGATGTCGGTGGACATGCCAATGATCTTTGGATTCGAACTTGAGAATACCTGGCACTTTTATTTTCTTTGCCTGGCCGTTCTTCTGGCAGTGCTGTATTGCACCATAAATCTTGTTCGTTCACCCAGCGGCAGGGCCTTTGTGGCTATTCGCGACTCCGAGATTTCCGCCGAGAGCATGGGCATCAATTTGTCCATTTATAAAATCAAGTCATTTGCCATCAGCGGGTGCTTTACCGGCCTGGCAGGCGCCCTGTTCGCCCACCGGGTGTATTTTCTAACACCGGATACTTTCAATTTTCTCTTGTCCATTCAACTGTTGATGATGGTGGTTGTGGGTGGCCTGGGGACCATTCACGGGGCCATTTTCGGCGCCATTTTTGTGGGGCTGCTGCCCCAGACCATTGCCATTGCTAAAGATTACCTTCCACCTTCCATCGGTGAATTCCCAGGCCTGGAGCCGGGGCTTTTCGGAATTATTATGGTCTTGTTCATTATCTTCGAACCCATGGGATTATACGGCCGATGGATAAAGCTGAAGCTTTTCTTCCAGATGTTTCCGCTTTATCGCAGATCGACTTTCAAACGTCAAAAATCATATTTAAAAACAGAGCGAGTGCAATGACATTTTTCAAAGCAGATAACATCTCCATTGATTTTGGCGGTATCAGGGCGGTTAACGACGTCAGTTTCGAGGTCGAAAAAGGGACGATATTTACCATCGTGGGGCCCAATGGCGCCGGTAAGACAACCATCTTCAACATTATCAGCCGGATATACAATCTGACCGAAGGCCGGATTACCTTTGAAGACAAGGATATCTCCCAGTTGCCGGCCCACCAGGTGGTCAACTTAGGGATCGCCCGAACGTTTCAGAACATTGAACTGTTCGATCATGCCACGGTTCTTCACAACCTTCTGATCGGCCGCCACATCCACTGCAGGTCTGCCTTTTTTTCGGACCTGCTTTTCTTCCCATCCGTCAAACGCATGGAACTCGAGCACCGGCGGAGAGTGGAAGATGTGATCGACTTTCTGGATTTACAGCACTACCGGGATCAGCTGATTCAAAACCTGCCCTATGGGGTGCGCAAGATTGTCGAACTGGGCCGTGCGCTGTGTACGGAACCGAAACTGCTCCTGCTGGACGAACCCGCATCCGGCCTGAACGTGGATGAGACCGAAGACATGTCCTTTTGGATCGACGATATCAAAAAGCTGCTGGGCATTACCGTGATCATGGTGGAGCACAATATGAACCTGGTTTCACAGGTTTCAGACCATGTGCTGGCCATCAATTACGGTGAAGCGTTGGCCCAGGGATCCCCCGGGGAGATTCAGGGCAACCCCGATGTCATCAAGGCATATCTGGGAGAGGATAAAGATGTCGGATAGCATATTGACAATGAGAAATATCGAGACCTATTACGGTCCCATTTTGGCCATCAAGGGTATCAGCCTTGATGTACATGAGAGTAAGATTGTCACCATCCTGGGGGCCAATGGTGCGGGCAAGACCACCATTTTGAAAACCATCTCCGGTGCCATGGATCCCCAGAAGGGAAAAATCGAATTTCTGGGAAAGGAGATTCAGAAACGCAACCCGGACTGGGTGGCCCGCCAGGGAATCGCGCATGTCCCCGAAGGGAGAGAGGTCTTTCCGCTGCTGTCGGTTCAGGAAAACCTGTTGATGGGAGCCTACGGGCGCAAGGACAAAAAAGCGATTCAAGCGGACCTTGACATTGTCTACGATTATTTTCCCATTTTGAAAGACCGTATAAAACAGAAATCCGGTTTTTTGTCAGGCGGGCAGCAGCAGATGCTGGTACTGGGACGGGCCATGATGGCTCGCCCGAAATTGATGCTGTTGGACGAGCCCTCCCTGGGATTGTCCCCGCTTTTTGTACAGGATATTTTCAGGATCATCAGACGCCTGAACAGCGAACAGAAGATGACCATATTGCTGGTTGAGCAAAACGCCAACATGGCCCTGCAAAACAGCACCTACGGCTATGTGCTGGAAACGGGCCGCATTGTCATGGAGGACACCTGTGAGAACCTGATGGCCAGTGATGACATCAAGGAGTTCTACATGGGGATCAAGGAAGAGGGCGTGAGGGGCAAACGTCGCTGGAAAAAACGAAAGACATGGCGATAATTTTCAGGCAGGCTCGTTTGCATCAAATTAATAACCATTTACTATCTAAATTACTGTTAAGAAGTTGTTTACATGAAACAGCATGAAAATTGAATATGACCACACCTAAATACGATCCAATTATCATTGAAGGGTGCGATACCATTATAAAGCTTTTCTGGCATCGCGTTAAACAGCTGGATGGCAAAGTTGCCATGCGGGAGAAGAATTTCGGCATTTGGGAGCCCTTCACCTGGGCCCAATATGGTGACAAGGCCAGGGAAATCGGCATGGGGCTTCTATCGCTGGGATTGAACCGGGGGGATGTCTGCTCCATTGTCAGTGACAACAACAAGGAGTGGCTGTTTACAGACATGGGCATTCTCGGCAGCGGCGGTGTCACCAGTGGGGTTTACACCACAGATTCGAGCAAGCAGCTGGAATACCTGGTGACAGACTCGGCAACGCGGTTTTTATTTGTTGAAAATGAAGAGCAGCTGGATAAATACCTGGCCGTAAGGGAGCGAATGCCCTCCATAAAAAAAGTCATCGTGTTCGATTCCGAAGGGTTGCATGAATTTTCGGATGATCAGGTTATGATGATGGAAGACCTGTACGCCCAGGGCCGCGGACACATGGAGGCGCACCCAGACCTCTGGGAACAAGAAATCCAGCAATCCAACCCCGAGGACCTCATGGTGCTGATTTACACTTCCGGCACCACCGGCCCTCCCAAAGGTGCTATGGTCAGTCACCTTAACTGCATGTACCAGATCGAAACCTTCGATATAATTATAGAAGTCAACGACCAGGACGAGCAGCTTTCTTTCTTGCCTCTGTGCCACATCCTGGAAAGGCTGTTATCCATCCTCATACCGCTGAAATCCTGCGGCACAGTCAATTTTGTGGAAGGATCCGATACGGTTCCGGAAAATATCCGGGAACTGTCGCCGACTATTTTCATAGCGGTCCCGCGTATCTGGGAAAAATTCTATTCGGGTATTCAGCTACAGGTCAAGGATGCCACGCGTTTTGGTAAATGGGTTTATCATCTGGCTGAAAAGGTTGGTCATCGAGCTTCGGATTACAAGGTTAAACGAAAACCCATCCCGCCTTTGTTGGCGGCTATTTACTGGATGGTGAAAAAAACCGTTTTGAATAATATGTTGCGCATGATGGGGCTGGATAGGCTCAGGTGGGCGGGCACCGGGGCTGCGCCCATTTCCCCGGATTTGATCAGATGGTATCTGTCCATGGGCATCGACATGTTCGAAGCCTACGGTCAGACCGAGTGCTGTGGCGTGGCTACGGCCAATATAATCGGTAATTCGAAACTGGGGACCATTGGCCAGGCTATCCCGGGCAGCGATATAGACATCTCGGATGAAGGCGAGATTTTGATTAAAAGCCCCGGTGTGTTTCTTGGTTATTTTAATCAACCCGAAAAAACTACAGAGACGGTGGTTGATGGATGGTTGCACTCCGGCGACGTGGGGAAAAAGGACGATGAGGGCTTTGTCACCATTACGGATCGTTTGAAGGATATCATCATTACCGCGGGAGGTAAAAATATCTCCCCCAGTGAGATCGAGAACCAGATGAAATTTTCTCCCTACATCACTGATGCGGTTGTGATTGGTGACAAGCGCAAATACCTGACCTGCCTGGTCATGATCGACCAGGAAAATGTCGAGAAGCATGCCCAGGACAATGATATTCCCTATACCAATTTCGCCAGCTTGTGCAGGGCCGGGGAGGTTGAGGAATTGATCTGGCAGGAAACCCTGAAGGTGAACAAGCAGTTTGCCCGGGTGGAGCAGATCAAGAAAATCAAGCTGATCGATCAGCTCCTGACCGCGGAAGATGACGAACTCACGCCCACCATGAAACTGAAGCGCACGTTCGTCAATGAGAAGTACAAGGATCTGATCGCGTCCATGTACTAATAAACAAATAAATTTTAAGCCAAGTATGCATGCAATAGCATAGGAGAGATGATTATGCTCGCATGTTTTGATAGGGGAAAGAGGGAATTTTTTTTAAATTTATTTGAATTGGAGGGAAAAATGAAAACTAGAAAACTATTGCATTTGTTTCTGAGTTTCGCATTGATCGTGGGTATGGCTGTTGCGGCGCAAGCCGGATCCCAGGGTGTCACCAAAAAGGAGATCGTGATAGGGACGCACACCGCTTTGAGCGGACCTGCTGCCGGATGGGGTATTGACGCAACCTACGGAATGAGAATGCGTTTTGATGAAGTCAACGATGCCGGAGGCATTCATGGCCGTATGATTAAGTACATTGCTGAGGATTCGCAATACCAGATGTCCATTGCGGTCCAGAAGGCCAACAAACTGGTAAACCGGGACAAGGTATTTTTTCTGCTTGGCAGCATAGGAACTCCCATGAACAACGCGATTTTTCCAATGCTGGAAAAAAAGAATATTCCCAATATGTTCCCCTACACAGCGGGACGCTCCATGTATGAACCGCTCCACAAGCTGAAGTTCGCCAACCTGGCACCCTACTATGGGAATGTGCGCGCCGGGCTGAAATATTTTGTAGAAGAAAAAGGCAAGGAACGGGTCTGCATGATGTACCAGGACACTGATTTCGGCCACGAAACATCTGAAGCTGTGTATGACCAATTGAAAGCTATGAACATGGAACTCGTCGCGGAAACAACGCACAAGGCCTCTGAAAACAACTTCGTAGGCGCCATCACCCAGCTGCGCAATGCGGAATGCGATGTGATTATGATGGGCACCATCATCACGGACACCATCATCGCTGTTTCCACAGCCCGTAAAATGGGGTGGGACGTGGACATGGTAACCCAGACGGCGGGCTGCAACTATGTGGTCCCCTTGAAAGGCGGGGAAGGTGTGGAAGGGCTCTACGGTGTCACGTCCATACCCATCATGTACGCGGACCAGGCCACCGGAAAAGCAAAGGAGTTCTTTGACAACTATCAGAAACGATATGAAAAAATGCCTTCAGAAGTCGCCCAACAGGGCTATTTCAGTGCAGATTTAACCGTGATCGCCATGGAAAAGGCTGGGAAAGATTTGACCGTGGACAGCTTTATAAAGGCCCTCGAAAGCATAAAAGACTACCAACATCCCTTTGGCGGCCCGGTGGTCAGCTTCGGTCCAAAGAAGCACCTCGGGTCGAATGAGTCCATTTTCCTCCAGATACAGGGTGGGAAATGGGTTTATCCCGGCGGCAATAAAACGATTCTGGGATATTAATATAAATAAATTCCACATACCAAAAGCCCGCCCTGAAAGGCGGGCTTTTAGGTGGGATTTATTTATAATGTCTGACCGAATACCGTGTGCATATCCTCGTCTGTGAAACAGCGCTCTGATTCGTCCGGGTTCATGGCATCTTTTTCCATTTTTCGGCGGTCATAGGCCGGGTTCAGAACTTCGTTGTAATACTCGTGCTGGATCATGAGATTCATGATTTCGCTGGTGCCGGTCCAGATCATGCCCAGCCGGAAATCCCG
>RCNC010003159.1_pt1 | contig 10805 bp, 4 predicted proteins | sample 2041301 | NCBI WGS metagenome assembly RCNC01 (sample SAMN09708231, study PRJNA481090) | Marine sediment metagenome, whole genome shotgun sequencing project. | biome: marine sediment; feature: ocean; material: sediment; isolation source: Sewage treatment plant 13A marine sediment (STP13A) ... | reverse complement strand
TACGGAACTAAATTAGATCCAAATGAAATCGATTCTTTTAAACTGAGAACAGTTAAAATAATGACAATTAGAATCAAGAAAAATAAATATAAATTTTTAGGCACCTATTATAGCTTTATAGGCATCTGCATCTAACAAATCATCCAATTGAGATTTATCAGACATTTTAATTTTAACCATCCATCCTTCTCCATACGGATCTGAATTTACTTTTTCCGGTTCATCTTCCAGAGTTTCATTAAATTCGATTATCTCTCCAGAAACTGGCAAAAATAGATCAGATACAGTTTTCACAGCTTCAACAGTGCCGAAAACCTCATCTACTTCAAGAGTTTCATCTACAGTCTCCACTTCAACATATACAATGTCGCCAAGTTCTCCTTGAGCAAAATCAGTTATACCAACGGTTAAGATATCTCCTTCTACTTTTATCCATTCGTGGTCTTTAGTGTATTTAAATTCTGATGGAATGTTCATTTACTTATGTTTAATTTTTAGTGACAACAAATTTATTTATTCATTTGGTAATATCAAACAACAATCAATTAATTACCAAAATTATATCTTAAAGTAATCCCAGATCGTATTGTAGATTGTGGAAATGCGGTTGAAATTGCATATTCTGAAAAGGTATAGTCAAAATAAAATATTCCCGTTAAATTCTTACTAAAAGCATAATCTCCTGTAAAATTCATGCCCCAAATGGTTTGTCCAGCGGTTACCTGATTATTTTCCAGATCTAGATAACGGATTATTGTTTTATTATCTCTAACAGAAACATCAGCTTTTAGGTTTAAATCACTGACCACAGCTTTTTTTGGTCCTGCTAATTTGGATTTAATTCTAACATCCTTAATCTTATAGCCTAACCCTACGATATACTCGGTACCAATTATTTCGGTTAGCAAATTATTGTCAAAACTCAAGGAAAGAACTCTGTCCTTTTTGATCTCAGTAAGAATTTTTATTGAACTCTTCATTTCAAAATCCAATCTTACCAGTGGACTAAACATTTCGGAAAGATTAATATTGGTATATAATTCTCTGTTATACAAATTGCCATTAACATCAAAATCGTCAGTACTTATTCCATTATCTAAAGCTTGGACACCCTCCAGATTAGTCCTGAATTGGTTTATAGTATAATTAGACCTGTAACCATGAGTGATTGAAAATCTTTTAAAATGTTTTTTAAACCATTTGAATTTCATTAAGCCAGTATATTTCAAGCTCCAGTTAGGAATTGGAATATCTCTGAATGCACCTAATTTTGTTTTCTCCGCATTTTGCCCTCTATATGCCGATAGGAAGGACGGCAATAATACTGCTTGATTTGTTTTTCCAAATCCTTCAGGATATCCATCAGAATCCAAAGGATAACCAGAATTACCGTAATAATCTCTAGCCAATCTATTTGCAATAGTTAACCTATTGGCTCTAAAATCATCAAAGGTCTGAGATTGAGTTTCATCGCTTTTACTAAATGCCGTTTTTATTAATGCAGTTGAAATATTAAAATTGCCAAATGAGTTTTGAATCAAGGAATTGTAGACATCACTAAGTCCATCTCCATTTGTGTCTGTAGTATTATAATTTTCGGTTAAATTTTCAGAATATAGCCTTGTACCGATAAGATCTATCTTTAAATCCCTTAAAGGTTCTAAACTTGCAGATACATCTAGTTGTCTATTCTTAGTTTGAGAAAACTGCTGATTGAAATCTGGGAAGATGGTCAACCAACCGTTTCTTGCTGCATATCGTCTTATATCGTTTTGACTACCAAATGTAAAACCGGCAGTAGGTTTTAAAGTTCCTATAAATCCTGGAGTCTGCAAATAGCCTGGTAAAAAAGACCCGTTATTCTCGGAATAATTAACTTGTATTCGCTTTACAGATGATAATAATCCCACTGCTGAGTTGTAAATTTTTCGTCCTACAGAATTCTTGTTTGTGTCTGGCTTTTTCTTTTTATCATCAGCTTTATTTGCAGGTCTTGCTCCTGGTGGTAATCCTGCTCCTTGAGGTCTCGCGTTAGGATTTTTCTTCGTTGGTTTTTTAACAAATCCAATATATTTATAAAGCCTATTCATATCTAAAGTTGTATTTAGATTATGAGTATTGGCATTTTGAATGGAGTTCCCTAAATTATAATTAATCCCATTGACATTTAAGTTCTCATAAATATCAGATCCTTTTGTCCATTGGAAATTACCCGTATATGAATAGGTAGCATTTAAAAAACTTAATGCAGGTATTTTGTTCAAAGGTATTTCATAATTTATACCTAATTGTTGAGATTGGATATTAGGGTCTCCAAAGTCGAAGAACCCATCCCAAATATCTAATTCAGGATCTTGAATATCAGTTTCACTAACAAAGTAGTTCCTAACTATATTATTGTTTGAAGCGGAAAAATTAAGTCGTAAAGCGTCTGTAATATTATAGTTTAAAGTGTACTGCATGTTAAACGTATAATTACGTCTAAACAATTCAGGAATCTGAATATCATTTTCACTCAATCCTTCTTGTCTAAATCTTTGTTTATTAAAAAGCCTTAAAATATCTGTGTTTAAACTGAAGCTAGTTGGTAATAAATTAATATTAAAGTCTTTTAGAATCTTCCAGTATTTGCCTATGAACAAAGAACCATTCTTTTTAAATGGTTCAACTTTTAATTGATTGAAATTAAAATTATAATTTGCTCCAACTCTTAAATTCTGATCTAATGAATTCTCAATTTCAAAATCACGATGTTCAAACTGATTATATGAGTAATTAAAGGTAAAATTTTCAACATCGTAAAACCTAGGTTTTGCTTCTCCAGTACGTTGTTTTCGGACTCCAATAAAATTGATGCTTTTTCGCTTTGTGTATTCTTCAGATTGACGTTTTATGATTTCTCGCTCGTCACTGGAATTGGCCGCATCCAGTCTTGCTTGTAATTTAATGTCCTTATACTGCTGATCGTACTCTGGTGTTATAATTTCTTCTCCCACGCCATAGTTGAATGGTAATTGAATTCCCCATTTTTTAGGTAATAATTGCCCGAGATTTATATTTGTAACAACATCGTATTGTTTTATGTCTTCTCTATTTCTTTCATTTGGACCCTGCTCTAAAGATCCAAAACCTATTGTACTCCTTCTGCCCGTTGCACTAACATTTGCAAAATCTGCGATATTACCATCCATACTGGCTACCGCTGCCCAACCACCCTGATTATCCATATCAGATAGTCGTAATTCGTTAAACCAAACGGTACCACAAGCATCAGAATTGGATACATTTTTTACACCTACCATCAACGTTCTGATATCTCCAAAGTTTGGATTTCCTTTCACAGCTAATCGAAGTTCTCCAAGAGTGTGAGGGTCAAATTCACTCACAACGTTTAATTCTTCATCATAAAAAGTAGGGTCTTCATTCAATAACGTTCCATCAGAAATTCCAATAGCTTTAATTTGTTGTAGTAATTCTATCTTTAGATCTATTTCATTTTCCTCTGGCCAAACTATCGTTGGAGAGGTGGAAACGCCTTCAGACACTTTTAATGGTAATTCCACTTGATAGAAATTTTCTGTAAAATCATTCCCCATTCTTATGAACGCAACAAGTTCACCATCCATTAAACTTGGATTTTTGCCAGTTTCGGCATGTAGAAACATCCTCAATTTATTAAACTGACGCATATCTATATTGATGTTCTTATAAACTGCTCTAGAATCTTCACTCTCTAATTCACAAGCTATTATGGTTAATGATTGTTCATTTTGTCTAACAACCGTGTTATTATTAAATAACTCTTCCTGTACCACTCCAGGAGGTCTGACATAACTACTAGGATTATCCTGAATACTAACAACACCTGTTTCAAAAGATGTGTTATCATTATCATTATTTGGTTCATCATCTAAAGTCAATTGATATCGTCTCCAATCTCCTCTTACCAATTCTAAAGTAGCAAAACGTAATACTGTTGGTTGTTGAAAATCTTTTAAGTACATACGCATAAACCGTATGGATCTAAAATCGGCAATATTATTAACCGCAGAATCGAATTCTGAAACAGGAATCCTGAACTGATACCAACTTACAGTTTGAGTATCACCGTTTGGATACTCAACCGTAGTTTGGGAAATATCTTTTATGAATTCATTGTTTATGTTTAATGACGTTGCATTTAAAGGAATAGAATATTCGAAATAACTATCTATAGTATTCATAGTGTTATCTCTATTTATATCCTCAACATCTGGTTGAGTTGTATTCCCTCTGTTTGTATCTGTAACCTGTTCTGGTGAATTTCCTTGAACACCATTATATAAACTATACCTATCAAAAATATTCCCATCAGCATTCAAAAAATATTGATAATTATCGTTTGAAGGATCTTCTCCAAATCCTGTTCCGAATTTGGCTAACTCTTCTGCATCATTCAATCCATCATATCCAACATCCTGAAGAGTTCTGGCACCACCTGATGAATCAAATGCATAAATTAAGGATTGGTTAGCTGGCACTTGACCCCAAGCAGTTGGATTGGTTATATCATTATTAATACCTCCATCTGGTAATCCATTTTCATATTGTTTTCTTCCATCTCTTAAAACATCCTCCGAAATATTTCCAAGGTTCAATGAAAGAGTTCCACCAGTATTAGAAGGATTATCAATAAATGGATCCAACAACCAAAATTCAATATATTCTACATTGGATTGTTCAAAGTCATTTGTTGTCAACTGCCTCGTTATTCCACCCCAAGTTTGTTCTGATGGTAATGTGCTCAAATTTGGATTAAAATTATATGGTCCCCTTTGTCCAGGAAAATAAGCCAAATCCAATGTATTAAGCAATGCATTTTGCCCTTGTACCAAATCAATAGGAAACAGGTCATTTATGAAATACCTGTGTGTGTATGGCGATGACAAGTCGTCGTCATTAATACCATCAGGTTGTTGACTAGTATAAAAAATTGGATCGATAGTGTACCAATTTAATTTAGATCTGAAGTAACCGTTCTGTAAATTAATTGGATCTTCCGGATCACCTCCTGATGTATAGCCTAAACTTGGATCAGCTGGAGTACTTGATAAGAACCAAGACAGCGGTGATTTTAAATCGATAGCATTTTGTGAACCTTCAAAATCATCAATATAAGAAGTAGTCTCACCATTAAAATCAGTACCTTTTGGTGCACCAGGTAAGAGTTGTGCAAACTCCCCTCTTATAGATATATTAGACGGAACATCTGTATCTATATTTGGCAATTTATTTGCTAATCGAGTTAAAAAAGGAACTTCAGAGGAGTAATTTCCGTTAAAACCAAAAATAGTATTATTAATAGGCTCTGTACCGTAATTGGCTTTTTGTGTTATTGGTCTTTCATTTAAATTCAAAAATGTTCCTCCTAAAACAAAATTTTCATTGAATTGATGTTCGACATTAATTCCAGAAAAACGTCTGGTTTGTTGTCCGAAAAACGAATTGTTTTCTACTGAAACTTCAATAGGTGTATTAGAAGCTTTAAGAGCTGGGTCTATTATTTGAACCCTTCCTATTTGATAATTAACTGTGTAATCTACACCCTCGACTAAAACTCTACCTCCTGCTGTAACACGAACAGATCCTCTTGGCACGTTAAACGCCCCAATTGGGATACCATCTCCTCCAGTTGACTTGTAGCGTCCTTGCATCTGGAATTTATTCTTTTCAAAATACTCAAGGGCGGCCGTTTTAGTTAATTTATACAATTCAGTATAGACAAATTTGCTCTGGTTATCGTTATAAGTTATATCATTATCATAATCTTCACCTCCTAATGATAATCTATCAAAAATATACTCTCCAAATGGTTCAACTTTTGTGAAAATAAATTTCCCGTTTTCTGTAAGAACGGTTAGTCCTGGAACAAAATCAAAGAATCCATCACCATTGGTTTGTGGATCATTATTAAAATTTAATTTATCAAAATTAAAGAATCTCAATAATGGCATTTCATCAATTGGAGTCTGGTTGGGACCTTGATCTGGAAAAGGAGTAGTTCCAACCGGCGAAATATAGTTAACAGGTGAAGTTTCTGTATAAAAAATATTTAAAGTAAAATCTTCTTGACTTAACTGAAATGCACCAGTATCATAAATGTTTTTCATCATTAAATCCCAAACCGGTTCGTCTACGCTAGTAACACTACTTTTAAGCATTTTTAGGATAAGATTGTTGTTGTTCAATGAAGTAACGGTCCCATTTGTATCTGTGGTAACCTCTGTCGCATCTACCCCATCGTTTGCAAATTCACCAACTTGATATACTTGCCCACCAACAGTAAATTGAAACGCAACAGCAAGAATTTCATCATTATTTAATCTTTGATTTAATGAAATATATCCCAATTGTGGGTGTAATCGATATTCATTTCCTTCAGTAAGTTTTCTTGCGCTTTCCAGAGTGACAAAATCAACTCCTTCACTCACTGTTCCGCTTAATGTGCCAAAACCCGATTGAACCGTTGCAATATCTCTAATAGCATTCGTTAACACCGAGGATCCGGTAGGAATTCCAAACGGGTCGAATTCATTATTTGAATTATCAGGGTAAGCATTTGGTCCAGCTGTTAAGTTCACTCCTGAGCTTACATTTTGAGGATCTGATTCACCAAGATCTTGTATGCCTACAATATTTCTAACGTTATCTGTTCTATTTGCTCTATTTGTTATCCATACCTCTGCTCTGGTAATTTGAACGTTCGTATTTAAAAATGGATAATTCTCAAGAACAGCATCGTAATTATCCCTAAAATAATGTGCTAAGAAAAAGTGTCTGTTCTCATCATAATCTCTCGAAAAAACAGTGAACTCTTCTAAAGTACCACCTCCTTGTGCAACTACATTTTTTGTCTGCGATTGTTGTTCTGAGAAAACGGCTGTAACGGTTGTTTTACCAAACTGAAGTTGTGTTTTAACACCAAATAAACTTTGCGCTCCTGTAATTAAGGAACTATTTAAGGGCATACTAACATTACCAACTTCTATTTTCTGTAAAATATCATCTTCTGTAGGTGTGTATTCTAGTTTTATTAAGTTTTGAAAATCAAAAGTTGACTGTGTATCGTAATTTGCGTTTACTTGCAATTTAGTCCCAACTTTACCCAGTAAACTTAAACTTATACGTTGATCAAAGTCAAAAGTGAAGTTTTTTCTATTTCTAGGTGAAAACGCAGGATTATCGTTTCTTGTAAATATGACTCCTAAATCCATTTCTACAGACCCTTGTGGAATTACTTCAATAGTATTTCCTCCAAAAATCGTTTCGAAGAAATTTGAATTAACGTAAAATTCTGGTAGGAGATTTTTCTGACCATCTTCAGAACCTTCCTTTTTCCCATCAAATGCGTCAATTTTATCCTTATAATAGGCTTGTAAATTTTCTCTTGTTACAAGCTCTTCAAATTCTTTGGGCGTTAAAATTATTGGATAGTTAATATTGAATTCTCCAACGGTTTCTGTATAAATATATCTATCGGTTAAAGGGTCGTAAGTATATTTTGAAACTATACTATTTGGATTTGGCATTTCGATATTGCCTAAACTATATCCCGTTTTGGTGGAATCTTGAGCAACAGGCTCAATTTCTTGAGAGAATGTATCTAAAGAAAAAAACATTAATCCAAAAAGAATAATGACCTTTAAAGTTTGAGGAAAAATATGGTTAGTTCTTTTAATCAAAATTTATTATAAACTTTTTAAAGCCTCTTTGATAATTGTCTCAACATTGGCGCTGGGCTGTGAAGCCATAAACTTATCAATAACACGTTCTGATTGTTTCTTATTAAACCCCAGAACTTCTAATGCTGATAACGCTTCATCTTTAGTAGTATTGTTTAGTGAAACCGAATCTTCATCTATATCATAAACTTTTAATATTTTATCTTTTAATTCAATAACTGTTCGTTGGGCTGTTTTAAGTCCAATTCCTTTTATTGACTGTATCAAAGACACGTCTTCTGTTGCTATACCTTCCCTTACTTGTTTTGGAGTTAAGGATGATAACATAGTTCTTGCAATACTTGCGCCTATACCACTTACAGATATCAATAATCTGAATATTTCTCTCTCTGCTAATGAAGAAAATCCGAATAAAGTATGAGAATCTTCTCTTACCTGCAGATGGGTATAAAGTTTAATATTTTCCTTATCCTGAATTTGTGAAAAAGTATTTAATGAAATATTCAATAAATAACCAATTCCGTTGCAGTCTATAACCACCTCTGTCGGATTTTTTTCTACAAGTTTTCCCTGAATGTGAGTAATCATTAATTTTGTTAAGTTAGCACACCAAATGTAATAAAATTATTCGCATAAATAAATTACATCAATACCGATTTATACTGACTTTTTCCCTTTATGTTGTGCGTCTATAACTGCAATTGCAGTCATGTTTACAATTTCATCAACATTTGCTCCTAATTGTAGAATATGAACAGGTTTTTTCAAACCCATCATTATAGGACCAATAGAATCTGCTTTGTTTAATTCTTTCATTAATTTATATGTGATATTAGCAGCATCTAGATTTGGAAAAACTAATGTATTTACTTTCTTTCCAGCCAATTTAGAAAATGGGAAAATTTCTTTTAACATCTCACTATTCAAAGCAAAATCTGTTTGAAGTTCTCCGTCCACTATTAATTCTGGATAATACTTATGTAATAAAGAAACAGCCGCACGTATTTTTGTTGCGTTTTCATAATTTGAAGAACCAAAATTTGAATACGAGACCATAGCTACAACTGGATTCAATCCAAACATTTTAACTGCATTTGATGTCATTATCGCTATTTTAGCTAAATCTTTTGCTGATGGGTCAACATTAATTGAAGTATCACTTAAAAACATTGGTCCACGTTCAGTTATCATTACATTGGTTGTAGCAATTCTTGACACATCTTTTGACATTCCTATTAGTTCTATCATTGGTTTTACAACTGATGGATAACTAGTAGAATAACCAGTTACCAGTGCATCTGCTTCACCTTCATTTACCATCATTGCCGCAAAATAATTACGCTCTCTCATCAATTTTTTAGCAGTATGTAGCGTAATACCTCTTCTATTTCTCTCTTGCCAATAATCTTTTGCATATTTAAAGCGCCTCTTTTCTTCACCATCTGATTTAGGATCTATAATAGGAACATCTGCATCAAAATCAAGCTCGTCCTTTAATTCTTTTATTCTGTCTTCTCTTCCTAATAGAATTGGAAATGCAATACCTTCATCAAAAGCAGTTTGTGCTGCTTTTAGAACAGTAATATGATCTGCTTCGGCAAATACTACTCTTTTTGGATTACTTTTAGCTCTATTATGTAAAAGCCTAACTATCTTGTGATCATGATCTAATCTATCCAATAATTGATCTTCATACTTCTCCCAGTCTGAAATTGGTTCTTTAGCAACACCACTATCCATAGCCGCTTTTGCTATAGCAGGTGGAACCGTCGAAATTAATCTAGGATCAAAAGGTTTAGGTATAATATAATCTTTCCCAAATGTCAATCTAGTTTCTCCATACGCTATATTAACCTGTTCTGGCACAGGATCTTTAGTTAATTTAGCCAAAGCTTTTACTGCTGCCTTTTTCATGGCTTCATTAATTGTGGTTGCACGAACATCTAACGCTCCTCTAAAAATAAATGGAAATCCTAACACATTATTTACCTGATTAGGGTGGTCTGAACGACCTGTCGCCATAATTATATCATCTCTAGTTTCGACAGCCAGTTTATAAGCTATTTCCGGATCTGGATTTGCCATCGCGAAAACAATTGGATCTTTAGACATTGACAATAACATTCTTGGTGTCACTATATCTCCTTTTGATAACCCAATAAATACATCGGCATTTTTCATTGCTTCTTCCAGTGTATCTAACTTTCGACTTGTAGCAAATTCCGCTTTTTGAGATGATAGTTTTTTTCTGTTATCCCTAATAACACCTTGACTATCAATCATTACTATGTTCTCTTTTTTTGCTCCAAATGCCCTATACAATCTAGTGCACGAAATGGCTGCCGCTCCTGCTCCACTAACAACTATCTGTACTTCTTCTATTTTCTTTTCAGTAATCTCTAATGCATTTAATAGTGCTGCAGCCGATATAATAGCTGTTCCATGTTGGTCGTCATGCATGACTGGAATATCTAATTCTTCTTTTAATCTTCTTTCTATTTCAAAAGCTTCCGGAGCTTTTATATCCTCAAGATTTATTCCTCCAAAAGTTGGCGCAATATTTTTAACTGTTTCAATAAATTCATCAATGTTTTCTGTGTCAACTTCAATATCAAAAACATCTATATCAGCAAAAATCTTAAACAGTAAACCTTTACCTTCCATGACAGGTTTAGAAGCTTCCGGACCAATATTGCCCAACCCCAAAACTGCTGTTCCATTTGATATAACTGCAACCAAATTACCTTTTGCAGTGTATTTATAAACATCATTCTTATCTTCTGCAATTGCTAAACATGGTTCTGCAACACCAGGAGAATATGCTAAAGACAGATCTCTTTGAGTAGCATGTTTTTTAGTAGGAATAACTTCTATTTTTCCCGGTGTAGGTTTTGAGTGATATAATAGGGCTTCTTTACGTTTACTTTGCTTACTCATTTTTTGATTATTATAGGCACTAACAAAGGTAAGCATCTCAAAACCTAATGCTCTAGAATTTCAAGAATTTGATGTTACGAGTTAACCCAGAAAATTTGGTTCTTTTTACAGCAGATTTTTTGAATATTTTAGGGGATAACCAGAATG
>RCNC010003158.1_pt1 | contig 10805 bp, 10 predicted proteins | sample 2041301 | NCBI WGS metagenome assembly RCNC01 (sample SAMN09708231, study PRJNA481090) | Marine sediment metagenome, whole genome shotgun sequencing project. | biome: marine sediment; feature: ocean; material: sediment; isolation source: Sewage treatment plant 13A marine sediment (STP13A) ... | reverse complement strand
CCACGGTATCCTCTGCTGAGCACCACCACGCGGTAACCCATATCCCGGATCATCTGGGCAACCCGAATCGTCATGGGCGTTTTGCCCGTTCCACCGGCAATGAGATTGCCGATGGACACCACGCGGCATGGAAGCGTTTCGGAGGGAAGCACGCCGATTTCATACAGACGGGCGCGCAGGCCCATGAGGCCGCCGTATACCACGGAAAGAAATAGCAAGACGGTTTCAATGGAAAAAAACGGCGTGGGGTCCTCTCCCTTGGCCGCCATTTCAATTCGACGTCTGAACCGCTCGATAAAGCTTTCTAACCGGGTCATGGATCCCTTCTGTCAGCGGGTGCGCCAATGACCGCAAGGGTACGTGCCACAGCGCCCCTGTGCCTGGCAAACACCGCATAGGCGCAGCGGCCGACACGGAGACTGTCTGCCGGATTTACGATCAGAGGGACGACCCTTGCGGCGAGCTGATCGGCATCATGTACACGGATAGCGCCGCCGGCCTTTTCGAGGATTTGGCAAATCCAGCGAAAATCGTCGGTGTGGGGCCCGAAAAGAATCGGTTTGGCCGCAGAAGCCGGCTCCAATGGATTGTGGCCGCCCGCTCTCACCAGGCTGCCGCCCACAAAGGCAACGTCAGCCAGTGCATACAGGTTGCGAAGCATTCCGATACGGTCGACCACCACCACATTGGACGGTGCGGGTTGCCTTTCCATCTGCGTCAGGGTTACGGCGTCGTATCCTGAACGGTTGAAGATTTGGCACACCGCGGCAGCCCGGTCAGGATCTCTCGGCGCGACAATCAGCACCGCGTGGATGCCGGCCGCACACACCTTTTGGTAGGCGATCGAAAGCATGTTCTCTTCTCCCTCGTGGGTACTTCCGGCCACCCATACCGGCGCGTCCGCCGAAAGGTTGAATTTCTCCGCATACTGTTTGCGTTCGACGGTCGACATCCTGGCGGGGGCCTGATCAAATTTGATATTCCCCACCGTCTTCAATCTTTCGCCAGGAACCCCAAGGGCCCTGAAACGATGCCGATCTGAATCCGTCTGCACACAGATCCGGTCAAACACCGACAGCAGGGGCGTCATCAGCAAGGCGGCACGCTTGTAACCGCGAAAGGATCGGTCAGAGAGCCGGGCGTTCACCAGATAGACGGGGATCCTGCGTTTTTTTAAACGGAAGAGGAAGTTCGGCCAGACGTCTGTTTCCACGATCACCACCTGCCGTGGTTTAATGACATCCAGCGCCCGGTTCACGGAAAAAAGGGTGTCATAGGGAAAATGTCTGACCGCACACACATGCGCAGCTATCAAACGGGTGGCTATTTCAAATCCGGTTTGGGTGGAAGCGGTAAAAATTAGCGACCGGGCGCCGTGTTTTTGGGCCAATGCTTTTACCAATGGCTCTGCCGACAACACCTCACCCACCGAAAGCGCATGGATCCATAATTTCCTCCGGGCGTCTGCCGATTCTTGATCGCCGCGGGGCAGGGTTTCCATGAACAATCTTTTAAAAAAAGTGAGACGATGCTTTTTACGGATCCACGCCAAAGGGAGCCAGACCGGCCACAACAGTAAAACCGCTAACCCCATTGCCGCATTATAGATATAAACCACTAAGGCCCTCTTATGGTCGTCAAATCATCGTAGGCACGCCAATTGTCTTTCAATTGGCAATCAGAAGCAAAAAACCGGCAAAACTGAAAAAAACCAGATTGGCCAACCATGCCGCGATCACGGGAGGCATCATTTCCGCATAGCCTAGCGAAAGGCAAAAGCTGTTGAAAATCCAGTAAAAAAAAGTGACCCCCAATCCATAGGTAATGCTCATCGGCAACCCCTCGCGCATGTTTCCCCGCAGGGCGATGCCGGTGCCGAGCACGCTGAGAAAGATGCAGACAAACGGCGCGGCAATTTTGCTATGATAGTCGACCCGGTATCGGGTGGCGCCATATCCTTCCCGCTCCACTTTCTGGATATACCGCCCCAGTTCGGCCAACCCCATTTCATCGGATTGTTTGGCCGCCTGGGCCAGGTCATCGGGGTTCAGATCGATGTCGGCCGCTATCGTGTTGTGTAACTGGATTCGCTGGTCGCCACTTTCTCTCTCAAAAAACTGCTGAACGGCGTCGTCGAGTTGCCATTGACCGTTTTCAAACACGCCCGCGACGGCGTCGACCCGCTCAATCAGCCGGAAGTTTTCGTCAAAGGTGTGTATGGTGATGCCGGCCACACGTTTCTCTTCAGGCACATATTGTTTGATATGGATGATCTGCCGGGCGGCTCGCATCCAGATATCATTGGTCTTGGAAGCGTAGATATTCTTTTTTCGAACCTCCTGAAGCCAAATCTGGTTCGCATTGACCATAAAGACCGGCATAAGCATTTCGGCTACCAGAAACAACCCTGCACTAAAAAACACGCCGAGTACCATCGTTGGTTTGAGCAGCCGGTTCTTGCCGATGCCGCAGCTTTTAAGGGCGATGACTTCATTGTTTTTGTTCATCAACCCCAATGCGATCAGAATCGACAACAGAAAGCCCACCGGTGCGATCTGGACAAAGATAAAGGGGAGTTTGTACAGCAGGTAGACGACACAGCGGATAGCCGGGACACCCGCCTCCATGAAATTATCAATTTTTTCTATAAAATCGACCGCCACATAAATGCTGAGCACCGCAGCCAGCACAATCAAAAAACTGGCCAGTATCTCCCTGGTAACGTAGCGGTAAAGAATCGTCATTTTTTTCCGACCCGTTTAATGATTGCACGTACAATCCGTCTCAACCAAATAAAAGTGATCGCTTTTTCTTTCGCCGACAGAACCAGCAGATAAATGCCGAATCCCCCGAGAATAACATTCGGCACCCACATGCCGACCACCGGTGGGTAGGTGCCATTTTCTCCAAACGCCTTCCCCACGGAAAGGAGAATATAGTACAGCAGAAAAAAGAGAAGTCCCAGCGCGATCCCAAATGCTTTTTTTGAATTGCGGGCCTGAATGCCCAAGGGCATGGCCAGCAGTCCCATGGCCAAACAGGCCACGGGGATCGAAAATTTCTTATGATAATTCAGCAGGGCGCCAAGGTATTTGACTTTGTCGGCCCTGACTCGTTTCAAATAGTCCCTGAGATCAGACAAGGTCATTTCATCCGGGTCTTGATTGGCGATACCTGGCGTCGAAAAGACACCTTTTAGATCCAACCGGATGTCGTATGTTTCAAAATTGATCGTGTGAGAAGATCGGTCGCGCATGTCCATCTGGCTGATCGTTCCGTCATACAGCCGCAGATAATAAACCATTTCCTTGGGCTCGCCGAAAAGCCTTCCTCTCCGCGCAACGACCGTATTGTTGCCCCCTGACGTTCGGCTGTCTTCAATCAGCACATTATGCAGTTCACCGCTTTGCGGATCGATTTTATTGACGTAAAGCATGATCTGTTTGAAGTTATCGTTAAAAGTCCGCTCTTTCAAACTGACGTTCAGGTTGGCGGCGGCCACATTATAAAGCAACGTTTTTAAACGTTCAGCTCCCGATGGCACACCAAAGATGGTCATGTATCCGGTAATCAGGGTTCCCAACAGACTGAAGATCAGCACCGGCGTCAACAAACGGTAGATACTCACTCCCCCGGCTTTGAGCGCCATAATTTCATTGTCGCTGGACATTCTCAATAGCGCCATCAAGACCGCCATCATCGTAGACATGGGGATGATATACTGAAGAAAATAGGGCATGGTATAGGCCAGCAGCAGAAATACCGGCACGACACCGACCTTGTGATTGACAATCATGTCCGTGATATCGAGAATCTGTTTCATCAGGAAGATAAAGGAGAAAAAGGCCAGATTGATAAAAAATGGCGGCAGCATCTCCAGAAACAGGTACCGGTTGAGGATGGAAAATGGATGGATCATCAGATGTTTTCGCGGGGAGACGAGGTCCCATTTTTCTCATGCAGGATGGCGTCATCCTCAGGGTCTGCTTCTGACTCGACTTCCTCTTCATCCGAAGTTCCGCCGCCTTCCAGTTCATCGCCGTTGTCTTCCATGGGAATTCTCCTTTTCACATGCTTAACATCCATTTGCACCCGATGGGTCCTCGCCATAAACTGCGGATAATGGCATCCCCTTAGGGCTGGCCTCGCTTTTAACAGCCACTGTCAGCGTTTGCCGAAAATGGAACCCAAAACGCCCCGGATGATCTGCCTGCCGATCGTGCTGCCGATCGAGCGTGCGGCACTCTTGATCATGGCTTCTCCGGCGGTCTGGCGCCGGCGTCCGCCGGCGGGCTGGCGCCGCTGTGCCTGACGCTGATTTTTCTCCGCTTCCAATTCCTTCAGCCGTTGCGTTTCCGCCGTCTGGGCAGTTTCAGCACGTTGCTTGAGCATCTCGTAGGCAGACTGACGGTCCATGGTAGCATCGTAACGCCCACGGATGGGGGCCCTTTGCATGACGGCATTTCGCTCGTCATCCGAAATCGGACCGATGCGTCCCTCCGGAGGCGCAATCAGGGTTTGTTGCACCGGCTGGGGCCGGCCGTCATCGCCCATTACGGAAACGAGGGCTTCTCCGATGCCCAGCGTGGTGACTGCATCGGCTGTATGAAACAACGGATTGGGCACAAACGACGCGGCTACGGCCCGAATGCTTTTCTGATCCTTGGGCGTAAATGCCCGCAGGGCATGCTGAACTTTAAGCCCCAGTTGGCCCAGGACATCATCCGGAAGGTCCATGGGGTTCTGGGTGACAAAATAGACCCCGACGCCCTTGGACCGGATCAACCGAACCACCTGTTCGATTTTGTCCAGCAGCGGTTTGGGTGCCCCTGAAAACAGCAGGTGAGCCTCGTCAAAGAAGAGTACCAGCTTCGGGGCCGGCGGATCACCCGCCTCGGGCAGCTGCTCAAACAGTTCTGACAGCAGCCAGAGCAAAAAGGCCGCGTAAAGACGCGGTGCGTTATGGATCAACCGGCCGGCGTCGAAAAGGCTGACGACCCCGCGCCCGGAAAAGTCCGTGTGCATCAGATCGGCCAATTGCAGGGCCGGCTCGCCGAAAAAGCGCTCGGCCCCCTGCTCTTCCAGCACCAGCAGCCGTCGCTGAATGGCACCCAGACTGGCACCGGTGATGTTACCGTATTCCGATCTCAGGGAACCTGCGTTCTCGCCCATCCAGGCAAGCAGCGCCCGAAGGTCCTTCAGATCCAGCAGCAGCAGTCCCTGGTCGTCGGCCAGATCGAATCCGGCATAAAGCACCCCGGTCTGGGTGTCATTGAGTTCCAACAGGTTGCCCAGCAGCAGCGGACCCATTTCTGAAATGGTCGTTCGCACCGGGGATCCGTTTTTCCCGTCCATATCCCAGAACAGTGTGGGACAGGGCTGCTGGCGATAACCGGGCAAGGGAATTTTAGCCAGCCGTTCGTCGATCTTTGGATGGGGCGATCCCGCTACGGCAATACCGGACAGGTCTCCCTTGACATCCACGGCAAATACCGGCGTGCCCATGCGGGAAAAGCCTTCGGCAAGGGTTTGCAGGGTGACCGTTTTTCCGGTGCCGGTCGCCCCGGCCACCAGGCCGTGCCGATTGCACATGCGACCGGACTGGGCGATCAATGCACTACGGGCACCGCCGATGGTGAGCATTGCAGGTGTCATCATGGTCTCCATTAAGGGTTATGCGGTTTTCGTCACCACGTTGGCAGTTTGACGTTGACGGCGAATTTTGGGATGCCGTCCGAAACGACACTCCGATTCTAAAGCATACCGGCACAAAAGAAAATGGAAAAAATGTCAGCATAAAAGCCATTTGGCCTGCCGCCGAAGAATCAGTATCGCTCTCCCAGTTAAAACTCGCCGCCCAGATGTACATGGACCTGATCCTGTATTACGCCAAAGGAGAGAATAGACCGTCAGGCGAGGTATTGGACAACGGCTTCGGCAGCACGCTCGCCGTCCACGGCGCATGAGGCGATGCCGCCGGCATAGCCAGCCCCCTCACCGCAGGGGAAGAGCCCCCGGACCGATACATGCTGCAATGTCTGCGCATCTCTGGGAATCCTCACCGGTGATGACGTACGGGACTCCACCCCCACCACGACCGCATCGTTGGTGAGAAACCCCTTCATCGTTCGATCAAAGGCCTTGAAGGCAACCTGCAGCCGCCTGCGGATGGGATCGGGCAACCACTGGTGCAAAGCTGAAGCCGCCACGCCCGGCGGATAGGAGCAGGCCGGCAAGCCGTCGGACAATCGATTGTTGACAAAGTCGACCAGGCGCTGGGCGGGAGCGGTCAACCCGCCGCCACCGTTAACGGAGGCTGTCTGCTCCAAGGTCCGCTGATAGTTCAGACCGGCCAAAGGGCCCGATGATTCCAACCGTGGTATGTCCGCAAGCCGGATCTCCACCACGATTCCGGCATTGGCGTAAGGAGAATTGCGTTTGGAAAAAGACATGCCATTGACCACCAGGGCGTCTTCCTGCGTGGACGCCGGCACGATAAACCCTCCCGGGCACATGCAGAAGCTGTAAACGCCACGGCCATCCACCTGTCGGGCAAGGTTGTAGGCGGCCGCCGGCAGATATTCGCCCCGGGGCTGGCCATGGTATTGGATCCGGTCAATGAGCCCTTGGGGATGTTCCACACGCACACCCATGGCAAAGGGCTTGGCCTCAAGGGCAATCTTTTTATCCATGAGCATCTCGTATACATCCCGGGCACTGTGGCCAGTGGCCAGAACCACCGCCCGCCCCTCGATGTGATGCCCATCCGCCAGGATCACGCCGGTCGCCCGGCCGGTGGAAACCGACAACCCGACGGCTTTCTGCTGAAAATGTATTTCACCGCCATGGGCTTCAATGGTGGCCCGCATGGCCGAAACAATCTCCGGAAGACGGTTGGATCCGATGTGGGGGTGGGCATCGTACAGAATGTGTCCATCGGCGCCGTGCTGATGAAATCGGTGGAGCACCCGACGGTGATCTCCCCTTTTCCTGGAACGGGTGTAAAGCTTGCCGTCGGAAAACGTCCCCGCACCTCCCTCGCCGAAGGCATAGTTGGATTCACTGTCCAATACCCCCCGCCGGTTCAGGGCCGCCACATCCCGGCGACGGGCCTTGACGGGCCTTCCCCGATCGACCACCACAGGCCTGAGGCCCAGTTCAACCAAGCGCAACGCGGCAAAAAGCCCCGCCGGTCCGGCGCCCACGATGACCACCGGCGCCGCAGACCGCACATCCCGGTAGGCGAAGACCGGTCGCTCCGGCCTCAGGGTTTCGCCGTCGCCATAGACATGAACGCCCAGGTTTACCCGGACCGGACGTTTGCGGGCATCGACAGAACGGCGGACGACCACAAAGCGGTCGGCGGCAACAGTACGGCCGATCGTCCGGGCCAGGGCCCGCTGGATCCCTTCCGGGTCGGCTGCCTCCCGGGGGGACACGTTTAAAGAAACATCTTCAGGCATGGGGTCTCAGGCCTTCTTCCGGCGGCGGTTGCGCTCGTAGCGCATCTGGAGCATTTCCACCATCAGGGCAAATCCCATGGGCAGGTAGATGTAAGCCTTGGGCACGTGTTTATGCAGTCCCTCCATGAAAATGGTGACACCGATGGTAATCAGGAAGGAGAGTGCCAGGATTTTCAGGGCCGGATGCCGTAAGATGAAGTCACCGATGGGCCGGGCGAAGAAGAGAATCCCGACAAAGGAGAGCACCACCGCCGAAACGATAATCCACAGCTGCTGGGTCAGTCCCACCGCCGTGATCACCGAATCGACTGAAAAAACGATGTCCAGCAGGACGATCTGGGTAATAATGGACGCAAAGGCACCGGGCGCCTGCTGATCCGGTCCATGCTCCGAATCCCTGAATTCGACCGTGTGGTGGATCTCATGAACGGCTTTATAAAGCAGAAACAACCCCCCCGCCAGCAGGATCAGGTCCCTAACCGAGAAATTGGCCACAATGGGCCGGGTCAGGCTTGCCAGGGCCACGACCACGGCCAGCATGACGATGCGGGCTATCATGGCCACGCTCAACCCCACGATGCGGGCCTTCTGCCGCTGGTTTTCGGGCAATCGGCCCACAAAGATGGCGATCACCAATACATTGTCCACCCCCAGCACGATTTCCAGCCCGATCAGCAGGGCCAGCAGTCCCAATGCATCTGTCATCGATCACCTCCCTTTTATAATCTCAAGCACCTCGGCGCACTTTTGAGCCGCACGGCTCACAATGGATTCAGCCTCCAGGGTGACGCGGCTTTTGAATGCGTCGTCTGTGATCTCAACCATGTTGATCATCACGTTTTTATAAGCGCCCCAGATCCCCGTCTCCAGGGCTCTGGCCCCCACCTCCACGTCAGACCGGGATGCCGGATTCCCGCAGCGGGCCACTTCGCAAAGGGCATCCCAGGCCCTGTCGCCCAATTTCATGGTCGTCAGGGGAATGTCAATGGCCTTCTTGAGCCCGGCCTGCATGCATTCGGCCCGTTCGGACCGTTCGGCATCGGTGCCCCGGGGCATGCGCAGCGCCTCCATGAAGTCGTTGAATGCCGTCGTATCCGCATCGATCATGGGAATCAGGCTGACCGCCGCATCATGAAGCGGCGGGATGCTTTTTCTCATCTGGGCGTCCACCGATTCAAACTTCCGAACCCCGTAGGTCAGTTTGCCCACCATGGCCCCCAGTCCGGCACCCATGGCCGCCAGGGCGGCCGACACCGATCCACCGCCCGGAGCCGACGAACGGGAAGCCACTTCCTCGATGAAGGCTCTCAGGCTCATGCCGGCCAGCGGTTCGTTCCTTTCTCCGGCGACTCGGTATTCAATGATTTTCTCTTTTGGATCGAACGGCGCCACACTGCTAAGCCCCAGCCGTTCCACCGCCAAACGGATTCGCTGGTCCTCGTCGAGGATGAACAGCTTTTCCTTCTCCATGTAGTAGTCGGCAGCCATGAGAATCGATGCCAGAGGGATCAGCCCGACGACTTCCGATCCGGCAACGCCGACGTTCAATGCAGCCGCTTCTCTTTTCACTTCCTCGAACAGGACATGCATGGGCGTCACTTGATAGTCGTTTAAATTTACCGTTACCTGGGCCATGTTGTATTCGTTCACAAACCAGCCCATGCCCTTGACCGCTTTTAGGCGGCCGGGTGAATCCGGGCCCCGGCCGGCTTCACGCAAATTCAGGGCGATGCGGTGGGCCTGATTGCTGGTGCCCAGGATATTGACGTTGTAGGCAATCAAGAAAGACCGTGCACCGGTCGCGGTGGCGCCCCACTGGGGGATGAATTCGGCCGGTCCGAAATCGGGCTTCCATTGGGGTTCCTTCAGACGCCCGGCCAATCCTTCGTATTCCCCTTTGCGGACCTGGGGCAGTTTGCGGCGGTAATCGTCGACCGCAGAGGCTTCGTAAAGGAAAAAGGGGACGCCCAATTCTTCTGCAGCCAGACGGCCAAAGGTCTTCGAGATCTCCACACATTCGTCCATGGTGACGTTGGCCACGGGTATGAACGGACAGACATCCATGGCACCCATGCGGGGATGTTCCCCCTTGTGTGTGCGCATGTCGATTTTCTGCCTGGCGGCCCTGGCGCTGTTCAATGCCCCTTCGACCACCGCATCCGGATCGCCTACGAAGGTGTAGACGGTCCGGTTGGTTGACTTTCCCGGATCCACATCCAAGAGGGTGCATCCCGGTGTATTTCGGATGGCCTGGGCAATGGCATCAATGGTCTCACGGTTTTTGCCTTCGGAAAAATTGGGAACGCATTCAACGATTTTTCTCATGATACACTCGCTTTGGTTTGATATGAATTGATGACGGTCCACGGTACTGACGCGATGGTCAGGAAAGTTGACAATGATTACTGCGCTTCCGGCCATCCCATGTCGCTCGAAATGGTCCTGCGGTGTTCATCAGGCACGCGATCAGATGGTCGCGAACGCCGGACGTTTCAATGATAAAATCGGGAACGGAAACATTGATGGCCGCCACAACATTTCCGGTGTAATCCCGCACCGGAGTGGCCATGGCCGTAGAGAAGTCGGATCCGCTGACGCTGATCCCCGTCCGCCGTGCTTCGGCAACGGCGACCAACAGCTGCGGCAGTGAATTGATGCCGCCGCTGCCGTATCCGTCCAGGGGAACGCCAGAATAGTGCGAACGCAGGCTGGCGTCGCTGAGGCCGCAAAGCAGCGCGCGGCCGATGGACACCGTGTGACAGGGAAAGCGGGTACCCACTGGCACATTCACCATCATGATCTGAGGTGATGCCACCCGGTAGATGTAAATGGCTTCGATCCCTTCCCGGATGACCAGATGGCAGGAGGCGCTGGTTTCATCGCGCAGTTCGTCCAGGCGGGTGGCGGCCGTGTTCAGGATATCTCTTGAGGCGAGATAACAAAAGCCACGTGAAAGCACCATTGGGCCAAGCTCGTATGCATTCCGGCCGGCTTTTTTCAGATAATGCATCTCGGTCAGCGTCACGATGGTACGATAGATGGCCGATGTACTGACCTCGAGCCGCTCGGCCACTTCACCGATGGTCAGCACACGCTGCCGGACTGAAAACAATTCCAGAATCTGGAGCCCTTTTTTCAGGGCCGGGACCGTATAATCCGTGTTCATTTTTTGTCCATCAACCACGATCCATCTCTCGATCGCTCTGCGTGTTGTCGCCTGTCAGGCCGATGCGGGGATTGACCGACCGGTCTTCAGGAGATTGGGAACCAGAATCAGAAGCACCAATACGGCACCCACAAGGATAACCGCAACACTGCTGGAAACCAGAAGCAGACCACCGA
>RCNC010003157.1_pt1 | contig 10807 bp, 11 predicted proteins | sample 2041301 | NCBI WGS metagenome assembly RCNC01 (sample SAMN09708231, study PRJNA481090) | Marine sediment metagenome, whole genome shotgun sequencing project. | biome: marine sediment; feature: ocean; material: sediment; isolation source: Sewage treatment plant 13A marine sediment (STP13A) ... | reverse complement strand
GTTTTTATGCCATCGCTCCTGATGCAACTCTGCGGGCCGCATTGTTCCGGCATACTCAAAATAGTGACAACCAGACATTTGCTGTTGCGAAGAGTGATCTGAGAAAAAAGATATATAACCGCCCCCAGAAAACATTGATTGTCTTTGTCGTAGATTCCTCGGACTCAATGGGAGAGGGGACGTATGCCCGTATCAAGGCAGCAAAAGGGGCGGTGTTGGCAATTCTTGCAAAGGCTTATCAGAAAAGGCATCGGGTTGGGATGGTTACCTTCCGGGAAGAGACTGCAGAGGTTATTCTACAACCAACTTCGAGTTTGACCCTGGCAAGAAAAAGCCTCAAAGCACTGCCTACCGGAGGTGCCACTCCATTTGCCGATGGTATGATGAAGGCGTGGCGGGTGATAAAGACCGAGCGCCTTAAGGATCCCGGGATAAGACCGCTGCTGGTTATCCTTTCCGATGGTGAAGCAAACGTACCCTACGACCCCAATCAAAGACTTACAGAGGTTATGAACGAACTCTTTTTGATTGTTGAGCGGATCGGACGTGACAATATTTCGGCAATCACCATCGATACTGGACCACTTAGAAACCGATCTGCTACTATGCGTAGAGTTTCAGAGACACTGCAGGGAGCGTATTACCATATCAGCCAGCTGAAAGCTGATGGAATGGTTCGTGTTGTGGCCGATTTTTAACGCCTTGGAAATACGTTCCTTCTGTTTTTATGAAACGGTCAAATTGTACTTGGACTCCATCTTGTGAATCGGCCCTTTAGGGGTTAGTATACTGGAGTAGAGGAAAAAATCCGATACAGGAAAAGCAGTGGTTGAAAACAGGCAGCGTTCCTCCAGGAATCTGGCAACTCTGTTTATTGGTGGACCTTTAAGTCGTGCGATAGTTATATGAGGGGAAAATTTTCGCCGTTCAGGCTCTAAACCACTTTTGACCAGCACTGACTCTACGCGATTTCGAAGCAGAGTTACTTTATCTTGTGGCTCCACACCAACCCACAGAACCTTCGGGGTTTTTTTCGGTGGAAAATATCCTAACCCTTCTATTTTTATTGAAAAAGCATCCATACGGACATCTTTAAGAGAAGTCTTGATATCAGAAAACACGCTACCGCCATCAACCTCGCCAATAAAACGCAAGGTGAGATGAAGCTGTTCCTTCTCCATCCATTTTACGCGCGGCAGGCCATAACAAATGGCATACACATCCTTTTTGATTGTATCCGGAAGATCGATACCAATAAAGAGCCTGATCATATTCTTGTTATTTACGGTTGAAGGGGGATATCCCACTTTTTCATATATTTCCAGATAGATGCACGGCTCAATCCTGTACGTCTGGCAACTTCTGCCTTATTCCAGTCACTGTTGGCGAGGAGTTCAACTAATCTTTCTTTGTTGAGTGGACGGTCTGATTGACCTGGTACCTTATCATCCCGCATATTACGTTCTTCAACATGTTTGAAAATTGTATTTCGTTCCCTCATCTCCAGTGGTAGATCCGCCGATTCTATCTCTCTGTCGGAACAGAGAACAAAGGCATGCTCAATTGCATTGGCCAGTTCTCTAATGTTGCCGGGCCAACCATAATCCATAAAAGTTTTTAAGGCGGGTTTTGATATGCCTTTAACTTTGATTGCGGTTTTCTTATTGTTCATTTTTATGAAATGGTCGATGAGAAGAGGAATATCTTCTCTTCTATCTCTTAAAGGCGGCAGGTAGATTGGAAAAACCTTGAGCCTGTAATACAGATCTTCTCTGAAGGTTCCGGCGTCTACCTGAGCTTTGAGATCTTTGTTGGTGGCTGCGATAATGCGGATATCAATTTTACGTTTTCTGGACTCCCCCACCCGCTCGATTTCTCTTTGCTGCAGTACCCGAAGTAATTTTACCTGAATGTAAGGCGTGATTTCACTGATCTCATCCAAAAAAATAGTGCCGCCATCCGCTTCTTCAAACCACCCTACACGATCCCGGATAGCACCGGTAAATGCACCCTTGACATGGCCGAACAGCTCACTTTCCAACAGCGTCTCTGAGAGGGCGCTGCAGTTTAAGGTTATCATCGGTTTGTCTTTTCTCTCTCCTATGGAATGAATAGCTCCTGCAACAAGTTCTTTTCCTGTCCCGCTTTCCCCCAGAATGAGGATGCTTGTATCACTGGCGGCAGAGGCCTTGATAAAGGTAAAGACGTTTTGCATGACCTGGCTTTTTGCAATAATGTTTCCCAGGCGATTTAATTCACCGAGACGGCGGGTGGCTTTCTCCATCTTTAGACGAATATTTTTCAACTCCGTTAAATCTGTTACAGCTTCAACAATACCAATTGTCTGGTTTTGGTCGTTTTTAATCACTCTTGCATTCTTGGTGACTGAAACCGTATCACCATTTTTATGGGTTAACAGACATTCCATCGGTTCAACTTTACCGTATTTTAAAATACCGCAACCCATCATTCCTGTTGGGCATTTTTTGCCAAAGCACTGGTTGAAATTCAATATACTACAGCTCTGGCCTTTCATCTCAGATGCTGTATAACCGGCAATTTTTTCCATGGCCGGGTTCCACGCGATGATTTTTCCATCTGTGCCGAGAACGAAAATTCCGTCACCAATCGACTCAAGCAGCAATTTTACGAACGCATTGTTTTCTAGTTCATCTCCAATATTTTTCATGGCAGAAACCTTTTGGATTTTATCTCGGCGCTACCAGGTGGCGCCACCTGTTCGGATGTGTCATTTTAAGTAACTGAGCATTCTTTTGTCAACATATAAGGAAGATATGTTCCAACTATTTGAAATAAGAGAATTAAAAAAACGTTTCCTTGTGGAGCTTGATAACCTGGTGAATAAGCCGCAGGGTATTCATATATTGCGAAAAAACTGGCATTAATTCAGTGGATATATTGTAACTATATGAATATTCGTTAATAATAACTTTGTTTGTTCATTTGGTATGGTTGTTGCTGGTATCCTTGTAGTCCAGTTTGGGATGCGCACCCACTCGGGAGTCGAAAGAAGGTTTATACCGATAAAGAGTTTTTAAAACTGCCAAAAAGGAGAATGACCATGAGTGAAGCGAAACTTAATAAATTTATGATGGTACATAGTAACCTTGATACTGATTGTAAAGAGGTACAGGCCAGCTGGAGAAAATTAGCAGATACCGGAGTTGGGGTATGGGTCAGGACATATACCAATAAGGAAAAATCGGTTCGCTATTGTATATGGCTTGCGTCGAGTGAAGAAGCTCTGAAAAATATTTTTACCGAGATTGGTCTCAGTTGGGATTCTATCCTTCCGGTTGAAGAAACTACTCCTGATCTTTGGGGAGAAAAATGGCAGGAACATCTTGAGAGAGAAGCCGTGGCTGATACTCTCGGGAATTGATAATGTCATATATGGTGCAGACTGATGATCTGATGTCTGCACTGTATTTGGATAAGGTTTTAACTGAGAATCGTTATGGAAAAACAGGGGGATATAAAATGTATAAGAAAATATTGTTTAATACCTGTTTGACCGAATATTGTGATCATATTTTTAATTTTGCGTTAAATATTGCCATGGAAAGTGATGCAAAGTTGTGGATATATTATGGAATCGGTCGTTTAAATGGTGATAAAGATAACGTTGAGCAGGTTATTAAAGAAGGTGAAGCAAAAGTAGCTCAGGCATATGTGGGACAGATGAAAGAGAGAGCATTTGACAACTATGCCATTAATGTTACTGATGGAGATGTGGTGGGGGAGATTGTAAAACTTGCCAGAAATGCTGCTGTAGATCTAATGGTACTGGGTACTTTGACTGATCTCCCTCTCGCCATGGGAGAAAGTCCAGGTGTAGAATCCTTTGGATCGGTTGCAACAAATGCTATCTTGCGGGCACCTTGTCCTGTGCTGGTTATTCCTCCCTCGATGATACCGGGGCTTGCCAGAGGATGAAAATGGAGGGAGACAGATGTTAGAAATAAAAAAAATACTCTATGCTACTGATTTATCAGAAAGTGCAAAGGCTGCGATGATTTGGGCCATGAGCCTTGCTGAAAAGTATGATGCAACTATCGCTATCATACATGTCATACCTGATTTGGCCTCCATGGATTATGATATAGCTGTTCATTTTAGTGTTGACCAACTTGCCAGGATTAATGCTGAAGGGCAGAGCAAGGCCATGGTTTCAATAAAAGAGAGGGTTAAAACTGTCTGCGAAGAAATTAAAAACGATCTTCCCAGTTGTCGAGTAGATCTTAACCACGTCATTATCAAGGCAGGTCATCCTGTACAGGAGATAATCGCAGCTGTCGATGACGGGGAATATGATATGGTTGTTATGGGCACACATGGACACAGCCTGATTGGTGGTTTGCTGCTCGGTTCCGTTGCCCGTGGAGTTGTACATAAATGCAAAGTTCCTGTACTTACAATCAAACTCCCTGCGGATTAAATAACTCAAGGCGATAAAGAGGCTATTATTTTTTGTAACGCATCATAATTGATGGACTAGTAAAAAGGTCATCCGAAGCTTCAGATGGCTAAGTCAAAAAGTTCGGTTTTGCGAGACTCCGGATCGGACTTTTTACGACGCCATCATAACTAAAAGAGGTTAAAATGTTTAATGTAGCCGTTGATAAAGACAAATGTACTGGTTGTGAAGAATGTGTCGATAGTTGCCCTGTTTCTGTGCTCGAGCTTGTGGATGGCAAGTCTGAGCCGGTAGAGATGGATGAGTGTCTTGGCTGTGAAACCTGCGTAGAGGTCTGTCCGGAAGACGCAATAACCGTGACCGAGGTCTAAGGAACGTTAAGAAATCTACAAGTACTACTCCAGACATAAACGCCCTGCACAAGAAAGTATGGGGCGTTGGTGTTTTATTGCAAAATATTCGATAATATACCCTGTTGTGGGATGTTATTATTTAAAACTGTTTCAGGAATAGAACTATGAAATATGATGTAATAGTTATCGGTGGGAATCCCGCAGGAGCTACAGCCGCCGGAGTAACAAAACAACTTCATGCGGATAAAAGTGTACTGGTAATAAGGAAGGAGCCTGAATCATTAATTCCATGTGGAATTCCTTATGTATTCGGTACTTTATCGGACGTGGAAGATGATATCAAACCTATTGAACCCGCAAAAAAGAAAGGCGTTGAATTTATGTTTGATGAAGTAACTTCAATTGATACCGAAAACAAAACTCTTTTTCTTAGGAATAACGATCAAATTTCATATGAAAAACTCGTGATCGCAACGGGTTCCACTCCGTTTATTCCTCCTATTGAAGGGAATAAACTGGATGGTGTCTTCAGTATCAGTAAAGAATTAGATTATATTAAATCAATATGGGAGCCACTAAGAAATGCAAAAAATATTGTTATAGTAGGTGCCGGATTTATTGGCATGGAAATGAGTGATGAACTATCCAAAATAACTGACAATATAACCCTTATAGAATCAATGGGATCAATTTTACCACTGGCGTTCGACAAAGATATGATGTCGCCGGTAAGCGAAGAACTTCAAAACCACGGTGTAACAATCCGCACTAACACAATGGTAAAAAAAATCACTGGAGAGGGTGGTAAAGTAACTGGGGTTGAGCTCAGTGACGGTGAAGTAATTCCTGCAGATGCAGTAATTCTTGCCATTGGTTACACTCCTAACACCACTCTGGCAAAAGAAGCTGGGATTGAGACTTGTATATTCGGTGGTATTGTTACCGACGAATATCTTCGGACATCCGTTGAAGGAGTTTTTGCAGTGGGTGACTGCGCTGAACATCGTGACTTTTTTACCAGAAAACAATCACGGCTCATGCTGGCATCAACCGGAGCATCAGAAGCTCGTATCGCTGGTATGAATATATTTGATCTTAAAGTAATCCGCCAAAATAAAGGAAGTATTGCTATCTTCTCAACATCACTTGGCAGCATTTCTATGGGTGCGGCTGGACTCACTGAGTATCAGGCCGCAAGTGAGGGGTTTCGATTCATAGTAGGCAAGTGTAGTGGGTTGGATCATCACCCAGCAAAACTTCCTGGTGCAAAAGTACAGACCAAACTTTTGTTTTCAACAAGTAGCGGTGTTCTTCTTGGCGCCCAGATTGTTGGAGGTAAGACAACCGGGGAAATGATAAATATCCTTGGATTGGCCATACAAAAATTTATGACTGCGGCCGAGCTGACAACCATGCAATATGGCACACAACCATTATTAACTGCAGGTCCAGGATTATATCCCATAGTACTTGCCGCAACAGATGCATTGGAAAAAATGCAGAAGTAAAGCGAGTTTCTTCATCTCAACAAGGCTTGTGGGTAAGTTATGGCCTATCGTGCCCGTCCAGAAACGGCCTTTTTCTCCTAACCCTTCGTTGCAGGAAAAACTTTATCCTCGGGATATCACCTATATGCCTGTGGTAAAATTTTTCCTGCGTCTCGATTTAGCATAAAAATTCTCGTTTCTGGATGGACACTAGTTCAGTACTCCTTTGAGGGGTATAAAACCAAGAAACTTAGAAATGTAATTTGAAATTATGTGGTTGGAAGCACCCACAAGGTACTTATACCGCCTTGTGGGATGTTAGTTTAATGAGAAATACTGGCTAGTGGGTCGGGGCGAAAATCTTTCCGGAAAGAACTCCTTTTGTAGTACGCAGCAGTACCAGGACCCAGACCAACAGAAGAAAGGTGACTGTCAGATAATAAAAGGACTGAATCATGCTAAAATTGGAGATCTTCCAGGCTACTCCCGAGGAAACACAGAGAGCCCCGGAAGGAAAGGTAAAGGCCCACCACGAAAGCGCATAAGGCAGTTCCAAAGCTTTGAGGTAGTAAGTGGTAATAATCAGAGCCATGACAAACCACCAGGCGGCAAAACCCCAGGTCATGAAAATGCCGACTTTAGCGAAGGTGATGAATGCTGCGCTGTCTATTCCCAGATAACTCTGATGCTGAAACAGATGGATCATTTTGAAGAGAATGACAGAGATAATCGCCGTCGGGGCGATGCCGATAAAAAATGTAGCAGCAAAACGACTCATCGGCAGCTCGTGATAGATGTAGCGGTGATAGACGGCTGCTCCAACGAAAAGGAATAAGAAGAAGCCGACGCCGAAACTGATCATAGAAATGGTAATTGCAAATTCAGCTTTGTCAGCAAGTTTTTCCGCGAGTTCAAACCCGGCGATCGGGATGATCAATTTGGAAACAGGTGGAATATACCAGCCGAAATTGGCATGAGGCAGGTTGATTTCCTCGTGTTTAAAGATATGTGTCAAAATAATAAAACCCATCAGGTAGATACCAAAAGAGCCAGCCAGCCAGAGATAATAGGCCAGCATCAATGATATTTCCTGGCTGAAGAACATGGTTGGGAATTTCATAAGGTTCAGTGAGAAAAGGATCAGGCAGATTGGCATGGTCGGGAAAAAATTAGCCGCAACAGGGTGATTCAGATCTTTTTTGACGGCTGCTGGATAAAGAAAAAATCTAACCGTCCAAGGCAGCAAAAACACCATAAACAAAATTACAGATAAAGCCATAAGAACCATGGAAAGGGGGCGAACCCAGGAGCTTTCTATAAAAGACAGTGCCAGTGGGATGACTGCTGTGCCCATCACTGAGGCAAACCATGCCGGGTTGAAATGCTGGGTTATTGTATTTGGTGTTACTTTGAATTGTTCCGCCAAGTTAATTCTCCTGAGTTATTTGTGTGAAAGTGTCTTGTTGATATCGTCTGACACGATTGAGCGTGAGCAGTCTATTTTAGTCGAAAATATGAAACTTGATATAACAAACAGGCTTGTACCAATGAAAACAAGATTAAATCCTACAAAAGAAATTAAAGCACCCGCTGCGATTGGGAAAATTATAGTTGCAATACCACCAGCTCCACTTATACCGGTATATATTGCCCGATTTTTGTCGTTGGATATCTCCAGAAGAATCCCAGGTATCGCAATTTCCCTGGAGGCGAGAACCAGACCGGATAAAGGAAAGAGTATCATAAATAGATTTGGGCTATTTTGCAAAAGTAGAGCGACTATGGGCAGCAGAGCACCGGACACAATATGAATCGTCATAATGCCTTTGTACCCCTGGCCTTTAGATAGAAATTTAAACAAGATATTTGCCAGCATCATGCCAATAACCTGCAGGAGAAGATAATTGCCAATGTCAGCTCCGGTTAGACCAAAATTCTTTTTTGCCAGCGCTATCAGGAAGGGGATAATCGCAATTCCAAGACTTGTGGTATTAACTGCATAGAGATAATTACGCAGCCTTTTATCTCTTACTAGAGAATCCCAGAATAATGCGAACTTTTTACTCATCTTGAGTGATTCGGATACCGTGGAGACTTTTTCTTTAATTACCCAGAAACCACCTGAGCCTATAAAGAGAAGGATGCCTGAGAGGATAAATAAGATACTGTAATTAAGGGGATAGGAATAGGTACTCAATATCTTCCGCGCCACCAGGGCAGAAGCTAATACAGCAGTGCTGGCAAGGACCTGTTTTAAAATAAAAAATCGTTTTCTGGAATCCGCATTGATAGATTTACCGAGTATATCGTTATAGGCAATTCCGGCAAATGCACCTGAAAAGGAAAAGATTGTCATGAGCAGGAGAATAAAGCCTATTACATATTTTCCTTCCATGTCTCCTGCAAAGGAGAGGAGATATCCGAGGATGAGTAAGGCTCCGACTCTTAAATAGATTCCCAGTAAAAGATATTTGCGAGTTTTCTCTTTGTGAGTAAGAAATGCTGCAAAGAAAATATTCATAAACTTCGAACCGCCTACCATTATCGAAGTTAGTATTCCAAGGTGGAAGGGAGTTCCTCCGGCCTGGATGAGCATGGTCGGTATTACTGTATTTATATCCGCCAAATTTTTGGTAAGTGCCAAAAAGACGGCATGCCATATAAAGGATTTGGAATTTTTTTTTGAATATTTTAGATGATTCATAATTCGGAGATATTTTATAAGGTACTTCCCGTACAAGAGGTTCTGGTTTGTAAAAGAGATTGCATGTATAGAGTAAGAAGGAATCGTTTAAAATCGACTAGAGAAACTAACATTTTTCCCCGATATTAAAAGGATTCAGTTAGAAGCTGCTTTACAGCAGTCTAGTTTTTGATTTTGCTACCTATAGGTATTGGAGAGGAATTTTTTTGGATTAAAAAGAGATATGTCTAGAGGCCTTTGGCAAAAAGGTTTGTGTGGAGGATGCTATTGCGACCGATGTGTAGGGGAAAGCAAAAAGTACTTACTCTCTGTTTCCCCACAAAGGGTCAACCCCAAATCTCTCACTCCACCACTGTTCTGCTGTTAAGTGCCTCTTGACGGTAGTCTCAGTAAAAGAGTATCGATAGGTCTGGCAATAGTCTGTGAGCATATTGCAGGCCGCGGGTACACTTGTCCGGATGCCATTGAGCGAGAAGTCGGTGGCAGTTTGTCTTGATGGACTTCAAGTCTGCAGTCTCGTCAAGCTCGAGGAGTATTCTTGCTGCACGTAGTTCTTGATATTTTGTCATTCGATAGTTTCAATTTTGACGGAGAGAATTCCCTCTTCAGTATCGCCAATTTTTGCAAATGAACTCCTGGAGAGATCTATTATTCGCCCCTTTATAAAAGGTCCTCTGTCATTCACCTTTACCTTTACACTCTTGCCGTTTTCAAGGTTAGTTACCAGAAGCATTGTACCAAGGGGTAAAGCTTTGTGGGCAGCTGTCATGGCAAACTGATTGAAACGTTCACCGCTTGCTGTTTTTCTGAATTGGAATTTCATGGCATAAAATGATGCCTTGCCAAATTCTTCATATCCTATGAATTTTGGATCCGTTTTCTGCTGTATGTGGTTCCCGCAACTCTGTAAAAACAGAGCAAGCAGGAGCCAGAGGAGCAGTTTGGTTGGGTTTTTCATCCTGGGATTGTGTTTTTAAATCCGGTTTTTATTTGCTTTCATTTGGGCTACAAGTTCCCGCAGATAGTTAAGCCAGGTTTCCATTCCATCACCGGTTGTTGCGGAGAGGGTCATGGTTTGTAGGTGTGGATTGAGGTGGAGAGCGTCGCCAACAGCTTCCGGTACAGGAAAATCAAAATGGGGGAGCAGGTCGGTCTTGGTTATAACAAAGGTGTGGGAACTTATAAAGGCCTTGGGGTATTTTGCCGGTTTATCCGGCCCTTCAGGCACTGAAACTAAAACCACCCGCTGATGTTCGCCTAAATCAAAACTTGACGGGCAGACAAGGTTGCCGACGTTTTCAATGAACAGCAGATCGATTTTATCCCCATCAGTTTCTTTTTGAAGACGATGAAATCCCTTGTGGGTCATAGCTGCGTCAAGATGACAGGCACCGCCGGTTGTGAGCTGGATAACCGGCACACCCTTTGCTCGTATTCTTTCCGCATCTTTTTCGGTCTCGATATCACCCTCGATAACTCCGATGTTGATCTCACCTTTAAGAGCTTCAATGGTATGTTCAAGCAGTGTCGTTTTTCCTGAACCGGGACTGCTGATGAGGTTGAGAGCGACAATACCGGTTTTATCAAAATGTTCCCGGTTGGCTTTTGCAAGCGCATCATTTGCCGCAAAGAGGCTGGTATGTACGTCTATGATTTTATTTTGGCTATGGTCTGAAGGGCTTGAACAGCCGCATGTCTCACACATTATTTTCCTCTATTCCATTTCAATTTGACGAAGTATGAGTTCTTCACCACCCTCGTGGATGAGAAAAAGTTCCCCGCATTTGAAACATGCTTTCGTGAAACCATGAGAGGTTGATTTTTA
>RCNC010003156.1_pt1 | contig 10808 bp, 12 predicted proteins | sample 2041301 | NCBI WGS metagenome assembly RCNC01 (sample SAMN09708231, study PRJNA481090) | Marine sediment metagenome, whole genome shotgun sequencing project. | biome: marine sediment; feature: ocean; material: sediment; isolation source: Sewage treatment plant 13A marine sediment (STP13A) ... | reverse complement strand
TACACCGGGATATCGTTTTGTTGGCACAGCTTGATGACGTTACCTCGAGTAATGCCGCCGAGGCAGTAATCACCGGTGGATGTCCATACTTCACTCTTGCGCACAATAAAGAAGTGAGTTGAGTTGCAGGTGGCAACAAATCCGTGCGGGTCCAGCATCAGCGCCTCGTCGGCACCGGCTTTGGCTGCCTGAATACAGGCAGTGATGCAGTTCAGTTTGGAATGGCTGTTGAGTTTGGGGTCCTGGACATCGGGGTAGCCGCGGCGCACATGTACCGTGAAAAGACGGATACCCTTGTGCGCAGTTTCCGGCAGCGCTTCCTTGTACTCGGGAATAATGACGATGGTCGGCGGAGTGATGGTGATGCGCGGGTCCTGATAGGGTGTAGCCTTGATGCCGCGCGACACCATCAGGCGAATGTGGACGCCCTCGTGCATCTGGTTCTTTTGCAGAACCTGGTAAATGCGTTCGCGCAGTTGTTGTGGACGCACTTCCATTTCCATGTCGAGCGCCTTGGCGCCTTCATAGAGGCGATCCAGGTGCTGGTCGAGAAACGCAACCTTGCCGTGATGTACGCGCAGGCCTTCCCATATTCCATCTCCCAGCACGAAACCGCTGTCAAAGACGGATACGCGGGCCTCGTCGCGCACAAAATGCTCACCGTTGATGTCGATGATGATGGTGGCATTACGCGGATCATCCTGATATTCGTGTGTGCCCTTGGTCTGATTACTCATCGATACTCCCTAATTCAAAAGGCTGTCCCATGCTGCTGATCGAAAGATAAGCAGCACCGTCGCGTTGTGTTTCGTCGGCGAAGTTCAGCAGGTCATAAAATGCGCTGCGACTGATCAACGCTTCGAGGCCATCGCGTATATACAGATAAGGCCGTGGTTGTCCTGTATTTGCATCGATATCGACACGCAAGGGATGCGCCTGGTCAAGGAGGATGCGCTCGCCGATGTTGGTGGTAAAGACAATGGCGGTCGTGCCGTCGGCATCGATTTGTTCAACCAGTGTGGCGAGAAACGGTGCATCTTCTACCTCGATGCGCAGTTTTTCGGCGGGCGTCACCAGGTAGTAACTGTCTTGTTCACGGCGCAGTATTCCGGCGAACAGTTTTATCAGGCTCTCTCTCTGGAAGCGCCGACCCTGGTGGTGCCAGCTTCCATCGACGGCGATACGGATATCGATCTCACCTTCATATGATGGTTGCCACTCGCGTCGAGTTGCTTGTGTGGCCTCATCGGATTTGATGCTGGCGAGGATTTGTTCTAGTTCGGACATGGCTGGATCTGTATTGATTTGGCGCGATAATATGTCGGCTGCGCCCAGATGTCATCCCGCTTACGCGCGGTCCGACGTATCGGGAATGACGGAAAGACCGAGTGCTTCAGCCGCCGGTGACCGGTGGGAAGAAGGCGATTTCGTCGTTGTCGGTAATTGGCACGTTGTCGTCACTCATTTCCTGGTTGATTGCGATCAGAATGCGGGTTTCACCGTCGAAGCTGCTGTGAAAGGGTTCGCCGCGTGTGCGCAGTAGAGTCACCAGATCAATCACCGAGTTGCAGCCATCGGGCAATTCCAGCTGTTCTGATTTTACGCCAAGTGTTTCCGCGAGGCTCGCAAAGTAGAGAATCTTTGCCAAGTTCTAATGTGCCCAGTCGAGGAACTGAATACTAACCATATCGCCAGGTTCGACTCCATCGTTGTCATCTGGCAACACGATGAGACAGTTGGCGCGACTCATTGAGGTCAAGATTCCTGAACCCTGCTTGCCAGTCTTGCCGACCTGCCACTGGTTGTCTTTATCAAGCGTGGCGACGCCGCGCTGAAACTCGGTGCGTCCGGGCTTCTTGCGCATGCGTTCAAGTGATCGCGCCGGCACCAGCAATGGAGGTTTCATACTTGCACCGGAAAGCACTTCGATAGCAGGTGCGACGAACTGGTGAAAGGTAATCATGACAGCTACCGGGTTTCCGGGCAGCCCCATGAAAATGCTGTTGCCGATCTGGCCGAAGGTCAACGGACGTCCCGGCTTGATTGCGATCTTCCAGAATTCGGTATCACCGAGATCTGCCAACGCCGGTTTAATGTAGTCGGCCTCCCCTACAGATACACCGCCGGTGCTGATGATCAGATCGGCCTTTGTTGATGCATTGGCAAGGGCTTCACGCATGCTGTCCGGGTTGTCGCGCACCACGCCGAGATCGACGATTTCAACTGGCAGGCTCGCCAGCATTCCGTACAGGCTGTAACGGTTGCTGTCGTAAATCATGCCGGGCTGAAGCGGTTCGCCGACAGGCATGAGTTCGTCTCCGGTGGAGAAAAAGGCAACGACTGGTTGCCGCTTGACTTGCAATTTGGCGATGCCCAGTGATGCCAATACGCCGAGATCGGCTGGGCTCAGACGGACTCCGGCCTCGATCACGATTTCTCCTTGCTCAATGTCTTCACCGGCCTGGCGAATGTTTTCACCGACGCGATGGTTGGCATCAACGCGAACTTTACCGTTTTCGCTTAGCTCGGTCTGCTCCTGCATGATGACTGCATCGGTGCCCACAGGGACGAGTGCGCCGGTCATAATACGCACACATTGACCCGGGCCGCAGTCTCCGATGTAAGGTACGCCAGCGAAGGCGGTGCCGATTTCCTCGAGCTCTGCGATGCTGCCTTCGATTAGGCTGCCGATTGCTAGCGCGTAGCCGTCCATCGCCGAATTCGGCGATGGCGGGACCTTTCGCGGTGATTTGACGGCCTCGTTATTGACCCGATTCAGGCATTCACGGATCGGCAGTCGCTCGCAGGCGAGCACAGGGATTACGCGCTTCTCGATGCGAGCGAGTGCCTCGGACATACTGATCATTCCAGGTTCGAATGGGTCTGCACAGCTGGGCTGGTTGGGTATCTTATTAGTCATGAACAGATGGTCATATATTTAAGCTGTTAATTGAGGCATAGACGCCATCAAAATGGTAGAGGCAACTTCGGATTTTTTGACGTGATTCCATAATTTCGAGCCTGCAAGCTATTTAATTTACGCATTGGGGCTATAAAAGCGTCGGCGAGAGTGGTATTTTTACGACTTAGAAATGAACCGTTCCAGCCCGATAAAATTATAGTATCAAGCGGGAACAATAAAAACGACACAATCGGAGGATACAATGCAAAAATCCCTACACATCGATCCGGGGAAGTGTACCGGCTGTCTCCAGTGCGAAATGGCCTGCTCTTATGAGCACACTGGGACCTTCAACCCGTCACGATCGTTTATCAAGGTATTTACCTTCCATCATGAAGGGAGATTTGCGCCTTATACCTGTACCCAGTGCGATGAAGCCTGGTGCATGCGAGCCTGTCCGGTTGATGCGATCACTATTGATACGGCCACTGGTGCCAAGGTGGTATCCGACGACAAGTGTGTTGGTTGCAAGGTTTGCACCATTGCTTGTCCCTTTGGCACGATCAATTACTCGCAAACTACCGGCAAGGTCGTCAAGTGCGATCTCTGTGGCGGCGATCCGCAATGCGCAGCTGCCTGTCCGACCGATGCCATCACGTATATTGACGCTGACTGGACCGGTTACGATCGCATGCTCGCCTCGGCGGCAAAAAGCTTGCCTGCCACCGAAGTCACCGCGTAAATCACCGTGTAAATAACTGTGTAAACATGGGAGTTAATGAATCATGTCATGGACAAGAAATATACTGAGGGTCAATCTCTCAGAAGGTAGCTGTACCGCCGAACCGCTCAATATGGAATGGGCGCATCAATATCTAGGCCAACGTGGACTGGCAACAAAATATCTGACCGAGGAAGTTGATCCCGCCTGCGATCCGCTTGGGATCGAGAATAAAATGATCATGGCCACCGGGCCATTGACCGGCACCATGGCCTCGACCGGAGGCCGTTATTCCGTCATCTGCAAAAGCCCGCTTACCGGCGCAATCGCCTGCTCCAATTCAGGTGGTTTCTTCGGCGCGGAGCTGAAGTTTGCTGGCTGGGATATGGTTATTTTCGAAGGTAAATCTGACAAGCCGGTCTACCTGTATATCCAGAATGAGAAGGCCGAGCTGCGCTCTGCCGAAGACTTGTGGGGCAAGTCTGCCTGGGAAACCGATGACATTCTTCACCAGACTCACCAGGATCCGCAGTTACGTGTTGCCTGTATCGGTCGTACCGCTGAGCACGGTTGCCTGTTTTCAGCGGTGATGAACGACAAGCATCGTGCCGCCGGACGTTCCGGTGTTGGCACGGTTATGGCGTCCAAGAATCTGAAGGCAGTCGCGGTTCGAGGCACCGGTGGGATCGGTAATATCAATGATGCCGAGGCGTTTATGGCGGCCACCAACGATGGCAAGGCAGTTCTTGCTGAGAACGCGGTTACCGGGCAGGGCCTGCCGGCTTTTGGCACACAGGTGCTGATGAACGTTATCAACGGTGTTGGCGGTTTGCCAGCACGCAACATGCGTGATGTCGGGTTTGAAGGGGCGGAGAATATTTCTGCCGAAGCAATGGCCGAACCGCGCAAGAGCGACGGCAAAGCAAATCTGACCACCAATGGAGCCTGTTTCGGTTGCACCATTGCCTGTGGACGCATTTCAACGGTCGATCCAGAGCATTTCTCGGTCAAGGACAAGCCTCAGTACAAGGGCGCTTCCGGTGGCCTGGAGTATGAAGCAGCCTGGGCGCTTGGTGCCGATACCGGAGTCGACGATCTGGATGCACTGACTTACATAAACTTTCTCTGTAATGAAGATGGCATGGATCCGATTACCTACGGTTGCACCGTGGCCGCGGCGATGGAAATGTTCGAAGATGGTGTGCTTACTACCGAACACACCGGCGGTATCGACCTGCGCTTCGGCAATGCCGAGGCTTTCGTCGCGATTACCGAGCAATTCGTGACCGGTGAAGGCTTTGCCGCAGATCTGGGCCTTGGTTCCAAGCGTCTGTGTGAGAAATACGGTCGTCCGGAACTGTCCATGACGGTCAAGGGTCAGGAATTCCCGGCTTACGATCCGCGCGGCATTCAGGGCATCGGTCTAGCATATGCCACGTCAAATCGCGGTGCCTGTCATCTGCGTGGTTACACCATCGCTTCTGAAGTGTTGGGTATCCCGGTCAAGACCGAGATGAACGACACCGACGGCAAGGCGGAGCTAGTGAAGGCATTTCAGGATGCAACTGCTGTGGTCGATTCGGCCGGATTGTGTGTATTCACCACCTTTGCCTGGGGCATGGATAACATCGCACCGCAAATCGATGCGGCCTGTGAGGGCGACTGGAGTGTTGAAAACTGTCTCGAGACCGGTGAGCGTATCTGGAACATGGAGCGTCTTTTCAATGAGGCGGCCGGTTTCACCGCGGACGACGATAAGTTGCCGAAGCGGTTGCTTGAAGAAGTGATCAAGCATGGCCCGACTGAAGGTCAGGTGAACCGTCTTGGAGAAATGCTGCCGCAATACTATGCGGCCAGGGGCTGGACTGCGGATGGCAAGATTCCACAGGAAACCCGTCAACGCCTGTCACTCTAATCGAGGGCGCTGCTGATCAAGTCATGATTGATTTACGCTGGCATAAATTGCCCCGGACTCCTCTGAAGATCGCAGCAATAGACTGGCTATTGCGGCTCACTTCAAAGAAGTTTGGGACGATTTCTACTCAGCCTAAATTCAACCAGACTCAATCAGCAGCTCCCTGAACCTTCGACCCCTCGCGTGATGCGAGGGGTCGTTCAATTTGAAGAGCGCTGAATCATGCAACATATCATTATAGGGGCAGGTCCCGCGGGCGTGATTGCCGCCGAAACTCTGCGTAAGGCTGACCCGAATGCAGACATTACCATCATCGGCGATGAGCCCGAACCACCCTATTCGCGCATGGCTATCCCTTACTACCTGATCGACAACGTCGGTGAGTCGGGTACTTATCTGCGTGATCCTGATCAGCACTTTCAGACCCAGAAAATTGAAGTTGTGCAGCAGCGCGTGGATAAGATCGACGCGGCTGAAAAACAGCTTAATCTCGCTGACGGCAGCACGCGGGCCTATGACAGGCTATTAATTGCAACGGGTTCGCATCCGGTGAGCCCGCCCATTCCAGGTCTCGATTTACCGCAGGTACATTCCTGTTGGACGCTGGAAGATGCACGCAACATTATCCGCCTGGCTCAACCCGGTTCCAATGTAGTTCTGATCGGTGCCGGTTTCATCGGTTGTATTATCCTCGAAGCGCTGGTTAAACGTGGAATCAATCTGGCGGTGATCGAAGCGGGCAACCGTATGGTGCCGCGCATGCTCGATGAGAATGCCGGTGGTTTGCTGGAAAGCTGGTGTAAAAAAGAAGGTATCGACGTGCACAGTTCCTGTACCGTGGATGGTATTGCGGCGGCAGATGGTGAACTGGTTGATGTCAGTCTGAGTGATGGTGGCAATCTCTCTGCCGCGCTGGTGATTACTGCGACCGGCGTCAAAGCCAATATCGATTTGTTGGAAGGCACGGGCATCGAGACGGATCAAGGCATTCTGGTAGATCACTGTATGCAGACCAGCGTGGCCGATATCTACGCCGCTGGTGACGTGGCGCAGGGCGTTGATTTCTCTACGGGAAAACACGAAGTGCAGGCGATTCAGCCAACTGCCACCGATCACGGCCGTATAGCCGCTCTCAATATGGCGGGACAGGGCAGCGCTCATCACGGTACCTTGAATATGAATGTGCTCGATACGGTTGGTCTCATTTCCTGTTCCTTCGGATTGTGGATGGGCGTCGACGGTGGCGAGAGTGCGCAGCTATACAACGCTGAAGAATATCAGTACATCAATCTGCAATTTGATGGCGATCATCTGGTCGGTGCCAGTAGCGTCGGCAAAACCCAGCACATCGGTGTGTTGCGTGGATTGATCGAATCGAAGATTCACCTCGGTGTGTGGAAGCAGCGATTGATGAATGATCCGACGGCGATCATGGAAGCCTATGTCGGGTGTACCCAGGAACTCGGGTACAGTTGATACGGTCTATACCGGGTCACTCCGGTTGAACTCTCATGCAGATCTATATCGAATTCTACGCTTCGCTGATGCAATATCTTCCTCCCGGCAAGAGTCGTTTCCGACGTGAAGTTCGGGTCGATGAGGCTCTGCCAGTCAGTAAGGTGATCGAGCAGTTCCACATCCCGGCAAAAATGGCGCACATCGTTCTGGTTAATGGGCATTTTGTCAACGCTGACCAGCGCGATGATCGTGCGCTTGTCGAGGGAGACGTGGTTTCCATCTGGCCCCCGGTTGCGGGTGGCTGAACTTTTGTGGGTACCCCATGAAAACCAACCCTGATCCCGGGTCACCGATCGTCGAGTATCAGATGGGCTATGCTGCGGATGAATTCGGCAAGGTCCTCAACGGCCCCTTCAGTGGCGACAAATCTCCCTATCAATGCCGAGAGCTGGCGCGCCACCATTGGTGTGTTGAGCAATCCGCAGAAGATCTCGATCTGAACATAGAAGTCGCTCAGAAACCGCCGCGTAAACTGGGTCTGTTCAATCTGCCAGTGCTCGAGGTTCGCTTTTGTTTCGGAGATACCGAGTCTGCGCTTCGAATTCAGTTCTTCCACCGTTTTCACCAGTATTTTCATAAGGGTGGCGGATGACCCCGGCACAAAAAAATCGCTATGCGCGCCACATCCGCCTGCCACAAATCGGTGAAAGCGGGCAGCAAGCGATTCTAGAATCCAGCGCGTTGATTGTCGGGATCGGTGGTCTCGGCTCACCGGCAGCCATGTATCTTGCTGCGGCCGGCATCGGCAAACTGATATTGAGCGATTACGACATTGTCGAAACCTCCAACCTACAACGCCAGATCATTCATCATCAGGCCTCGGTCGGCGAAAACAAGGTGGATTCTGCCCGGCAGACCCTCGCGGCGCTCAATCCCGACTGTGATGTCGAGGTCATCGGCCATCAGCTTGAAACTGACGAGTTGAAGCAGGTTATTGATTCGGTCGATATCGTGCTCGACTGTAGCGACAACTATCCGACGCGTTTTGAAGTGAATCGTTACTGTGTTGAAACTGCAACACCACTGGTTACCGGTGCTGCGATTCGCCTCGAGGGTCAGATCATGAACTACCAGCCGGCCGCCAACAGTGCCTGTTACCAATGTCTTTACACTGAAGCCTACGGAAACGAAGAGTCCTGTGAACTTGAAGGGGTGCTCGGTCCGGTCGTTGGTGTTATCGGTACGATGCAGGCATTGCAGACACTTTTGCTGCTCGCGGGCCAGGGCGAGGAAATGGTAAATCGACTGCTGTTGTTTGATGCATTGTCAATGGAATGGCAGGGTGTCAATTTGCCGAAAAATCCCAATTGTCCTGTTTGTGCAAATCTCTGAAAGCTGGATTTGGCAAAATTCCCATCAAACTGCACATGATTGACTAATGCAGGTAAGACTAAACACCGATCCAGCTATTAATCAGGGGCAGTAGAATTCATGGAAAAGTCAGACGATATGCCCATCTGGGTATTTCTTGCGTTTTCGAGCATCAACACTAGAAAGGGCGCGTTGTTGTTAATCCGAGCCTGCCTGGTGTTCTCAATCTATTGTATTCCCTGGCCGCTGTTTCTCACGGATCAAGCCTGGGTGTCGAGTATTTTCCTAATTGACGACTGGAGCTGGATTGCAATGATGGTGCCCATCGTAGCCTGGTACTGGCTAAGTTTGCGGTGGATTGATAAAAACTCAGCTTGGGAAACCCCCTCGGTGACCTGATGAGATCCAAATGATGAATCGCATCGTTACCGGCAAAGGGTTTCAGCGGGGTGATAGATTTCGATGAAGCAGTCGATAGTTGGATATCACAAGGATGAAGAGGATGACTGGGTAGCCGAGTTAGACTGCGGCCACAACCAGCATGTGCGCCACAATCCACCACTGGTCAGTCGACCCTGGGTGGAGACGCCAGAGGGTCGGGACTCGATGCTGGGCTACCAACTGAACTGCGTAAAATGCGATGCAGATCTGCCGGTCGACAATAAATAAAACCTTTCCGGTGTCGCCAGGCAGGTCAAATTTCCAGGTTCTATTGAAACCTGTCTGGCTGGCCTCCCGAATCGTAATCAGTCGAGCCTCGCTCCCGGCAGCCTGATTCATGGGCAATGTCCGGCGTTGGGGCGGTGCAAGGAGCATGCTATAGTCGTCGATAATTCTATTGCTGATTCACTGGCCTTACTCCATTAGCTGCCCTCTGGGCTGGTGCGGCTGACTATGTTTTTAGAGGCGAACCGGCAATGCTCTATAAAAAATAATTAATGGGGGAATGATTATGCGCCGATTTCATAAAGCATTAACGGTCGTCATCTTATCTGCATGTTCGCAAGCTGCTCTCGCTGTCCCGTTTACTTTTGAAGCACGCTCACTGGGCATGGGCGGTGTTGGCGTTGCCACAGCGGACCTCGCGACCGCCGCATGGGCAAACCCTGCGATGCTAACTAATCAACCAATGGAAAGTGATTGGTCACTACTGATTGGTGTTGGCGTGTTTGCACGAGATAACGATGATCTGGCAGATGATATTGACGACTTCCAGGATGCGGATGAGGCCCGGGAAGCAGCTGAAGACGCAGGTGACCTTGGAGGTGCATTGCGCGCGACAGCTGAAATGCGGAAGGTTCTTAGTGGCATAGACTCAAAAGTAATTTCAGCCGAGGCATCACCGTTGATTGCCATTGGTGCGTCATTTGAACATTTTGCCATGGCAATCAGTGTTCGCTCTGATGTCATTGCCGGTGGCGTAGTAACCGATATTTCCTGTTCGCTGCTTGAGAATATTCCGAATCCAGGGAGTTGTCAGGCTGACGAACTGTTCAGTGAGGACTTTAATATCCTGAATGTCGAGGGTGTAATTGCAACCGAGTTCGGCGTTTCATTTGCCAAGGACTTTCAATTGTGGGACCGCAAGGTATCCATCGGTATAAAGCCGAAAATCGTTGATCTAAGGGCGTTTACCTTTCAAGAGTCGATTCTAACCGCTGACGCGGATGATATCCTTGACAGGGATGACAACAAAGAAGATCTGGGTACCTTTCAATCTCTGGACCTTGGGTTTGCGCTCGATTTAAGCGATTCGGTTCGGATGGGTTTAAACCTGCGTAACTTGATTACGGATGAATTTGATCTCGGTAACAGTACCTTGAATTTTGATACCGAAGCCCGTATAGGCCTGGCCTACTACAACAAATTTCTGACGATTGCAGCGGATCTTGATCTGATTGAAAATGAACCTTTATTGGCCAATGATTCTTTCGAAACGTTGAAAACACAGTTTTTCGCGGTGGGTGCAGAATTTAATGCGTTTAGAATCATGAAATTTCGCGTGGGTGCCGCAAAAAATATAGCAAGTGACGTTCCAGATACCGCTGGAGATGTTGAATATACGGCTGGTATTGGAATCTGGTTAGGTTTTAACCTCGATGTTGCGGTTCTCCTTAATGAACATACGGCCGGAGCATTTGTGCAAACCGGATTCCAGTTTTAACCTCGGTCAGCGATTATTCTGTTCAACCGGATTTGAGCTCAGAATAAAAACATTCAGGCTTTCATCCCGGTATGGGCGTGATCCGCGCGCTTTTCGCAATAAAGTATTACACCGGGCAGGTCAGCTTCGATCTGATCGGTAGAAATACCCCGTTCTTCCAGTTCGATGATCCAGCCAATTTCCTGGCTCGGGTGATTTTGAGTCGGTAAAAGGCGACAGCATCTGTGTCAAATAGACTCGACCACATCGGCTAGCAGTGCACGCACTTCAGCCGCCA
>RCNC010003155.1_pt1 | contig 10809 bp, 6 predicted proteins | sample 2041301 | NCBI WGS metagenome assembly RCNC01 (sample SAMN09708231, study PRJNA481090) | Marine sediment metagenome, whole genome shotgun sequencing project. | biome: marine sediment; feature: ocean; material: sediment; isolation source: Sewage treatment plant 13A marine sediment (STP13A) ... | reverse complement strand
ACCGACGATACTTGCGACGTTTACGGTCATTGCGGCGCTTTTGCCGATGGCCTTCGTGACGGGCCTCATGGGCCCATACATGAGTCCAATCCCGATCAATGCCAGCACCGGAATGCTGATTTCGCTGGGCATCGCGCTGATCCTGACGCCCTGGCTCAGCCACCGCCTGCTCGCGAACGCGCCTGTGCATCACGTCGAAGACGAGAGTGAGTCCCGCCTGCACCAGCTGTTCGAGCGGCTCATGCGTCCATTCCTCAACGGCGCGGACGGTAAACGCGCACGCAAAATACTTTACGTTAGCCTCGCCGGCGCTATTGCGTTGGCCATGCTGCTTGTTGTTGCTCAGCTCGTCGTCCTGAAGATGCTGCCTTTCGACAACAAATCCGAATTTCAGATTATCGTTGATATGCCCGAGGGCACGGCCGTCGAAGCGACCGCCAAGGTACTCGATGAGCTCGCCGCGACGATCGAGACCGTGCCCGAAGTTACCGACTACCAGGTCTACGCCGGCACTGCTGCACCGATAAACTTTAACGGCCTCGTGAGGCAATACTATCTGCGCAGTGGCGGTAATGTTGGCGACATTCAGGTCAACCTTGTCGACAAGAAACACCGTGACCGCTCAAGCCATGAGATCGCCCGGGCCGTTCGCAACGAACTTGCTGAGATCGGCCGGCGTAACAACGCATCGATCAAAGTTGTCGAAGTGCCGCCGGGCCCGCCCGTGATCTCGCCGATCGTTGCCGAGATTTATGGCCCGGACTACGAAGAGCAAAAGCGTCTCGGCCTGGAGTTTGAGCGCTTGTTCGCGGAGACAGCCGATATCGTCGATATCGATAGCACGGTCGAGGCAGATGCGAAGCGCCTCGTCGTCGAGGTTGACCAGCAGCGCGCGGCATTACTTGGCATACCGCAACAGCGCGTTGCGGCGATATTGCAAATGGCGCTGAACGGCGAAGACATCACGTACATTCATCAGGCGCGGGAGCGCTATCCAATCCCCATACGTCTCGAAGTGCCTGTCCAATCGAAAACCGACCTCGACTCACTGCTTGCACTTGAAGTGCGTAGCCGCACGGGGCAACGCGTACCTATAGCGGAAATCGCGACCGTCAGGGAAACCGGATGGGACGACGCTGTGTATCACAAGGACCTGCTACCGGTCGTCATGGTTATGGGCGATATGACGGGCAGGCTCGACAGCCCGCTCTACGGGATGTTCGACCTCGCGGAACGGATCGACAATCGCGCCGACGCAAAACATGATGTCGACCAGCGCTACATCAGCCAACCCGACGATACTTATTACTTCTCACTCAAATGGGATGGCGAGTGGCAGATTACCTACGAGACGTTTCGTGACATGGGCCTCGCCTACTCGGTCGGCCTGATACTGATCTATCTGCTGGTCGTGGCGCAGTTCCGCTCTTACCTGTTGCCCCTGATTATCATGGCGCCGATTCCGATGACGATCATTGGTGTCATGCCGGGCCACGCGTTATTCGGTGTGCATTTCACCGCGACATCCATGATCGGCATGATCGCACTTGCCGGCATCATCGTACGCAACTCGATTCTGCTCGTTGACTTTATCCTGCAGGAACAACGGGCGGGCAAAGCGATCGAGGACGCCGTAATCCGTGCGAGTGCTGTGCGCGCAAGACCGATTGTGCTGACCGGCATCGCCGCCATGATGGGTGCGTTCTTTATCCTCGACGATCCGATCTTCAACGGTCTCGCGATCTCGCTGATCTTCGGCATTCTGATTTCGACGATGCTGACGCTTGTCGTGATACCGATCCTGTATTACAGCTTCAGGAAAGCACTGAGGGCGGAAGGGCAGCCAGCATAATCATGCAGCAGGTCACCGAACTTTTTGAAAAGAATGGCATCGTCGTCGGCACTGCCCTGCATCGTTCTTATTTGAGGTTCGCCAGATCCGAACCCGCCGGTTTCTGATATAGACGCAGCTTGAATTCCGGCACGATTGCCAGCAGGTGATCGAAGATGTCCGACTGGATGTCTTCGTAGGCAGCCCATTCGGTCGTGTTCGTGAAGCAGTAGATCTCCAACGGCAGCCCCTCGGGCCCGGGGCCGAGCTGACGAACAATCAGCGTCATGCCTTCGTGGATCTTCGGGTGGTTCTTCAGGTAGTTGTACGCGTACGCGCGAAAAGTGCCGACGTTCGTCAGCCGTCGTCTGTTCACTTCCGCTTCCACCTCGATCTCGAGTCCGTCGTTGTAGTCGGCCAGATCCTTTTCCTTGTTCTCAATGTAGTCCTTCAGCAGCGCGAAACGTCTGAAATGATCAACTTCGTCTTGCGTCTGGAAGCGGATCGACGACACGTCGACAAAAATTGCCCGCTTGATCCGCCGAGCTCCCGTCTGCGACATGCCGCGCCAATTCTTGAACGAGTCCGTGATCAAGCGGTGCGTCGGAATCGTCGTGATTGTCTTGTCCCAGTTCTGCACTTTGACGGTGTGCAGTTGCACGTCAACCACGTCACCGTCCGCGCCGAACTGCGGCATCTCGATCCAATCACCGACGCGAACCATGTCCTGCGCGGTGAGCTGCACGCTGGCAACCAGCGACAGGATCGTGTCCTTGAATACCAGCAGCAGAATAGCGGTCATCGCACCGAAACCGCTGAGCAGCAACAGCGGTGATCGGTCCAGCACCGCCGCTATGATCATTATGCCGCCGAATATCCAGACGACGATCTGTATGAGTTGTACGAATCCCTTAAGCGGACGGTCTTTTGCGACTGACGAGGCCGAGTAGATCGTATTTGCCGCGCTGAGCATGGCCGTCAGTGCAAGCGTCAACATCAACACCATGTAGCCCATTGCGACGTTGCGCATAAGCTGCACAACGCCTTCCGGCAGACCGGGGACGAACGACACACCGACAAACACAATCAGCGCCGGCAGCACCTGCACGAGGCGACCGAAGACATTGTGTGCGACCAGCGCGTCATCCCATGTGGAGCTGGATCGTTTTGCGAATGCGCGGACAGTGCCGACCAGCAGGCTTTTGACGATCAGGTCGATGACGACCGCACCCGCAAGCAGCGCCAGTACGCCGACGACGGGCGGCAAAAGTGGGTGAATTGAGCCGAGTTGTTCAAACATTGGTGGGGGGTCCGGAGTGAAAGCGCAGAGATGGTATCACTCAATCGATGAAGTCCGGAGCCGTTATGATTTGTCTCGCACTGACCTCTGCTGAGCAGCAAGATGCCGAAGCATTATTTGACGCCGGCGATTAGCGACCGAAATAATCAGGCGCGCTGCCCGGCTTCCATTTGATGTTACATCCGATCCCGGGAACCTGATCCAGGACCGGCGGGTTTCCAGCCAACATCGCATCCGTGGCACGGCGTAGCTCGTCACCGGTCACAGGTTCGTCGTTGCCAGGTGTCGCAGCATCAAATCGACCGCGGTATACGAGGGTTCGGTTGGCATCAAATAGATAGAATTCGGGCGTACAGGCGGCGCGGTAGGCTTTGGCAACATCCTGCGACTCGTCATATGCGTACGGGAAGCAATAACCGAAGCTATCGATCTCCTCTTGCATTCGCTCGGGAGCATCACCGCTGTATGTAGCAAAGTCGTTCGAGTTGATCGCAACCAGCGCAACATTACGCGGCACGTAGTCACGAGCAAACGCTGCAAGCCCCTCGCGAATGTGCTTTACAAATGGGCAATGATTGCAGATGAACGCGACGATCAGCCCTTCAGCATCGGCAAAGTCTGACAGCCGGACGCGACTACCGTCTGGCTTTGGCAGGTCGAAATCGGGCGCCGATGTTCCGAGTTCGAGCATTGTAGATTCGGTTGTAGCCAAGTCGTTCACCTCCTGTGTGAATTCTATCGTGCCAACGTTGGTTGATCAGTTCAATTTACGCGCCGTGAAACGTAGAACATGAATTCAGGAGACACCTACTATTTCCACCTCCTCTACGGACCATGCTTGTGCCTTGTCAGCAAACAAAGCCTTTGTTTCGGTCCAGGTAGCCTGGAACAGCTCCGAATTCCTGTAGGCATCGAGATGCGCTGCCGATGTCCATATGCTGTGTGTGAAGAAGACTTCAGGAAGACCAGCTTCGGTGTACAGGCACAAGTACTGACATCCCGCAAATTGCCGGATCCGGTGTTTGGATGCGTTGAATATCTCCAGGAACGCTTCGCGCTCTCCCTTCCTGAACCGCATTCTGACTATTCTAGTGATCATTGAAGTCTATTCCCGTCCCGCTACCCGGATCGGAACGCAGCGTACTGTCAATTCTTCTTTGATGGAAGCCAGGCTGGCAATTCCGGATAATAGGCCGCTGATCTGACCTATACTCTGTATGTTCCTGAATATGAGAGGTTTTGAGGCTTGCACAGCGCTGATGAAAAGCACGAATTGAAATGAAGAAGTTGCCGAAGAAATCACTCGACGATTGGCGATCGCTCGCCAGCAAAGAATGCAAAGGCCAGTCGCCCGAAGAACTGGCCTGGAATACGCCCGAGGGCATCGCGGTCAAGCCGCTGTACACGGCCGAAGATCTCGAAGGACTCGCACACCTCGATTCGCTGCCCGGCCTGGCGCCCTTTGTCCGTGGGCCCAGGGCGACCATGTACGCGGGCCGCCCATGGACCGTACGTCAGTACGCGGGTTTTTCCACCGCAGAAGAATCCAACGCCTTTTACCGAAAGAACCTGGAGGCGGGGCAAACCGGTCTCTCGGTGGCCTTCGATCTCGCCACCCATCGCGGCTACGACTCGGATCACCCGCGTGTAGTGGGCGACGTGGGCAAGGCGGGCGTGGCTATCGACAGTGTCGAGGACATGAAGATCCTGTTCGACGGTATCCCGCTGGACGAGATTTCGGTCTCGATGACTATGAATGGTGCGGCATTGCCTATCATGGCGATGTTTATCACTGCCGCCGAAGAACAAGGTGTAGCGCAGGAGAAACTGGCCGGCACGCTGCAGAACGACATCCTGAAGGAATTCATGGTTCGCAATACTTATATCTATCCGCCCGCACCGTCCATGCGGATCGTGTCCGATATTATTGCTTACACCTCTGCCAACATGCCCCGCTTCAATCCCATTTCCATATCCGGCTACCACATGCAGGAGGCCGGTGCGACTTGTGCCCAGGAATTAGCGTATACGATCGCCGACGGCATCGAGTACGTACGCACGGCGATCGACAGTGGCCTCGACGTGGATGCCTTTGCTCCGCGGTTATCGTTCTTTTTCGGCATCGGTATGAACTTCTTCATGGAAGTGGCCAAACTGCGAGCCGCGCGCCTGCTTTGGTCGACACTCATGGCCGAGAAGTTCTCGCCGAAAGACTCCAGGTCGCTGATGCTGCGCACGCACTGTCAAACGTCCGGCGTCAGTCTCACCGCCAAGAGCCCGTACACGAACATCATGCGAACCACGATCGAGGCCATGGCAGCCGCCTTCGGCGGCACGCAGTCATTGCACACCAATTCCTTCGATGAGGCGCTTGCGCTGCCCACCGAGTTCTCGGCTCGCATCGCCCGAAATACTCAACTCGTACTGCAAGAGGAAACCGGCATCACCAACGTCGTGGACCCACTGGCCGGTTCCTACTACGTGGAAAACCTGACCAATGAACTGGCCGCCGAGGCGCGCAAGCTCATCGACGAGGTTGAAGAGATGGGCGGCATGACCAGGGCGGTGGAGAGCGGTATGCCCAAAATGCGTATCGAGGAGGCCGCGGCGCTGCGCCAGGCGCGTATCGACCGTGGCGAAGAGACCATCGTCGGCGTTAACAAATATCAGCTGTCAGAAGAACCTTCCGTCGACATTCTGAATATCGACAATACGGCCGTGCGTGAGACCCAGATTCGACGCCTTAAGGAAGTACGTGACAGTAGAGTCGAGGCGGATTGTCGCAAGTCCCTGGACGCTCTGACCCGGGCAGCTGAAGAGGACACCGGTAGTTTGCTGGCACTGGCTGTCGACGCCGCACGTGCACGGGCTACGGTCGGCGAGATTTCCGATGCACTGGAGAAAGTCTACAGCCGCCACCGGGCCGTGACCCGCTCCATTGCAGGTGTGTACGGATCTGCGTACGAGGGCGACGGGGATTTTGCATCCATTCGTCAGGCAGTGGCAAAGTTTGCCGAGGCCGAAGGGCGCCGCCCACGCATGCTGGTCTGCAAGCTCGGTCAGGACGGACATGATCGCGGTGCCAAGGTGATTGCCACGGCGTTTGCCGATATCGGCTTCGATGTCGATATCGGGCCACTTTTTCAAACCCCTGAGGAGGCGGTGCGCGACGCCATCGAGAACGACGTTCACGTGATCGGCATCTCCTCGCAGGCCGCGGGACACCAAACCCTGGTTCCGCAGGTCATCGACGGCCTGAAACAGGAAGGTGCTGACGACATCATCGTCATCTGTGGCGGTGTCATTCCACCACAGGATTACGATGAGATGTACGCCTGCGGTGTGTCGGCCATATTCGGGCCTGGGACCAATATTCTGGAAGCGGCGCACGAAGTACTCCGCATTATTCAAAAGCGCCAGCAAAGCAGCATGGAAAAAATGTAAGGATCGTGTATGCAGGAAATTATCGAAGAACTCGAAGAAAGACGTAAGGCTGCCGCCCTCGGCGGCGGCCAACACCGGATCGACGTCCAGCACGGCCGCGGCAAGCTCACGGCCCGCGAGCGCATCGACCTGCTTCTCGACGAGGACAGTTTCGAAGAATGGGATGTCTTCGTCGAGCACCGTTGCGTCGATTTTGACATGGCGGATAAGAAGGTGCCCGGTGACGGCGTAGTCACCGGTTGTGGCACGATCAATGGACGAGTGGTCTTTGTCTTCAGCCAGGACTTCACCGTCTTTGGTGGCTCGCTGTCCGAGGCGCACGCCGAGAAAATCTGCAAGGTCATGGATCAGGCCATGAAAGTGCGCGCACCCATCATCGGCCTGAATGACTCGGGCGGCGCCCGCATCCAGGAAGGCGTGGCCTCCCTGGGCGGCTATGCCGAAGTGTTCCAGCGCAACGTATTGGCCTCCGGCGTGGTGCCGCAAATCTCCGTCATCATGGGACCGTGCGCCGGTGGCGCGGTCTACTCTCCGGCCATGACCGACTTTGTCTTTATGGTGAAAGACAGCTCTTACATGTTCGTCACCGGACCTGACGTGGTCAAAACGGTGACCCACGAGACGGTTACAGCGGAAGAACTGGGTGGCGCCATGACCCATTCCACTGTGTCCGGCGTCTGTGATCGCGCCTACGAGAACGATGTGGAAACGCTGTTGATGGTGCGACGGTTTATCAACTATTTGCCAGCCAACAATCGCGAGAAGTCCCCTTACCGGCCCACACCTGATCGCGCCGATCGCATGGAAATGTCACTCGACACGCTTATTCCGAAGAACCCCAACTTGCCTTACGACATGAAGGAGTTGATTTACAAGGTCTCGGATGACAATGAGTTCTGGGAACTGCAACCTGAGCACGCTCAAAACATCATCATTGGTTTCGCCCGCATGGAAGGCCACGCCGTGGGTATCGTAGCCAATCAGCCCAAGGTGCTGGCGGGATGTCTGGACATCAAGTCATCGATCAAGGCGGGACGTTTTGTGCGTTTTTGCGACGCATTCAACATTCCTATCGTCACTTTCGTCGATGTACCAGGCTTCCTGCCGGGCACGGCGCAGGAGCACGGCGGCATAATCAAGCACGGCGCAAAGTTGTTGTTTGCCTACGCCGAGGCCACGGTTCCCAAGATCACCGTCATCACCCGAAAGGCCTATGGCGGCGCCTACGACGTAATGAGTTCCAAACATTTGCGCGGTGACGTTAACCTGGCGTGGCCGAGTGCGGAAATCGCAGTCATGGGGCCCAAGGGTGCTGTGGAGATCATCTTCCGCAACGACATCGGCGATGACGAAAAGATTGCAGAGCGCACCGAAGAGTATCGAAAAAAATTCGCCAATCCATTTATCGCTGCCAGCCGTGGTTATATCGATGATGTCATTGCACCCCACGAAACCCGCAAGCGCGTCTGCCGCTCACTTGCCACGCTGCGCAACAAACAACTCGACAACCCGTGGCGCAAGCATGACAACATTCCGCTTTAGAGGATCTGCAATTGTTTGACAAAATCCTGATCGCAAACCGTGGTGAGATTGCGTGCCGCGTCATCAAGTCTGCGCGCAAGATGGGCATTAAAACCGTTGCCGTCTATTCGGACGCCGACAGCAGTGCATTGCATGTGCAAATGGCAGATGAAGCCATTCACATCGGGCCATCAGCGTCGACGCAAAGCTACCTGTTGAAGGACAAGATCATCCAGGCTTGCAAAGACACCGGTGCCCAGGCGGTACATCCGGGCTATGGGTTTCTCGCCGAGAATGCCGAGTTTTGCAACTCGCTGGAAACGGCAGGTATCGCCTTCATTGGGCCGAAGGCCCGCGCGATCGAGGCCATGGGTGACAAGATCACGTCCAAGAAGCTGGCTGATGAAGCGGGGGTAAATACCATACCCGGCTGTGCCGATGTGCTACGTGATGGGGACCATGCCGTCAAAGTCGCAAATGAGATCGGCTACCCGGTGATGCTCAAGGCCACCGCAGGCGGTGGCGGCAAGGGCATGCGCACGGCTCGCAACGATGAAGAGTGCCGGGACGGCTTCGAGCGCGCCGCCAACGAAGCGCGCTCCAGCTTCGGCGACGACCGCATGTTCGCGGAGAAATTCATCGAGGAACCACGTCATATCGAAATCCAGATCATTGCCGACCGCCATGGCAACATGGTGCATCTCAATGAGCGTGAATGTTCCCTGCAGCGCCGCCACCAAAAAGTGATCGAAGAAGCACCCTCGCCGTTTCTTGACGAGGTAACGCGCAAGAAAATGGGCGAGCAGGCAATCACCCTGGCCAGGGCAGTGGATTATGAGTCCGCCGGCACCGTGGAGTTCATTGTCGACAACCAGCGCAACTTCTATTTTCTGGAGATGAACACGCGTCTCCAGGTGGAACACCCGGTTACTGAACTGATAACCGGCATCGACCTGGTGGAACTCATGATCCGTGTGGCCGATGGCGATGAATTGCCAATCACCCAGGCGGACGTGGGCATCAACGGCTGGGCCATTGAATCCCGCGTCTATGCCGAGGATCCATTTCGTAACTTTTTGCCCTCCACTGGCCGCCTGGTGTACTACCGCCCGCCTGCGGAGGACGACCATGTGCGTGTGGACACCGGCGTGTTCGAGGGCGGTGAAGTATCGATGTACTACGACCCGATGATCGCCAAACTCATCACCTATGGATCCGACCGTGACGAGGCCGCGGCGCACATGCGCTCGGCGCTTGATCGCTTCATTGTTCGTGGTGTTTCGAGCAACCTCAATTTCCTCTCGGCGTTGATGGTGCATCCGCGCTTCATGGAAGGGAACATAAACACCAATATGATCGGTGAGGAGTATCCGGACGGTTTCAGCCCGGCGGACATACCTCACGAGAACCCCGCCCTCATCATCACCGTTGCGGCGTCCATGCTTCGCGGCCACCGCGACCGTGCGGCTCAGATCGATGGCCAACTGTCAGACAACGAGCGTCGTGTACCCGAGGACTGGGTGGTGGTGATGAACAATGAGCATCATCCGGTTTCCGTCGTGCCTGCAAATGGCGGTCACGATGTAGATTTCGATGGCAATACCTATGCTGTGAGAAGTCATTGGGAGTTTGGGCAGCACCTCTTCCATGGCACCATCAATGGCGAAGAGGTTTTCGTTCAGGTTGAGCGTGTCGACCAGACCTATCGCCTGTTCCATGGCGGTTCCCAGGCCAATGTGATGATTCTCACTCCACGGGTGGCCGAACTCCTGCAATACATGCCGGTAAAGACCCCGCCCGACATGTCAAAATATCTGCTTTCGCCCATGCCGGGTCTGCTGGTGTCACTGGCGGTAACGAAAGGCGATGCAGTTAGTGCGGGTAAAGAGTTGGCGGTGGTCGAGGCCATGAAAATGGAGAATGCGCTGCATGCCGAACGCGATGGGATCGTAGCCAACATCAACTTTGAAGTCGGCGACAGTCTCGCCGTCGGTGACAAGATCCTTGAGTTGGAGTAAGGCCGTTGCCGTCGCAACATAGCGAGCAGGAATTGGAAATAGACATCGTGGCATTGGCCGACGGTGTGCTCGACAGGAGCCGGCGTGCGCTTGCGCAGGCCATTACCCTGATCGAGTCCACGCGTAACGACCACCGTGCAGCGGCCAGTGCTCTGCTCGAGCGACTGATACCGTACGCGGGCAAATCAATGCGACTGGGAATTTCGGGCGTCCCGGGTGTCGGCAAATCGACATTTGTCGAGGCGCTGGGCAACCACGTAATTGATGCCGGGCATCGGGTGGCCGTGCTCACTGTTGATCCCTCTTCAGCGATTAGCGGCGGCTCCATTCTGGGCGATAAAACGCGTATGGAGTTGTTGTCGCGTCGCAGTGAGGCCTACATCCGGCCTTCGCCCGCTGGCAAGACCCTGGGGGGCGTCACGCGTCGTAGTCGCGAGGCCTTAATCCTCTGCGAAGCGGCCGGTTTCGACGTCATCATCGTGGAGACGGTTGGTGTCGGACAATCCGAGACCAAGGTGGCGGACATGACCGATATGTTCGTGCTGCTGCTTTTGCCGGGCGCTGGCGATGAACTCCAGGGCATCAAACGCGGCATCATGGAGTTGGCCGACCTCATCCTCATCAACAAGGCCGATGACGACCTGCTGGCACTGGCCGATCGGGCTACCGCGGAATATCGCAATGCGCTGCAGCTG
>RCNC010003154.1_pt1 | contig 10813 bp, 9 predicted proteins | sample 2041301 | NCBI WGS metagenome assembly RCNC01 (sample SAMN09708231, study PRJNA481090) | Marine sediment metagenome, whole genome shotgun sequencing project. | biome: marine sediment; feature: ocean; material: sediment; isolation source: Sewage treatment plant 13A marine sediment (STP13A) ... | reverse complement strand
TTCCCATTACTACAAGCTGCTATGGGTATGCGGGTTCGGATATAAACAATAACGGAGATGTGGACTTCATAGCTTCAACATTTAATTCGATTCGTATTTTTAAGGGAACGCAAAACGGCCCAGATCCCAAAAGCTTTCAGGAACTTATGCATCCAAAACTGCGTAAAAAAGAAATTGGTGGCGTATTGGTCGGCGATTTTAACCATGACGGATATTTGGATTTAATCATGCTCCCATGGGTATATAGCCAAAATGAAGAGGATCTCAATTCTTCTGTGTATGTCTGGTATGGTAGTGCTGACGGCTACAAAGAAGAAAATCGGCAGCTGCTCCCATGTTATATCGCTACATCTCAATCTGTTCTGTTAGCTGATATCAACGGTAACGGTTATCAGGATTTCCTTTATAGTGAATATCACCGGACCCAGATACCCTAGCTTTTAATCTTTGGTTTGCCGTTACCTTAATATCGGCAGAACCAGAAACAGAGGCATCAACATTATCGGCCTCTAATTCGTAGGCCTTGATATCGCCACTTCCAGAAATGGTTACATCAAAATCAGTCGTAGAACCACTTAAATTAATATCGCCAGAACCTGACATGGATGCAGAGATCGAACTGGCATCAAGATCCAAGGTAATATCGCCAGAACCTGACATAGAGGTATTGAAGCTTCCTGTTTTTATGGTCTTTTTACCCACTATATCACCAGAACCTGAAAGCGAAACAGCATTGATGCTTTCAACCGGTACGGTAATATGAATTCCTTCCTTCCAAGAGGATGGCTTTAGGTTTATTCCTTTTTCAACTTTGATAACCAATTTTCCATCTTTAACTTCTGTGATTATATGTTCTAAAAGGTTTTCTTCGCCTTTCAGTGAAATATCCCCTTCGTTGCCCTCAACAAGGTCAACATCAAACCATCCGGAAACGGCCACGGCCTCATAATCGCCCGTTGATCTTTCAATGGTGACCATTTTTCCATTTCCGTTTACTTTCTTGCCCCATTGAGCCGAGCAAGAGATTGTGAATAATACGACTAAACTTAGTGTTGATAATTTCTTCATGATAGTGTTATTAATGATTGAGATATTTAATTATTGATTTTTCGTGAATGATACTCCCCCGTATTCACTGTCGATAGATACTGAGTTTCCACTATTGGGTTTACCGTGATACCCTTTGTAGTATCTGTTATTGGATTTTTCAGTACTGATATTAATTTCAAATTCATCCTTACCACTTACGCCCGCATATTCTGTTCTAATCTCAAAATCAAAATGGTAACCTGGGGAATAGCCTATTTTAACACCGGTATAGTCTGAACTGACACGCAAGTCACCAGCATCTTCAGCCATATCCTTTATTCTAAGGGAACCATAATCGGAATTTACATCCACATTGCCATGAATGGTCCCCAACTTGACATTAATGTAGTCCCCATTTCCTTCGACATTGTTTGCTTCCCCTACTTCAATATTACCATAATCACTGGAGTATTGAAGGTTTTCCATTTGGTTAATTGTGGAATTTGTATAGTCAGCATTTACTATTAAATCTCCTGCTTTTTCAATGGTAAAACCAGAGTAATCCGCTTTTATCTCACCACTATTTATATACCCTATACTTGACTTTGAAGTGTAATCAAAATTAAGATAATTGTTTCTGCCTCTAAGTTCGCCTATCTCCAATCGGCCATAATCACAGTTAATTTTAGCATGGCCATCAACCCTATCCAAAATGATATTACCATAATCATTGTTCAAATGAACGCTATTTTTGATAGGTATTTTAATGGTATAATTGATCTGCATATTCACATTATTATTACCCCGATTCCAACCCCAACTGCTTTTGTTTTTATTGAACATGGTCTTGGCAGATACCATTGAGCTAGAGGCTTCAAAATCCACGGTAATATCGTCAAGTTTCTTTTGGACCTTGTCCTCATTGTTTCCGCTGGTCTTGATATGGACTTCTATTAGAATCCGATTCTCATTCCATGAAGTAATGTTTAGATTACCATAACTGTTGTTCACCTTTAAAAGAGCATCGGAATTAACGCTGTATTCCTTTTTAATGGTTTTTTCTTTGGAGAACTTACCCTTTAGTTTCCCATCATTGGCAGATAGGATCACGGGTGCTACTAAAAGTAGTGCTGTGGCGTATTTAAATAGTAAAGTTTTCATCATTGTAATTTTTTAGATTCTTGATTGTTTCGATTTGATAGATGACGTCTTGTAGGAGGTCTATTCTTGTTTGAAAGTTGGTTATCATGGCGCTTAAGATCAATTTGTCATTACCACCATTGAGTAAGTCGGTTTCCAATTTTTTGTAATTGGTTTCCAACTTTTTTAATTGGATCATGGTATCGCTAATGATCTTTTGAGCTTCTGGGGAACTTTCATTTTCAAGTAGTTTTACCTGGTCTTCAATAAGACTGGCAAAATAAACTTGTGTATTGCCTACCTCAGGTGAAATTTTGGCCACCTGCTGGCCTAATGTGGGTCTTGAATTATAAACGCCAATTGTGACTAGGCATAGAACAGCTACTGAAGCGGCGATAGATAAAGGTCGCCACCAATTCTTTTTCTCTTTTTGTAGCGTCACCACTTGATTGGCATTGTTCAGTTTATCTAAAAACCGATCTTTATGCCCTGCTTTTGGCTCCTCAGTGTCAAAAGTACCTTTCAGTCTTTTGAATACATCTTTTAAATCATCCTTTTCCATTAGTAAGCATTTATCATTTTATTACGTAGACTTTCCTTTGCCCTTGAAATTGTTGTTCGGCAATTGGCATAGCTTATATTCATTATGGCACTGATTTCTTCGTAATCGTACCCTTCTATTAAATGTAAGGTCAAAGAAATTCTGTAATTATCTTTTAACCGTTTCATGGTCTCCATCACTTTTTGAGCCTTCAGTTCGGTAAACACATGATCCGAAGCAACCCCATTATTATCTTCGACCTTGTACATTATGTCATCTAATGCAACCTCATTTTTTTTACGTTGCTTTCGGTAATGGTATATACTGTTGTTTATTACAATGCGCTTTAACCAGGATCCGAAGGTTACCTCACCCTTGAATGTATGCAGTTTCGTAAACGCATTTAAAAACGATTCTTGCATTATATCTTCGGCTTCAGCACTGTTTTTTACAATTCGCAAAGACGTGTTGTGCATGGCTTTGTAATAGCGATTGTAAATCTCCATTTGTGCGCTCTGTTTCCCTTCAAGACACAATTGAATCAAATCATCAGTATGTTTTCTTTCGTGGCTCAAAAGGTGATTGATTTATTTAATAGATGACCCAATTTAGCTATTGTTACAGTTTCTTGGAAATATTTACCCCAATTGGCACAACAATTGCCAAATATGGTTGATTATGATGTGTTCTAAGACCTGAGATTAAAGGGAGTAGGACGATGTGAAGCTTTTAATAAACACTAAAAACTAACCATTGCTGTGAGATATATGACAGAATGGCTGAAATAAGAATATGGGAGATACTAAATTTTCAAATTTTGACAATATGTCCTTACAAAGTATTGACCAGGATGCTGAGTTGATACCCTTGTTGACCCCCGAGGATGAGGAAGAGATGAACAATGAGGGGCTGCCTGAAACACTACCGATTTTACCTTTGCGAAATACGGTGCTATTTCCTGGTGTTGTGATTCCTATTACTGCAGGTAGGGATAAATCAATAAAGTTGATAAAAGATGCGAACAACGGTTCAAAAGTAATAGGCGTTGTTGCACAGAAAGACGAAAAAACCGAAAACCCCGGTGTTAATGATATTCATACTTTGGGTACTGTTGCCCGGATATTGAGGGTATTGCAAATGCCTGACGGAAATACAACTGTAATTATTCAGGGTAAAAAGCGTTTCGAAGTTGCTGAAATTCTTACAGAGAAGCCCTATATAACGGCAACTGTTAGGGAAACAGAGGAGGAAAGACCTGATAAGGATGGACAAGAGTTCTTGGCAATTATAGAATCTATCAAAGACTTGGCTTTAAAGATCATTAGGGATAATCCGAACATACCAAGTGAGGCATCTTTCGCCATTAAAAATATACAGAGTAATTCTTTCCTTATCAATTTCGTTTCTTCCAATTTGAATTTAGATGTTAAGGAAAAACAGGAACTATTGGAAATAGGAAATCTTCAAGAAAGAGCTTTGGCTACCTTGAAATATATGAATGTTGAATTGCAAAAGTTAGAGCTTAAAAATGTGATTCAATCCAAGGTTCGTAGCGATATGGACCAACAACAGCGTGAATATTTTCTGCATCAACAAATGAAGACCATTCAAGAAGAATTGGGTGGGGTTTCCTATGATGAGGAAATCGCGGAAATGCGATTAAAGGCCAAGGATAAAAAATGGGATACCATAATCGCCGAGCACTTTGAAAAGGAGCTGGCAAAAATGCAACGTATGAACCCGCAGGTAGCCGAATATTCCATTCAAAGAAACTATTTGGATCTATTCCTTGATTTACCTTGGAATGAATTTTCACAAGATAAATTCGACCTTAAAAGGGCACAGAAAATATTAGACCGTGATCATTACGGTCTCGAGGATGTGAAAAGACGCATCATTGAGTATTTAGCGGTTCTGAAACTTCGAAACGATATGAAATCCCCTATTCTTTGTTTGTATGGACCTCCAGGGACTGGAAAAACGTCATTGGGAAAATCTGTTGCAGAGGCCTTGGGCCGGAAATATGTGCGAATGTCTTTGGGAGGATTGCGCGATGAGGCTGAGATTCGCGGACACCGGAAAACCTATATTGGGGCAATGCCTGGTAGAATTGTGCAAAGTTTAAAAAAGGCAGGCACCTCTAATCCTGTATTTATTCTCGACGAAATAGATAAGCTGGCAAGCAGCCATCAAGGTGACCCATCCTCTGCCATGTTGGAAGTTTTGGACCCTGAGCAGAATAGTGAATTTCATGACAATTTCTTGGAAATGGGTTATGACCTTTCCAAAGTAATGTTCATAGCCACAGCGAACAACCTAGCCACTATTCAGCCTGCGCTAAGGGATAGAATGGAAATTATTAATGTTTCCGGATATACCATTGAGGAGAAAGTAGAAATAGCTAAAAGGCACTTGTTGCCCAAACAGTTGAAAGAGCATGGGCTTAAATCAAAGGATCTTAGGATCGGGAAACCTCAACTGGAAAAAATTGTAGAAGGTTACACTAGGGAATCAGGAGTTCGTGCTTTGGAAAAGCAAATTGCCAAAGTAGTTCGTTATGCGGCAAAATCAATTGCTGTTGAAGAAGAATACAACATCAAAATCAGCAATGAGGATGTTGAGAAAATATTAGGGCCTGCCCGAATGGAAAGGGATAAATATGAGAACAATGATGTTGCTGGGGTCGTTACCGGTCTGGCGTGGACAAGTGTTGGTGGTGATATTCTATTTATTGAATCTATCCTATCAAAGGGAAAAGGAACGTTGAATATTACAGGAAATTTGGGAAAGGTCATGAAAGAGTCGGCTACGATTGCCATGGAGTACATAAAATCCAACGCTGAAAGTTTCGGAATTGATTCTACGGTTTTTGATAGATATAATGTGCATATTCATGTACCTGAAGGTGCTACACCAAAAGATGGACCCAGTGCGGGAATTACAATGTTAACATCATTGGTATCCTTGTTTACGCAAAAGAAAGTAAAAAAGAGTTTGGCTATGACCGGCGAAATAACCCTGCGTGGCAAAGTATTGCCTGTAGGCGGCATAAAAGAAAAAATTCTTGCTGCCAAGCGGGCTAAAATCAAAGAAATTATTCTAAGTGAAGAAAACAGAAAAGACATTCTTGAGATTAAAGAAGACTATTTAAAAGGACTTACGTTCAATTATGTCTCAGAAATGAGCGATGTAATCGACTTGGCAATTACAGATCAGAAAGTAAAGAACGCAAAAAAGCTTTAGAGCAGTAAGACTCCTTTTTTCTATCTATTTTTGATGTATGAAAAAAATAACCATTGCAATTGATGGATATTCATCAACCGGAAAAAGTACTATTGCCAAGCAATTGGCAAAAGCTTTGGGTTATATTTATGTTGATTCTGGTGCCATGTATAGGGCTGTTACGCTTTATGCTATGCGTAATGGTTTTGTTACTGAAGATAAGAGTGATATAGACGGATTGGTGAATTCTTTACCGGACATTAATTTGAATTTTGTTTACAGTGATTCTGTGGGTTTTGCCGAAATGTATTTGAATGAAGAAAACGTTGAGCGTGAGATTAGAACCATGGAAGTCTCCAAATTAGTAAGTAAAGTAGCCACAATTGAGGAAGTTCGTAAAAAGTTAGTACTCATTCAAAAGGCAATGGGTCTTGAGAAAGGAATAGTCATGGACGGTAGGGATATTGGTACGGTTGTGTTCCCAAATGCCGAGTTAAAAATATTCATGACGGCTTCACCGGAAAAAAGAGCTACCCGACGATATAAAGAGTTGTTGGATAAGGGTGAGAATGTCAACTATGAAGATGTCTTGAAGAATGTTGAGCATCGGGATTATATTGATGCCCACAGAGACATATCCCCATTAAAGCAAGCCGAAGATGCTATCAACTTTGATAATAGTGATATGGGGCTCAAAGAACAATTAACTAGGATCCTTGGTTACTCAAAAAGAGTAATTGACGAACAAAAAAAAGACGTTCAATGAACGTCTTTTTATATGAATTAGTTGCTTAATTCTTATGGATTTGGAATAACCAAAACCTGATCAGGATGAATTACATCGGGATTTTTAAGAATATTGGTGTTGGCAGCAAAAATTTGCTTGTATTTCATAGGGTCACCATAATAATGTTTTGCAATCTTACTTAAAGATTCCCCACTCTTAACAGTGTGTCTGTGAAAAACTGAATCGTCTTCAACAGATATATTGGCTTTCAAGTCGTAAGGTTGATCTCCACCTATTTCCTTGATTTTATCCCACAATAAGTTTTTTTCATATTGTGTATTGGCCTGACCTTTGATTTTTAAAACTCCATTTTCTTCAGTAACGTTTCCGTCTTTGATTGCTAATAGTTCACCAAGGTCTAAAACTGCCTGATACTTTGCTTTTACGCTCATGTTTGTAATTTATTTACGGTTAATATTTATGCATGTGAAGATAAGAATTAATGTACTATTTAACGAAAAAATAAATAAAATACTGCCGTAGCACACATCTAATTGTATACTTGTTTGTAAATAGATATTAAAATAGTATTTTTGCACTCCTTTTTTGCAAAGAATCAAGAGGAAAAGGGAACGAAATAAAAAACAAATAACAACTTCTACGATAATTGTTTGGCTCTTGTAAAATCGTAGGATACAAATTTTAAAGCTATATAATGGCTGAAGAAAAAGCAAAAGCTGAGGTAGAAGAAACTACCGAAGTACAAGTAGAAGAAACTGCTGAAGTACAGGTAGAAGAAACTGCTGAGGCAGTGAAGGAGGAGGCTCCCGTCCAAGACCCCCAAGAATTTTTGGAAAACTTCAATTGGGAGAAATACGAACAAGGAATTGAGAAAGTTGAGGACTCTAAATTAGAGGAGTTTGAAAAACTTGTATCTGAAAATTTCGTAGATACTGCAGATGAAGAAGTAGTTACTGGAACTGTTGTTTATTTGACTGACCGCGAAGCTATCATCGATATTAATGCAAAGTCGGAAGGTGTAATCTCTTTGAACGAATTTCGCTACAACCCAGATTTAAAGGTTGGTGATAAAGTAGAGGTATTGATCGATATCCGCGAGGATAAAAGTGGTCAATTGGTACTTTCCCACAGAAAAGCTAGAACAATCATGGCTTGGGACAGGGTTAATGCTGCACATGATAAAGAAGAAATTGTAAGTGGTTTTGTAAAGTGTAGAACCAAAGGTGGTATGATTGTCGATGTTTTTGGAATCGAAGCTTTCTTACCAGGTTCTCAAATTGATGTAAAACCAATCAGGGATTACGATCAATATGTAAATAAGACCATGGAATTCAAAGTTGTTAAGATCAACCATGAATTCAAGAATGTAGTTGTTTCACATAAAGCACTTATTGAAGCTGATATTGAAGAACAGAAAAAAGAGATCATCAGCCAGTTGGAAAAAGGACAAGTGTTAGAAGGTGTTGTGAAGAACATTACTTCTTACGGTGTGTTTATTGACCTAGGGGGTGTTGATGGTTTAGTGCATATTACTGACCTTTCCTGGAGTAGAATCAACCACCCAAATGAGGTTGTTGAGCTAGATCAGAAATTGAATGTTGTAATCCTCGATTTTGATGAGAATAAATCAAGAATCCAATTAGGATTGAAACAATTAGAGAAACATCCTTGGGATGCCTTGAGCGAAGACATTAAAATAGGTGACAAAGTTAAAGGTAGGGTTGTTGTCATAGCTGACTACGGTGCTTTTATCGAAGTTGTTGAAGGTGTTGAAGGTTTGATCCACGTTTCAGAAATGTCTTGGTCAACACATTTGCGCTCGGCACAGGACTTTGTTAAAGTTGGTGATGAGGTAGAAGCTGTTGTCTTGACCTTGGATAGGGAAGATCGCAAAATGTCATTGGGTATTAAGCAATCGACTCCAGACCCATGGACAGATATTACAACTAAATATCCTGTTGGTTCTAAACATAAAGGTATCGTTAGAAACTTTACCAATTTCGGCGTATTCTTGGAATTGGAAGAAGGTATCGACGGTTTGATTTATATCTCTGACCTTTCTTGGACTAAGAAAATCAAACACCCATCAGAATTTGTAACTGTTGGTGATACTTTGGAAGTAGAAGTTTTAGAGTTGGATGTTGAAGGACGTAAATTAAGTTTAGGTCATAAGCAGACTACCGAAAACCCATGGGACAAGTACGAAAGCGAATTTGCCTTGGATACAGTTCACAAAGCAACTATTGCTGAAATAGTTGATAAGGGTGCGACTATTGACTTTAATGATGATATCACTGCATTTGTTCCACAACGTCACTTAGAAAAAGAAGACGGGAAGAAATTGACCAAAGGTGAAGAAGCAGAATTTAAGATCATTGAGTTCAATAAGGACTTTAAGCGTGTAGTTGCGAGTCATACTGCTATCTTTAGAGAAGAGGAGAAACGTAATGTAAAAGCCGCTGTTAAAAGACAAGCTGCCAGTGCTGAAGAATCTAAACCTACTTTAGGTGATGCCAATGAAGCTTTACAGGCGTTGAAGGATAAAATGGAAGCTAGTTCTAAAAAGAAATAAGCTACATAATCATTATTATTCCTACGTAGGTAGGATTCTAAAAGCCTTGACAATTTTGTCAGGGCTTTTTTGTTTGTTTCACACTGGTTGAATATTTGCCAGAATTCCCTATTTTTGCTATTCAAAAGTGTTGCTGGCCTACTATGAGTCAAAAAGTACTACTCTCCTCAAAAGAAATAAATATCATTCTTCATCGATTGGCTTGCCAACTTCTTGAAAACCATCTCGATTTCTCAGATACGGTGTTGATAGGTCTTCAACCAAGGGGGACATTTGTAGCTGAAAGGCTTACAAAAATTCTCCAAGAAGAATATGGGGTTAAACATATTGATGTTGGTTTCTTGGATATTACTTTTTATAGGGATGACTTTAGAAGGGGTGAGAAGACCCTTGCAGCGACCCAAACCAAAATCGATTTTTTGGTAGAGGACAAAAAAGTAGTCCTGATCGATGATGTATTGTATACAGGAAGGAGTATTAGGGCCGCATTGACAGCAATCCAATCATTTGGAAGGCCTTCGGAAATAGAATTATTGACTTTGATAGATAGGCGATTTAGCCGGCATTTACCCATTCAGCCTAATTACAGGGGGCGACAGGTTGATGCTATAAACGAAGAAAAGGTAAAGGTGATGTGGGAAGAAAATGACGGTAAAGACGTAATCTATTTGATAAATAAATAAGCAATGAGCGAACTGAGTGTAAAACACTTATTGGGAATTAAATATCTGAATGAAAAAGATATTCAGCTCATTTTTGAAACTGCAGATCATTTTAAAGAAGTTATTAATCGTTCCATAAAAAAGGTTCCTTCTTTACGTGATATAACTATTGCCAACATATTTTTTGAAGACAGTACAAGAACAAAATTATCTTTTGAACTCGCTGAGAAAAGACTATCTGCTGATGTTATCAATTTCTCTGCTGGCCAATCATCGGTTAAGAAAGGAGAAACTTTAATTGATACAGTAAATAACATACTCTCTATGAAAGTGGATATGGTGGTGATGCGTCATCCCAATCCTGGGGCAGGTATATTCCTATCAAAACATGTGAATGCGTCAATAGTCAATGCTGGTGATGGTGCCCATGAGCACCCTACACAAGCCTTGTTGGACTCATTTTCCATTCGTGAAAAATTAGGTGATGTCGCAGGTAAGAAAGTCGTTATTGTTGGAGATATTTTACATTCAAGAGTGGCTTTATCAAATATTTTCGCTTTGAAACTTCAAGGGGCGCAAGTGAAAGTATGCGGTCCAAAAACGTTGATTCCCAAGCATATTGATTCATTGGGTGTTGGGGTTGAAACAAATTTGAGAAAAGCCTTGAATTGGTGCGATGTAGCCAATATGTTACGTATTCAGAATGAGCGTTTGGACATTAGTTATTTTCCTACCACCAGAGAGTACACGCAACAATTTGGTGTGAACAAGGCACTTTTGGATTCTTTGGACAAAGAAATAGTGATAATGCACCCAGGACCAATAAATAGGGGCGTTGAAATTACAAGTGATGTTGCAGACTCAAAACAGTCCATTATTTTGAATCAGGTAGAAAATGG
>RCNC010003153.1_pt1 | contig 10814 bp, 12 predicted proteins | sample 2041301 | NCBI WGS metagenome assembly RCNC01 (sample SAMN09708231, study PRJNA481090) | Marine sediment metagenome, whole genome shotgun sequencing project. | biome: marine sediment; feature: ocean; material: sediment; isolation source: Sewage treatment plant 13A marine sediment (STP13A) ... | reverse complement strand
ATTTCGTGGAACATGTTAGATCCAACCATCGAGATTGACGGAATCCCGGTCTGGGAAAATGGCGTCTTCCATGCGGAACGCATGACGGGAGGGCAACAGATACTGGACACCTATCCTTGCGCGGCGTCGATTTTCCGCCATCCCGACCGGCATATTGGGCTGATCGAACTCTGAAATGGCCCCCTATGCGAACCTCACAGCCCATGGCAACGCGGCACAAACGAAAATACCAACCCCCTGCTAAGACAGTACTTTCCAAAGGGGACAGACTTGTCGATACAGTGTCAAGCAAAGCTGATTGCCGTTGCAAGGTAGCTCAACGAACGACCTCGAAAGACGCTGGGATACGAAACTCCCGTAGAGCGTTTTAAAACATGTGTTGCGTCGACTCATTGAGATCGCCCCGCTCAGTAGACCTCGGTACATTCCTTAGAGAGTGCTCGTTTCTGGTCAGTTAATAGATTCTGATTTTAACGGTTTTCCAGCCTGCGAAACAGCATCGACAAACCGAAACATAATACGAAATAGAACGCTGCTGTGGTCAGCCACGCCTCAAATATCATGTGGGTGGACGAGACCAGTTCCACTGTCTTGAATGTGAGTTCCTGAACTGAAATCAGCGAGATGATCGAGCTGTCTTTGATGAGTGTGATGAACTGGTTTGCCATTGGCGGCAGAACCTTTTTCATCGCTTGTGGCAGCACGATGTAGCGCAATTCCTGAGTATGGCTCATCCCGATTGATCGCGCAGCTTCGCGCTGGCCACGATCAATCGACTGGATGCCGGCTCGGACGATCTCACCGACGAAAGAGCTCTCAAACAGGGCCAGTACGATGACGCCCGAGACCAGCGAAGGGAAGCGGCGCATGTCTCCGAATAGGAATGTCCAGATGCCGTTATTTTCCTGTCGCGCGATCGCGCGGGCCCAACTTTCGATGTTGAGAGCCTGTATCAGTTGTTCGGACAGGAAGAAGAAGAAGATGAAAACGACAACCACCGGGGGAATGTTGCGCAGGAACTCAAGATAGGTTCGTGCCAGCATCCGTACCGTCAGGTTTGCTGAACATCGGGCAATACCCAGAATTGAGCCGAAGATCAGAGCGAGAACGCTGGCATAGATTGAAACACGAACAGTCGTGATCAGCCCTTGCAGAAGAAGATTGGCAAACCATTCTTCGCGTTCGGTGTGGTACCGCAGAATGTAATTTGGGATTTTTTCCCAACGCCATTTGTAATTCAGGGACCCCTCGATCTGCAGTAAGATGTAGCCGAAAAACGCGATGACGACGCCGAGGACAAGGAAATCAACCCAGTGTAGTTTTTTCAGGTATTGGCGCACTCTCAGCTTCCCCAGACTGTGAAGCGCGGGCTGGAAATCCGGCCCGCGATCAACTGTGTTGTCAAGATTTACTGCTCGACCATGTCGGCCCAGTCGTTGCCACGGAACCAGTAATCGTGACGTGATTTCAGCCAACCTGTGTTGGTACGTGCAATGATCCAGCTGTTGAAAAATGCCAGCGCGTCAGAGTCGCCTTTGCGCATTGCAAAGCCCTCACCACCTGCCGCAAAGGCCTGGTTGAACGGTACGCTAAGGGTATCCGGATTGCGCCGGGCGTCATTTGATGGCCCAGGTTCAGACGCCATAGTAGCATGTGCATTCCCGTTCAGAACTTCCTGCGTGGCAGCGCCGTCCTCATCAAAGAGTAACAGTTCGGCTTTTGGAAACATCTCGGCGATCACAGTTGCAGGCGTTGCCCCCCGGCGAGCAGCGAAAGTGATGTCCTCGTTGTTGTAGTCATCCAGCGACATCCCGCCGGTCATCGCGGTGTTGGACAGGATCGTCATACCCGAATAGGCGTATGGCAGGCTAAAGTTTACCGTCAGGTTGCGCTGTGGAGTGACGGTCATGCCGCTGATGACGACGTCAAAGTTGCCCGCAACCAGCGCAGGAATAATACCGTCCCAAGAAGTTGGGATAAACTCGGCCTCAACCCCCATGTCATCAGCAAGTTTCTGACCCACGTCGAGCTCGAAACCGATCAGATCGCCGTTTTTGTCGCGCATCGACCATGGCACAAAGACCGAAAGGCCAATTTTGATGACGCCACGTTCTTTGATGGTTTCGATCACGCTCTTTTGCTGAGCAATGACTGGCTGTGTCATGCCAAACGCCAGAACCCCCGCAAGAGCTGCGCCTAGTACTCGTCTTGTGATATTCATTCTCTTTCTCCTTGTTGCATTCTGTTCTTGTTTGCGGGCCTTCTTGCGGGCCTGTTAAGTTGAAACCTCATACCGTTTTTCCAGTCGTGACACGCCGATCGACAAGATCAGCGTGACCACCATGTAGATGGCTGCGATTGTGAACCATATCTCAAAGCTCATATACGTGTCCGCAATTATGTTGCGCCCCATCGTGGTGAGCTCAGCTACGGCAATAACGCTGACGATGGCGGACGATTTGACCATGTGAACCACTTCGCCGGTCATTGGCGGTAGCATGAATCGGATCGACTGGGGCAGCACGATATAGCGGTAGGCCTGCGGCTTGGACATGCCGATGGATTTAGCGGCTTCCCACTGGCCAGTTGCAACTGCGTTGATGCCAGCGCGAAAGATCTCTGAGATGAGGGCGGAATGGAATACCGCGAGACAAAGAATGCTTGCGGTATATCTGTCATACTTAAAGATCGGCCCGAGTACGTAGTAAAACAGATAGAGCAGCACGAGCAGCGGGATGTTTCGAATCAACTCAAGGAACCCAAGCGCCACAGCGCGGCCTATCACCAGATTGGACAGGCGCAGCAGGGCAATGATCAACCCAAATATGACTGCCAGAGCAAATGCGGTGAACGACAGTTCGATAGTCTTGCCCAAGCCTATCATGAACTCGCCAAGCTGGAATCCATCATCTGTGAACGTGTAGAAATACTGCGGCATCCTGTACCACTGCCAATTGTATCCCATCGATTGCGCCCCGAGATAAGAGCCGTAGATAATCGTGCCAACAATTGCGATATAAAGCCCAACCGAGAATGTGACCGAGTTGACTACTTGTGTCAGCTTAGCAGGCTTTGGCAGTGCCTGACCCTTTGGGGCGTAGTTTTCAGATGCAAGCGTCATCAGTGCTCCAGGATCTGTTCGAGGAAGGACCGACAGCGGTCACTGGACGGATTGGTAAAAAACGTTTCAGGCGGTGCAATCTCGACAATGCGGCCGTCCTCCATAAAGACCATGGTATCCGCAACTTTGCGCGCAAACCCCATTTCATGGGTCACAACAATCATTGTCATGCCAGTGTCGGCCAATTCGACCATCACATCCAGCACTTCGTTGATCATCTCAGGATCCAGCGCTGACGTGGGTTCGTCAAACAGCATGATGCGACTTTCCATGCAAAGCGACCGGGCAATGGCCACCCGCTGCTGTTGACCGCCCGACAATGCGGATGGATATTTGTCGGCCTGCTCAGGAATATGTACGCGATCCAAGTACTTACGCGCTGTTTCTTCGGCGGCCTCGCGTGTAACCTTACGCACTTTCATGGGTCCAATCATCAGGTTCTCGAGCACCGTGAGGTGCGGAAAAAGATTGAACTGCTGAAAGACCATTCCGACTTCTTGCCGCAGGTTCAGAATTTTCCGGGAGTTTTCATGGACCTCAATTCCATCAACAGTGAGAATCCCGGAATTGTGGAACTCCAGCCCGTTGATGCAGCGGATCAGCGTTGATTTCCCCGACCCGGATGGCCCGCAGATCACCATACGTTCGCCTTCGCGGACGGTTATGGAAATGTCTTTCAACGCGTGAAAGTCACCGTAGAACTTATCAACGCTTTCAAATGCTATCATCGGCATACCAGTTGTCTTGCGACGGTTCGCATCTGTGATAGTTCCCCCTTAGATACGATCAGCAAACCAAAAAAAGGGCGCTGTGCGCAAGATAATTCAAGCTCTTGAATGCCCGGGCGTTTCGTCGGCACCTCGCGCAGTTCATGCATGACAGTTAAAATAGTGTATGAGAGCCCACGCTCAAAGCAATCCCCCGCAGCTGAAAACCTAGCCAAATCTAATGATATAGCCGCAGAACTGAGTGGAAAGTTGGCAGAACCCTGATTGCCCGTGCTAATGGGCCCAAGGTCTCATTGGGTTTTGACGTAAAACTGTCTGTTGGGTCTCTGGATTGGTGCGATAGACGATTGTTGCCTGATCTGCCGTCGGATCAATCGATTGTGCTTCAAGATACGCACGCACAATTCATCTCATGATACGGCCTGCTTATCGATTCACTTTCATTCCAATTATGATAGGCTCTGTCTGATCCCCAATATGGATGTAGCAATGACGTCAAACCTGCCCGCCAGCCGCGTGACACTGACAACCGATCTAAATGCCGCAGGTCGACACTTTGGCGATGCGATGCTGCGGTGGTCGGACAATGACAATCCGCTGGGCTATCATCCAATTCCGGTGATTTCGCTCAAAGGCGATCCAGGCCCCGTCCTGCTGCTGATTGGAGGGACACACGGTGACGAATTCGAGGGCCCCTCCGCGATCATGCGGTTGGTTCATCAACTTGACCCTGCAAAGTTACGTGGCCAGATCATCGCGATTCCGGCCTTGAATGCGCCTGCCGTAACAGCGTCTTCTCGTGTCACTCCGCTTGATGGTGCCAATCTGAACCGGGCGTTTCCGGGATCTGCTGATGGCGGGCCAACAGCGATGTTGGCGCATTTTCTGGAGACAGAAATCCTGCCGCTTTGTGATGCCGCGATTGATCTGCACTCGGGCGGCAAGGCGTCTTTTTTTCAACCGTGTGCATTGCCCACTGCTACAGCGGACTCCACACTTGCAGCCCAGAATATGGATCTGGCCCGGGCCTTTGGCTTGCCGCTGATATGGCGGCTTGGAGCGAACAACGACAACCGCTCTGTCAACTCAGCAGCAGAGCGCGCTGGCATTCCCATGATCGCGGCCGAGCTTGGCGGTGGCGGCGGCGTCGACCCGGGCATTACCGATCAGGCAGAGGCAGGTATTAGAAATATTTTACGTCACTTGGGCATTTTGGACAAAGACCTAACACCAACCCAAACCCCACGGATCGTCGAGATCGCCAGCCCGCATGACAGCCTTTTTGCCCGTAGCATCGGCGTTTTTGATCGCGCGGTCTGCGCCGGGCAAGTCGTTGCAGAGGGAGATCTAGCAGGGTGGTTTCATTATGTCACAGAGCCAGAGCGGCAGTCCGAACGGCTTTGTTTCTCGCAATCGGGTTTGATATTGGCACACACCAACCGTGGATTTGTCAAACGTGGCGAAATGCTCGCTCTGGTGGTGCGAGAGGTGCCTGTCACCGCCAAATGACAAATTGCGAAGTGGCTGCCGCGCGTGGCGTCGAAGGACCCAGCTTTTTCACGGCAGCCAGTAGCTGCGACGGTATCCAGATATCTGGCCTGTCTGCGCGAGAGTTCACCACACTTGCCGGACCGTCTCCCGTCAGGACAGGGCACGGTTCAGATAGTCTTTGATCATATCGCCAAAGCACTGTTAAACTGCGAGGCAATAGGGGTGCTATTCTTTGTAATAGCCGACGACGTCATCTTCGGTTGTCGCACCCAATCCATTCAACAGGCGGTTGGAATAGTTGAAATAGGCGCAGACCTGATTGACTTCCAGAATTTCGTCGTCTTCGCAATTGGCGATCTTGAGCGCGTCAAAATCGGACTTCACCATTTTTCCGACAGACACCGTCAGTTTCGCGGCGTATCGCAAAAGCGCCAGCTCTTTGCCGCTGAATTCGTCTTCGGGTCGATGGGCCTTGAGGGCTGTGAAAATACGATCTGACCGAGGTTGATCTTTCAGAAGATTGCGCACGTTCATGAAATGGTGTGTGAGCGAATAGGTGCAGTCATTGAGAATTGATGTGTAGCTTGCGATGACTTCGAGAAACCAGAAAGGGACCTTGTTATCGTCGGAATGCAGTACCGAGCGATAAAGTGTCACGTGCCCATGCATTGTCTCTGGGCGCAGCGAATGAACCCGCATGACGGTGTCGACTGTCCCATGCGGCGTCCGGGCCTGATCCAGCAGTTGCTTTAACCGCTCGTCGGCCTCATCGTCCGAGATCATCTTGATCCATGCACTCATGTGCCAACTCCTCCATACTGCTTACGGCGTCGACAATATGCTGTCTGCTACCGATGAAATCCATCGCCCTTCATTTAGTCGAGCATCCGGGCAACGTTCAGATCAGTATCTTATCATATCAATCGGCGCTGAATACATCGAACGCCTGTAGCGCCTTGGCGGAATACGCGTAAGACGGCCCGCCCCCCATAAAGGTTGCCATGGCGAGCGCCTCGCAGAGTTCTGCCCTTGTGATGCCCAAACGGATCAGGGATTTGATGTGAAAGCCAATGCAGCTGTCGCAACGCGTCGCTATCGCAATACCCAGAGCCATGATCTCTTTGGTTTTTTCATCCAACGCTCCGGGCGTTTTTGCCGCGAGCCCCATTGCATTGAAACCTTTGGCGGTTTGCGGCACCTCTTTGGACAAAACGGTGATGTTTTCCACCGTATCATCCATGAATTTTTCCCAGTCCACTTTATCCCCTTTCGTCTGCACCCATTGTCCGTTCCAGCCAGCGTACACCTGCACTGATGATCAGGACGAGTATCAGGTATTCCAAAATCAGAAGCGAATAGATCTCTAGCGGGCGGTATTCGGTCACGACCAGTTCGTTGGCACGCCGGGTCAGTTCCTGCATCCCGATGACCGAAGCAAAAGCCGACATCTTGACGATATAGATGAATTGGTTTGCCAAGGGTGGCAAAATGCGCCGGATCGCCTGTGGTAAGATTACGTAGCGCATGGTTTGGAAATAGTTCAGCCCGATGGTCTGTGCGGCTTCGGTCTGACCTTTGGCAATTGACTGGATACCGGCGCGATAGATTTCAGCCGTGAACGCGCTATCGCTTACAGCCAAGGTAATAATCGCTCCCCAAAATGGGTCGATCGGAATATCGAGCCCCATGGATCGGAAAATGATAGGCAATCCATAAAACACCCAAAACAACATCGGCAATAGCGGAACCGCCCGCACAAGCTCAACGTAAATTCGGTTGAGAACCCTGAGCCAGCGGCGCTCTGACAGCCCCGGCAGAGCCACCATCAAGCCGAGCACAATCGAGATTGTAGCGGCGATCAGCGAGATCAGAATGGTTGCGCCCATGCCGTTGATCAGGAACCTGATATTGATCCATCCGGTCTCGGTCATCGGGTTGATAACATACCAACCCCAAGTGGTGGATGATGAACATCCGCTCAGCAAAAGCAGTGTCGCGAGTGTCAGAAGGATGCGCATGTGACCTCTCAGTGCTGCAGGATCTGGCTGAGAAAGGTCTGGCAGCGGCGGGATTTTGGCGCCTCAAAGAACTGCACAGGCGGACCGGTTTCAACGATTTCACCGGCATCCATGAACACCATCTGGTCAGCAACCTTTCGCGCGAATCCCATCTCGTGCGTGACCACAACCATGGTCATGCCTTCTTCAGCAAGTTCAACCATGACATCGAGAACTTCTGATATCATTTCTGGATCAAGTGCGGAGGTCGGCTCATCGAACAACATCACCTTGGGTTCCATACAAAGCGATCGGGCAATTGCGACCCGCTGCTGTTGCCCCCCCGAGAGCTGGCCCGGGCGTTTATCGGCCTGTTCTGGAATGCGAACCCGTTCGAGATAGGTGCGCGCCCGTTCCTCGGCTTCGGCCCGCGACAGTCCCCGGGCCTTCATTGGGCCGAGAGTCAAATTCTGCAGGACCGTCAAGTGTGGAAAAAGGTTAAACTGCTGAAACACCATTCCAACGTCCGATCGGATCGCGGCAACAGATGCCGCATCATCCGTCAATTCAATGCCATCAACCCGGATTGTACCTTTCTGGTGCACTTCCAGTCGGTTAATCGAGCGAACAACAGTGGATTTACCCGAACCAGAGGGGCCGCAAATCACCATTCTTTGGCCAGTGTTGACCGTTAAGTTGATGTCTTTGAGCACATGAAAGTCGCCGAACCATTTGTTCACGCCGATCATTTCGATCGCAGTTTCGGACATTCAGACTCCCTCAATTTCTTCCGATATGAGGAAGAATTGCCTTGAGGTTAATGTCATTATGTTGGTTACTTCAAGGATCAAATCGGCGCTGGCCAAAATGGTTGGACGCACTGACCGGGAGTTCAAATCATGAAACACTGGACGATGGCACTTGCCGCAGGAGCACTAAGTTTGGGGCTGGCCGTCACAGCACAGGCCCAATCCGCGCTGAACGAAATCCTGGATGGCGGAGTCCTTAAAGTGGGAACTACCGGCGACTGGAACCCAATGTCTGTGCGCGATCCGGCCACCAATAATTACGTAGGCTATGACATCGATGTCATGACGGAACTTGGCGAAGATTTGGGCGTAAAGGTTGAATTTGTGCCGACCGATTGGAAGACATTGGTGAACGGTGTTGTCGCGGGCAAGTACCATATGACCGGTTCGGCATCGATCTCTCCGGCGCGAATGAAAGTTGCGGGCTTCTCGGAAAGCTATATCGCAGTTGAGATTTTTCCATTCACCTTGCCTGACAAGGCGGGTAATTTTGATGGCTATGACTCGATAAATCAACCGGGCGTCCGGGTTGCGACCACCTTGGGTACTACTTTTGAAGCCTTGGCGCGCGAATGGTTCCCCAATGCCGACATCAAAGTCGTTGAGGCCCCTGCGCGCGGATTTCAGGAAGTACTGGCCGGTCGCGCAGATGTATTCATCACGTCGAATATCGAAGGCGCTACACTGACCGAAAAACACGGTGTGGTCACGGTTCCGGGAACCGGTCCGCGGTCTCCAACACCAATTGCAATGCTGTTGCCACAGGGAGATCAGGTTTGGATCAACTATGTCAACAATTGGGTCAAGGTAAAGCAAGCCAAAGGGTTCTTCGAAGCCACAAGAGTGAAATGGGGGCTATAGCCCGAATGTCGAACTGTAACGCTTATGGGGGCCGGGCAATAGCTTGGCCTCTTTGTCGTTCCGCAGAGTGTTGCCGTGCGACTTGATCACGCGACGTGGCCAGAAGTGGAGGCGTATATTGCACAAAACCGGGGCATCATTCTTCCGACCGGCTCGATAGAGCAACATGGCCCCATGGGGCTGGTGGGAACAGATGCATTTTGTGCGGAGCTGATCGCAGAACAGGCGGCAGAATTGGTGGATGCGATGGTTGCGCCTGTCATCGCCTATGCGCCGGCGCCGTTCAACACAGCCTTTCCCGGAACGATTTCGATCAGTTCTGAACTGTTCCAGAGGCTGGCGACAGAAATCCTCGCTGGCCTTGCGGCTCAAGGATTTCACCGCATCTACATCCTGAATGCGCATGGAGCCAATATCGAGCCATTGAAACTGGCCGCGGCCACGCAGCGTCCTGGCACGGTTCGAATGCGCAGCTGGTGGGGCTTTCCGGCGGTGAACGATCTGCGCCGCAGTTTCTTCGGAGACTGGGAAGGCATGCACGCAACGCCATCAGAAATTTCGATCACCCAAGCCGAAGTGAGGCTTGTAAAGTCTGCCGATGCAACAGACCCTCCAGCAAAGCTAGATGCAGCTTTTATCGCGGCACATGCAGGTGATCGCCACGGGCCGCCTGACGCGCATAGAGCGATGTTTCCGGATGGCAGGGTAGGGTCGCATTCGGCGTTGGCGGATCCAGTGATTGGAAAGTCATTGCTGAAAACCGCCGCCGATGCCGTTGCCGCTGATTATCTGTCTTTCGCAAAGGGCGCTTTGGCTGGGCAGTAGGCACGTCCAAGACTTGATCGTCTTGGCGCCACTTTCGCTGTTCAGGCCAACATGTGAAGACCACCACCGACGGAGGAAAGAAAAAAATCGCGTACCAGTGTTGTGGTCATTGGGAGCGGTATCGCCGGCTGCTCAACGCCTTCCTGTCAACCGCCAGATGATGCATGCATCACCGAGAGGTCTATGCCCCGGCACTACACTGTCCTCTATGGACGCGGGTCTTTCGCTGACACGTGACAAATCTCGAATTGTGGCAGTAGTCGACTCCAACAAAGGAGGGTCGAATTGGAAACGGGTTAGTCGTCGTTGATGTCTTTCTTGAAGAACTTCACCGATCCACCGGGTGATTTGAACATCAGGCGCATCACGTACCAGCCGGCCAGCGACAGACCGGCGAACAACGCAAATTTGGCGGGCAGGGAAATGGCCAAGCCAAAGACAAGATGCAGCAGCGCCATCCCTACGGCCGCGAGCGCAAAGCCAAGGAAGATGAAACCGGGAGCAAGCACTTCCAGGATGCCCAGAGCGAGGGCGGCGGCAAGCCAGACCCACCAAAGCGAAAACAGGGTGGTAAGGTCCATCAACTGCGCCCTTTGAGCAGTTTGAAGGCGTCTCCGAACGCCTCAAGCGCCTGAGCAGGCAGCACAATTGTTTGCTTGCCATTTCCGGCCCCAAGCGCATTCAGCGCTTCGACTTGTTTCAGCGCGATCTGATATTGCGCCGCCTCCAGACCATTTTCATTGATGGCCTTGGCGACGGTCTGCGTGGCGTAGGCTTCTGCATCTGCAAGGACGCGGCGGGCTTTGGCGGTTTGCTCGGACGCATAAAGTTCAGCGTCAGCGGCGAGTTCGACCGAGCGTTTACTGCCTTCAGCCTCAGTCACCTGCGCGCGCCGCGCCCGTTCGGCGTTCAGCTGTTGCAGCATCGCGTCACGTGTTGCCTGATCAAGGTTCACATCAAGGATTTCGGCGCGGGTGACCTC
>RCNC010003151.1_pt1 | contig 10817 bp, 9 predicted proteins | sample 2041301 | NCBI WGS metagenome assembly RCNC01 (sample SAMN09708231, study PRJNA481090) | Marine sediment metagenome, whole genome shotgun sequencing project. | biome: marine sediment; feature: ocean; material: sediment; isolation source: Sewage treatment plant 13A marine sediment (STP13A) ... | reverse complement strand
TCATTCTGGGCAAAACCAACACACCCGAGTTTGGCCTGCTGCCTACCACCGAACCGCGACGCTGGGGGCCCACACGCAACCCATGGGATCCAAAAAAAACAACCGGCGGGTCCAGCGGCGGGTCAGCCGCGGCCGTTGCCTCTGGAATGGTGCCCATGGCCCATGCCAGCGACGGGGGTGGCTCTATCCGTATTCCCGCTTCCTGTTGTGGTGTGTTCGGCATGAAGCCCACCCGGGCACGTAACCCCCTGGGCCCTAATTTCGGGGACCTCATCTCGGGACTGGTGTGCGAGCATGCCGTTACCCGGTCTGTGCGCGACTCTGCTGCTCTTCTGGATGCTACATCCGGGCCGGATGTGGGTGACCCCTACTGGGCACCGCCTCCGAAACGACCTTTTGCCGATGAAATCAAAGTTGACCCCGGTAAGTTGAAAATTGCCTTTAGCGTGGACTCGATGATGGGGATCCTGCCTCACGAGGAATGCGTTAGAGCGACAAAAGAGACAGCGGCCCTGTGCAGCGACCTGGGGCATGAAATCGTGGAAGCCGGACCGATCTTGAGTCAGGATAAAGAAGTTTACGAAAACGCCTTCACCATATTGTGGTTGTCGAGCTGCGCTTCCACCGTTGAAGCCATCAGCCGCACAGGCGGTTTTCCACCGGACCCTGCCTATTTTGAACCATTGACGTGGGCGCTTTATGAAAAGGGACGTGAATTCAAGGCTTCTGAATACCTTATGGCGCTGGAAACACTTCAGCGTATGTCCCGTGAGATTTGCCGTTTCTTCGAGGATTATGATGTTCTGCTGACACCTGCGTTGGCAGAACCGCCCGTGGACCTGGGCACCTTTGAAGCGCCATTGGACAACCCCATGGCGGCGTGGGATCGTGTGCTTAAATTCACCCCCTACACGGCCCTGTTCAACGCCACGGGCCAGCCAGCCATGTCAATCCCCTTGTACTGGAGTGAGGGCGGTTTGCCCATTGGATCCCATTTTGTGGGAAAATTCGGTGACGAGGCCACGTTGTTCCGGCTTGCCGCCCAGCTTGAAGCTGCCCGTCCCTGGATAGACCGTCGTCCTCCAATTTCAGCCTTCTGATTGGATTAGGTATTCTACCAAGCCCCTGCTGAATTCAAATAGCCTTTTGCACATATGTGAAAAAAACAATCACGAAAACACGAAAATCTGAAACCACGAAACATGTTAAGTTTATTTCGTGTTTTCGTGATAAAAAATTCATCCCATTCCAGCATGGTCACACTGGATAATGTACATCAACCTAATTGGTGCCAATGCTTTGGAAGTTAGCCATTTGCTACTTGCCCAATTCGAGATTCGATGTTCATCTCTAACGATATTCACAGATATTGTTGCAGGTGGCCCTCAACCAGCAGCCCACATTTATTTTCCGGTTGGCCAAGATTAGGCACCCTTGGGTAAATGATTCTGGAATGCCCAATATCTCCTCAAGTCGCACGCCTACAGTTTCTTCAGGGCTGAAGCCCTGGCCTACATTGATGGAAGCTGGTGGTTAAAAAATAGGCTAGTTCGAGAAGCCGCATATATGTAGCGCAGGGTTTTATCCCTGCCGTATCACCTTCTCAACCCAACGGCTGATAAAACAATCACGAAAGCACGAAAGACTGAAAGCACGAAACATGTCAAGCTTATGCTGGCTGCTATAAATATGTTCCGATTCAAATTATAGAAGGGAGACTGAGCGCATATTATGCAAACTGCTCTATTTCGTGTTTTTGTCCTTTCGTGCTTTCGTAATGAATTATTTTCTTCTACTCTGGTTTTTCAGTCTTTGCTGGCCACAATTGCCGCCTTCAGTTCCTTGCCATTTTTTGGCGGCGCTGTAAAATCAGGCTTGTTGACCATGGTAATGGCCTCTTCAGGACATCCGGTTGCACACACGGCGCACCCGAAACAGCGGTCGAAATCAACCACCGGCACCTCATCCTCGCCCATGGAAAGCGCTTTCGGCGGGCACCGGTCGATACAGGTTTCACAAGCCACACAAAGATCTGCATCGAAGCTAGGGTCAAAACCGGAGTTGAAATAGAGTCCGGGTCTGGATTTGGTCAACACACTTTTCACTGCCACGCAGTGCCATTGGTCGCAATTTCAGAGAAAGCCGATGTCGTCGGTGACATTCTGGCTCATGTGAATCAGGCCGGCCTCTTCAGCCTGCACCAGGATTTCTTTGGCCTCGGTCTTGGATACCATTCTGGCACCCAATCTCTCTGCTGCGTACTGCGCCCCCATACCGAACTGCATACACACCTCATTGGGCATGCCGTGCGTATCTTCTCCGCGCAGGGATGCAGCATGCCGGCAGAAGCATGTGCTCACGGCAATGGTATCGTGTTTATCCACAAAGGTCTGCACCTGATCATAGGTGTTGACCTGATTGCCGACCTGGATGGTGCTGTCCACGGTGATAACCCGGTTGGTAGGATAGCTGGTCGTTTTGACTTCCGACTTGGCGTCAAAAGCCTGTTCGTAAGCGTGGATGAGCTGGGCGATCTGTTTGTCCCGCGGTGTGGTTTTGCCGGACATAAACTGATACTCCAAAATTCCGGGCATAAACCGGGCACTCTGATAATACTGGGTGCCCTCCACCTTCACGGCTATGCAGAGTCCCTTGTCGGCCATGGCTTCGAGAATCGTTTCTATCACCGAAGCTTCCCGGCTCATCTCTCCGGCCAGGCTCTCCGCCGTAACTGGCCCCCTGGGCATGGCGTTGTTGACCTGGGCTTCTTCGGGGGTAAACATCACTTCCGCCATGGCATAGAACTCCGGAATGTCCATACCGGCATAACTGCCGCCGCGTTTCTGCATGACCTCGAGCAAATCTCTATAAATCTCCTGACTCATGTTAAACGCTCCTTTATACCTGTTATATCCATGCAATTTTCGGGTCATTGCGCAGTGGTAACCGATGGTATTTAAACTTAGGGTGTCCCAACAAAATAGCCCCGACGCTCACATGGTCCTCTGGAATTGAAAGGACCTTTTTTAGAGGCGGCCACTTATTTATGGCAAAGTTTAGGTAGCCGGCCCAGCAGGCACCCAAACCGAATGAAAAAGCCGCCAGTTCCAGATAGGTCATGGCAATGATACCGTCTTCGGTTGGCGTCCCGGTTTGTTTGGGCGCATGGACGATAATCGCGTGAGGTGCTTTCCGGCAGATGATGTCATAACCAGAATCCCGAATGTCCACGAGCTCCTGCAAATCCAGTTCTGCCGCCATATCAGGTTTTTTCACGATAACGGATTGCATCCAGTCGATCACCATATCGCTCAGCACCTGCACCTTGCCGGGGCTTTCCACGACACGCCATTCAGGAGTCTGCTTATTGCTGCCGGTGGGCGCAAAGCGTGCAATGTCGATCAGCTTGGCCAGCTTTTCGCGCTCAACGGACTTTTCTTTGTAGGTTCTTATGGATCTGCGGGCGCGTAAAAAATGCTCCAGCTGCTCCGGACCAACGTACTGACCTTTTTCGACGGGTAGGCAATTATCGGGGTGCAGTTCCCTGTGCTCAAAGGCGCCATGGGGGCAGACGGTGACACAGTGTCCGCAACCGATACACTCTTCATCGGCTCCGGCAGTAGGTGTGGGAACTGAATCACCCCCATTGCGTTCTATCACCAACGCCGGGCACTCGAAGACACAGATGTCGTCGCGCTTGCATTTTTCCGGGTTTACCGTGAATAAACTCATATGAGATTCCTTGTCGTCAGAATTAAAGTTTGAACAGGAGATCTAGGAATCTCTTGAGAAAAGCATCGACCACACCTTTTATCGGGATGTTGGCGGACATGCCATACAAACGTCCGGCCCCATCCACCGCTTTCCCGGGATTCTCGATGGTGGATGCGACTGCAGACTTGAGATCTGTGATAAATTTTTCAGGCAGCCCTTCCTGGGCATGCCTCAGGGTCAGGCATATATGAACCGCAGCCGGATTCTGCAAACCGTTCAAGCTCCATTTTTTCTCGCCCATGTAGTCCATGATCTTGTAGATATTCAAGTCAGTTGAGCTGAAAGCGATATCCCATAAAGCATCCCCAAGAAGATAGAGCTCGGGTATTTCACGGATGCCGTCTTTGACGACAGCAGCAGCTTCAAGAATTTTCTTTGTGTTGGCAAGATATCCCTCTTCACCGATGGAAAGCATGGCTGCCCATGCCGCTGCGCTGAGCGCACCTGACCGGCTGCCGGCAAACGTGGGCGACAGGTACAGTCCCCCTGGCCAGTCCGTGGTGGTATAAAACTGATATCGCCGGAGTTCGGGGTTTCGATAGAGAATAACCGACGAGCCTTTGGCGGCATAACCGTACTTATGGGTATCCACCGATATGGATGTCACGCCTGGGAGCCGGAAGTCAAACAACGGCACGTCATAGCCCAATTTTTCGGCCCAGGGCAAAATAAAACCACCCAGGCAAGCATCCGTATGGAATCCGATATCTTCTTCCCAGGCCATTTCGGCCAGTGCTTCAATTGGATCGATGACTCCATGTGGGAAAGAAGGTGTTGACCCGATAATAACGATGGTATTGGGTGTGATCGCATCCCTGGTTTTTTCAATGTCAGCTTTGAAATTTTCATCCACCGGGATACGCTTCATCTTAATGTTGAAATATTGGGAGGCCTTGTCAAACGCAGCATGCGCCGTGCTCGGAACAATCATCTCCGGGTTCCTGATGCCCTTCATCTCCCGGGCCCAGTCCCGATAGGTTTTCATGGCCAGCAGGATGCTTTCCGTCCCCCCCGATGATAGCGCACCGCAGACTTCATCGTCGGCATCCTCGACATCGTTGACCTTTTCGGCGCTCATCATGTTGGCCGTCATGGAGATGACTTCGGCCTCGAATTTTGTTATGCTTGGCCATACATCCGTGTGCAGCGGATTGGTCTGCGACGTAATGGCATATACCTGGTTGAGAAAAGCGATGTGATCTTCCGAGCCATGGTACACGGCCCCGGAAACAAACCCCTGTTTCCATTTAGATTCCTCCGCAGCTTTCATGGTCTCCAACTCATCAATGATGGTCTCTTTTTTGCGACCGGCTGCGGGAAGATGTGAGAATGTCTGGAAATCGTCTTTGTACGGTTTGAGAGATGCCTCCAGTTCCGCCATCATCTCTTCGGTTGTTTTTGTTGCCATCTACCCCTCCATTATGCGTAATTTGCTTTTCAGCACCTTACCTGCTTAAAATATTCATACCCTATCAGTTGAATGTACTGTCCATCTCCTCATCACTAACGACGACCACGGTATTGTGGGGCGGCAGTGGTTCTTCATAGAAGAATCTGGCCAGACGATCATCCTGGCTGGTAAGCCCCGCCTTCTTGTTGAATTCCAGTTCAGCATCAATTATTTTTTTACCCAGTTTCATCATGTCTTCTGCCTGGAATCCCCCCCCGATTTTTGCGTTCAGCATGACCACAAGTGCCTCGGCAGCCTTTGCGTTGGTATTCACGGCCGAGTTTACAAAAATGCATAGACCGGTGCTATCCATGAAGGCGACATTGATCTGAGATTCTCTGGAGGCTTCAACCTGTCCCTTGGCCGCCAGGGGATCGAGCGAACCACCAAAAGCCTCCACGTTTTTATCCATGATATTGCCCGCTGTATGATCAGCGCCCATGGGTGATGTGGCATAAGTGACGCCCATGCCTTGCAGGGCACGCGGATCATAGGCGGCAATGGACTGATTTTTTACCACCGGCACCCGATGATGTCCAAAATGTTCACCTGTCGCGGCAGGACCGTTGCCCAGTATCTTTCCCAAGTCGCTGCCGGCCGCAATTTCTTCCAGCATGTCAAGGGCAGCCTGATTATCGCCAAATTTTTTAAAGCCCGCATCCATGGCAACCCCAATGGCAACGCCCGTGTTCATGGTGTCCAGACCGATATCGTCACATAAAAAATCCAACTGTGCCACCGTATCCATGTCATCGATACCGCACATGCCCCCCATGGCCCATATGGTTTCATACTCCAGGGACGAGGTCATATAATTACCTTTTTTGTCCACATATTCATTTGAGCAGTGAATGATGCATTGGGAACACCCCATGTGCGTTGTTTTTCCGCCCCGCTCTTTAATGGTTTCCGCCATCTGCTCGCCACTGAGATTCTCCCACCCTTCGAATACGCCTTTGGTCGCATTGTAGCTGGGAAATGCCCCCACGGCGTTGATGGGTGCCACAAGCACTGCGGTTCCTAAAGGCGGGAACACATACCCACAAACCATGTCCTCCTTGACCGCCTTGGCAAAAACTCTCGCAGCAGTTTTAAAGGCACCCGGGTTTGCGATCGCATCCGGGTTCTTGCCATTGTGACTGATGACGAAGGCCTTCAGCCCTTTGGCGCCCATGACCGCCCCGAGGCCGCCGCGGCCGGCAGCCCGGCAGGGACGGCCATCCACATCGGAAGCCTGAATCGAAGAACTTGCCAGCTGATACTCACCTGCCGGTCCGATGCAGAGCACGGCATTCTGTTCCCCCTCATCCTGCAGAATTTTCTCCACAAGGCCGTAGGTGCGGGCACCTTTTTTATCCTGAGCGGAAACCAGGCTGGCAACGCCATCAGCATCGATCTTCAGCAGGTAGAGCTCCCCTTCAGGTGCCTGGCCCTCGACGACCACGGCAGTAATTCCCAGGCGGCCCAACGCCGCGGCACCCGTTCCCCCAACATTGCTCTCCTTGATCCCGGAGGTGAGCGGGCTCTTGGCCCCAACAGACAGACGCCCGGTGTTGACCAGTTTGGTTCCGCTCAACACCCCCGGAGCAAAAATCAGTTTATTGTCAGGGCCCAGTGGGTCACAGGTGGGAGGCACCTCAGTGTTGATCATTACGGAAGTGAGGCCGCGTCCCCCCAGGCCATGATATTCTTTAGGGACATCCTCCTCAACGATGGTTTGTGTTGTCATGTCAATGCGAATGAGTTTCATATGTTACTCCTAAGTTTAGCAGATACCCGGGTCCAAAGGGCCCCGCACTGGTTTTACCCTATTAGGGTTTATGCTTTGCGCGGGTATGAAATCCTAAATCCGAATATCGAAATTCGAAACAAATCCAAAATTCGAATGCTCAAATGTTCTAAACATGCGCCTTTCGCTGGATGCTTGGTGGTTTGTTTTGATCATTTCAATTTAGGTCATTGGACATTGTTTAGGACTTCGACATTAGTGCTTCAAATTTTAATCTCCGGTTTCGGTAGAGCCTAAGGGCTCTGACCTGGCCCATAGGACCAGGTTTTTAATACTGGAAAAAATTCCCGTAATACCGTCCATCGACAGTTCAAGCGGGTGCATTCAATTTTTTATAGATATCCTTGTTGTTTTTATAGATCTTTAAATATACGTCAAAAAGGTCATCGTAAATCCCACGGTTATCCGGATTCGGCTCGAATGTTTGTTGAATCTTGATATGCTGGGGAATGTCTTCGAATGTCATATACCCCAACCCCACCGAAGCGATAAACGCTGCCCCCCGGACGTTGGTCTGAATCGGGTCCTTCACCTGCTTGATGGTGCGGTCGAGCACATCCGCGTGGATCTGGCACCAAACATCTGAAGCAGCGCCACCACCAACCATGTGGATGGGGTTCATTGGACGCCCCATGAATTTTTCCACGTACATCAAGGCCCAACGTTGATTGAAAGCCACGCCTTCAAGAAAGGCCCGGATGATGTCCTCCCGGGTGTTTTCCAGCGACAGATTGTACAGGCAGGCACGCACGGAATTGTCCTCGACCGGTGTTTTCTCGCCGTTCAGCCAGGGAGTGAATATGACTTTGTTGCTGCCGGGAGGAACCTTGGCCGCTATTTTATCAAAAACCTTATATATATCCGGAGCCGCGGCCTCTTTCAGCAGTTCATCCTTGTGGTACAGGATGTTGTCCCGCAGGTAGGTCAGGGTTCCCCCGGCAATTTCCTGCTCGTTAATGATCATGTATTTATCGGGAATCGAGCATGGAATGGAGGCAATACCGTGCAGAACGTCTGTTTTTTTCATTGGTACGTGGGCCACGATCCACGAAGAGGTCCCGATGTACAGGTGTCCGTCGTAATCCCCGACTGCACCTGAACCCACGGCAGCGGCTTGAATATCCGGGGAACCCATAAACACCTGGACATCCTCCCTGAGCCCCAGTTCATCGGCCAACTCTTTTTTGACGGGTCCGAGAATATCGATGGAACGTTTCAAATCCGGTAGCTTATCACGCTCCAGACCACACATTTTCAACAATTTTTCGTGGTAGGCAACGCTGCTTAAATCCCTGTTATCAGTGACCCAGTGTGCCGTGATCGAGTCATAGGATGCGGCAAACCGACCTGTCAGGCAGAAATTGATGTAATCCTTGGGTTCCAGAAATTTATATGTTTTCTCATAAATTTTCGGATGCTCATTCTTTATGAACAGAATGTGACCTACGGGGTCCTTCCCAGACTGGCCGGGCGCACCGCCGGTCAACCTGATCCATCGCATCAGCTTCAACACATCATAACCCTCGATCTTGATCGGCCCGCCGGTTACCTGCTTGACATATTTGGCACCGCGCATGTCCATCCAGATGATGGCGTTCATCAGCGGACTGCCGTCCCGATCAACCGCCACCGTCCCGGCCCACTGGGTCGAAGCACAAACAGCAACGATATCCTCCGCAGGGACCGCCCCGCGCGCAAGGAGACGCTTTGACGTTGCCATGACCGCACGCCACCAGTCATCCGGTTTCTGCTCCGCACCACCGTCAGGCAGCAGTAATAGCGGAACTGCCTCAAAATCAAAATCAATGACGTCTCCATGTACCGATACAATGGCTGATTTACTACCGGATGTCCCGAGATCGATGGATAAAACGTATTTTTCTGTTGTCATCTAAAAACCACTACCTTTTGCTTAAACCGTTATTGGAATCTATTTCACAGGCTCTGACCACCTTATCTCTGACCATATGTTCGAATATCAATCCGTTTTCTGCCTTATGGATATGAGCCCGTCCGGCCAGCGCAGCAGCACCAGAATCACAACCAGATAACCGATGGCTTCCCGGAAGGGCAGCGCGGAGTCAGGAAGATACGTTCGCAGGACAACTTCAAGAAATCCCAGAATAATGCCGCCGGTGACAGCCCCGGATAGGCTGCCCACACCGCCGAAAATAACGGCAATGAACGCTTTGATGGTTGGATTCAGGCCGATGTGCGGATCCACTGACCCCCTTTGCGCTATCCAGAGAAATCCCACCAGGCCGGCCAGGAGCCCTGAAATAGCAAATGCCGTTGCCACCACCATATTTGCCCGGATTCCCATGAGCTGGGTGACGGAAAAATTCTCGGCCGCAGCGCGGATAGCCAGACCAATCGTCGTTCTTTTTAGAAAAAGTGTCAGGCCAATGACGGTAACAATTGTCAGAATAATCGCTATGGCCTGATAGGTGCTGATACCCGAATCCCCGATAGGCCAAAACTTGATCATCCAGGCCGGAACCCGTATCGGCATTCTGAGCGGAGATATGAAATTGGACCATCCGGCCTCTATGATCATTTCCAATGCAAAGCTGGTCATAAGGCCGGCGGCGATGGTGGCGTTGCGAACCGGCCTGAAGGCAATCCGCTCCATTAACACAGCGGCGACAAGTGCGCATACAACGGCAAACATGACGATAATGGTGAACGGCATACCGGTGAATGCCAGAAAGTACATGGAATAGCCGGTGACGGCAATCAACTCCCCATGAGCGAAGTTTACCAGGCCTAATATGGCAAACACCATGGCCAATCCAAGGGCCAGCAGTGCATACATACTACCGACACTCAAGCCGTTTACTGCGACTGTAATCAATTCATTCATGGTGACTATTTTTCCATTCCCAGGTATGTCGATGCGATGTCTTTCGAAGATCTCAACATATCACGGCTGCCTTCCAGTTCAATCTGACCATTCGAAAATACATAACCCCTGTCAGAAATTTCGAGCGACATTTCGGCATTCTGTTCCACCAAGAGTATGGTCAATCCTTGTTGCCGCAAATCCGCGATGAGCGTAAATATCTGGTCTACAATCTGGGGGGCCAATCCCAGCGAGGGTTCATCCAGCAACAGAAGGCGCGGCGCAGACATCAATGAACGCGCAATCGCCAGCTGCTGCTGTTCACCGCCGGAAAGAGTGCCGGCATTCTGGTTGTGCCGCTCCTTCAGGATTGGGAACAGCGTAAACACCTGTTCGCGGGTCTCTGCCACCTGCTTCCCGTCCTTTCGCGACGCAGCTCCCAGTTTCAGGTTCTCTTCAATGGTGAGTCCGGAAAATATTTGACGACCTTCCGGTGTCAGCGTCATCCCGAGGCGCACGATTTTTTCTGTAGCCATACCGGTAATCGGCTGCCCCTCGAAAAGCACCCGGCCGGAAGCGGCCGGGTGCAATCCCATGATCGCCTTCAAGGTCGAGCTTTTCCCTGCCCCGTTCGGACCCAGCAAGGTTACAATTTCTCCGGCTGCAACGGATATGTCGATATTCCGTACGGCCTTAATCGGGCCGTAACTGACGGACATCTTTTCAAGGGTTAACATCATCGCTACAAAATTCCCTGTCCATGTAAGATGTAATTTTAATAGATACCCGGGTCCAAAGAGCCCGGCACTGGTTTCTCCCTGAAAGGGAGTGTTTATTTCATAACACAAAGTGACTAAAGTGCACTAAAGTGAACTAAAGTGTCTAAAGTTAAGGAATTCTATCTGTTTTTATTAAAGACAGAGCGAAGCGATTCAGCAACTTTAGATCACTTATAACTTTAG